>Ga0302282_1001283_pt1 | contig 18103 bp, 14 predicted proteins | sample III_Fen_E1_3_FD_198763 | JGI IMG/M metagenome (GOLD analysis project Ga0302282, IMG submission 198763) | Peat permafrost microbial communities from Stordalen Mire near Abisko, Sweden - III_Fen_E1_3 | ecosystem: Environmental > Terrestrial > Soil > Wetlands > Permafrost | place: Sweden: Abisko... | reverse complement strand
TGCTGCGGCTGGGAATTTTGGCTTTGGCCAAGGCGGCGAGGGCGGAGCATCCCCGCAGCGGGCTGTAACGACCGAGCCAACGCTGGACAAAGACAAAAGGCCCGCCGGCCCGGAGGGTTTTTGCGGAAAAAGCCGTCTGGCTTCGTTACTCCTCAGTCGAAGACCCACCTAGGGTATTCTCCTTCGTCGCGTCTCGCCAGCCAGCCTTTTCCCCAAAAACAGCACCTTTTGGAATTTTAAGACAGGCTCTTAGACTTTTCATCAAGCACAAGACACCGGCGCGGAAATAGTCCGCGCCATTTTTGATTTTAGAGTGGTTTCAGTAAAACGGTAGCCGCGCTTGGTCAGCGAAACCGACTACGGAGCTACGGAGCGTGGGCTTCAGCCCGCTTCAACTTGAATTGGGATGGCGACGTCGAAACGGCGTGAACGCCGCGCTCCGGCTACAGTAATTTTTAATCAGCTCTTATGACTCAGAGTTGGTTACCGCTGATTACAGGAGGAAAGACGTCCGCGTCCTTCATGTTTGCGGGCTGGTTTCAGAGCCGGGTTTTACGCTGCCGGGGTCGGCTGCAAAAAGACAAGGTTTGTGTCGCGCGGAGAAAAATATTCCTTAAACTGCGCCGCGTGTTAAATCCGCTGGTTCACTGGTTGGAAGGCCGGGGCGCATGGTCGCCGTGGCTGTTCCTGGCGCTGTTCCTCGCGGCGTCGTTCCTGATGATCTGGCGGCTGGAGGCGATGAGCGCGGGCGGCTTCGAGGGGACGGTGCTGGGGACGCTGGTGATGCCGTATTGCTCGGGCATGGGGAACCTCATTTTCGCCTTCATCCTCGGCCAGACCGGCGGCTCCGGGGCGGACGTGATGACCAACTCGCTCGTCAACAACGTCACGAACATGACGCTCGTCCTCGGCCTGCCGGCGATCCTTTGGGGCATCAACGTGCTGCCGAAACCCAAGGCGGCGGCCAAAAAGAAAAAATCCGAGGTCAAGCTCAAGGCCGAAACCAAATCCGGCGGCAAGAACGGCGGCAAAGCCGGCAAAGCGCAGGAATTGAACCGGCTCTCGCTGCTGCTCACGCTGCTGGCCGTGCTGTTTTTCACGGGCGCGGTCTGGGCCCTGGGCCGCAAAGGCACTTTGAACTTCAACGACGGACTGGTGCTGATCGGGCTGTTTCTGTTCTGGCAGACCTTTCACGTTTTTGAAGTGCTCAAAAACAACATCCGCACGGGCAAATCCGGCTTCGATTTGATGCTGCCGGTGAACCTGGCGCTGCTGGCGGTGGGCGCGTATGCGATTTATGTGAGCACGGACTGGCTGGTGAGCTGGATTTCGCACATCCACCGCGGCTTTATCAGTGTGAAATACCTCGGCTGGCTGAGCGGCTGGCTGATGGTGCTACCGAACGCACTGCTGGCGTTTTATTACGGCTGGCGCAAACAGCCGGAGGTCGTCTATGCCTCGCAGGTCGGCGACGCGCACGTCTCCATCCCGCTTTGCCTCGGCATTTACGCGCTCTACCACACGATGGCGATGCCCGCCTTCTTCACGACGGGGATGTTCCTGCTGCTCGGGTCAACGCTGGTGCATTTGTTCTTTGTCGCCGTGTTCGGCCGGCTGCCGCGCGCCGCCGGCATTGCGCTGGTGATCGCCTACGGCTATTTCCTGAAAAAGGGATTGCTTGGCTGAAAACCTTGGTCGGGCGGCGCCCCCCTGCCCTGGCTGACCGGCAGGTCAGCCCGACCAAGGTAAAGAATAGAAGTTGGACGGCGACCGCCGCAAAAGATATAATCACACCACAATTGATGAGCGCTTTTCAAATCATCTTCACGCCCACCGCCGCGTCCGAGCTGGCGCGGATGCCCAAGGAACTGCAGCTGCAAATCCTCGGCGATTTCCGCGGCCTGCCGCAGCACGTCATCGGCAGCGAACTGGAGGATTTCGGCAAGCTGGAGAGCGACGGCCACATCCTGCACCGTTTCCGGCTGGGAGATTACCGGGTCTATTTTGAACGGCACCAGCTCGGCGTGCTCGTCCACCGCATCATGAGCCGGCACACGCTCAAGGATTTCTTCTTCCGCTCCGGCATCAAGGTCGGCGAAGACCAGGCGCTCCAGGAAAACCCCAAGTTCTGGGAACTCATCGAGGCGGCCAAAACCACGGACAGCAAGTGAACCGTACCGGTGGTCAAAGCAGAAAATACTTTTGAACAAAACTCCGCCGGCCCGGTCTGAATATACGTCTGATGATTGGGTTTGGGTTTAAGAGCCTGACTTTTTTATTGTTTTTTAAGTCAGGCTCTTTTTCTGTCTGGATGGCGGCGGGTTTGGTGAACGGTCGCGGCGAAACTTAAAAGACCACCTGAACGGCACCCCCACCGGAAACCCGAATCGGACGGCCTAACCGCCCGGTGATTTTCTCCCGAAACCGCGTGCGTCGGCCGGGACCTTCCCGTATCTTTTGCCCGTCTATATTAAACCCTATGACGCCAGCCATTGATCAGGCCCAGCCGACGACCACGCCGGCCCCGAGCAAACGCAGTGATCTCGAAATCAAGGACGCCCACCTGATTTTCGAATCCATCTGGCGGGAACTGGAGGCGGAATTTGGCCACGAGCACCTGCGGTTTCCCAAAGAGATCATCCTGCTGGGCGGCGCCCCTGGTGCCGGCAAGGGCACCAACACCGCCTTCATCGCCAAAGTGCGGGGCCTGACCTGCAAGCCCATCGTCATCAGTTCGCTGCTGAATTCTCCCGAAGCCAAGGCCTTGAAAAACGCCGGCAACATGGTTGGCGACCGGGATGTGATCGGGTTGGTGCTGCGCGAACTGCTGCGGCGGGAATATCATGACGGGGTGATCCTGGATGGTTTTCCGCGCACCAATGTCCAGGTCGAGTGCCTGAAGCTGCTGGTGGATAAAATGCACGCGTTGCGCCGGGAATTCTACAACACCCCGCTCAGCATACATTTTCGCCAGCCCACCATCCACATCATGGTGCTGTTTGTGGATGAAAAGGAATCGGTCGCCCGCCAGCTCAAACGCGGGCGCGAAACCCGGGCCCAAATCGAATCCACCACCCGCCCGGCCAACAGCCCGCTGCCGGAAGACCGTCCGACCGATCACGATGAGGCGCTGGCCAGCCGCCGTTATCGGGTTTTCAAGGAGCAAACCTGGGAAGCGTTGCAGTCCTTGAAGGAAATTTTCCATTACCATTTCATCAACGCCCAGGGTCCGGTCGCGGAAGTGGAAGCCAATATCCTGATTGAGCTGGAATATCAGAGCACGTTGGAACTGGATTCGCGCACCGTGGACCGCCTCCGGGGCGTGCCGGTGGCCAGCCAGATCATCATCCACGCCCGGCAGGAACTGGTGAAGCGGCTCGACACCTACGAACTGGAACACGCCGCGCTGTTCGCCCGGGTGGTCGCGTTCATCGAAGAAAAGATTCTCCCGATCGTCCTGTGCCACGCGATTTCCGGCACGGCCCACATCAACACGGAAGACAAGCTGCTGGACGACCCGCTGGCGCTGGCCATGCTGATCGATGTGTTTTCCGAACGCGGCTACCACGCCTACGTGGACATCCACCGGATCGAAATCCCGGATCATATCGAGCTGACAACCGGCAAGGTGAATTGCCGGACCAAGAAAGTGTTCCGGATTGAAATCCGGTTCCAAGGTTCAGAAATCCGGCGCGGCTGACGGCGGCGTTGAAACGCCACGCACCATCTTGCTTGGCCATCAGAGCCGGGGCAGCACAAAATTGGACCGCAGAAATTCCAGCCACTCGGGCAAATGGGCGGCGATGGTTTTGTAGCCGGTCACGGCAAAGCAACTGACGGCCGTCTGCTGATAAAATTGCGGCGACGGTGCCGCGCGGCGCTGATGCCGGCGGGCCGCTTCTTCGTAGAACAAACCCAGGCCGATGGTGATCCGGTTGGCGACCACCGCCGGCGGGTCATAATGGCAGCGGCCGTCCTCGCCGGACAAAATTCGGCAAAACTGTCCCAATTGATTCAACTGGGATAAAAATGCCTGATAGATCCGGAGGGTGTCGGTCTCTGCGGCGCCGAAGGTGGAGAGTTTGCACAGGATCCAGGTGAAAGAAGTTTGCGGCACCAAACCGGCGTGATCCTCCGCCAACTGGCTTAATTGCTGGCGAATCAGCGGCCGCGAGCCGGGATCGTCCAGCAGCCGTTGCGCGGGAGCCTGCTGGTTCGGCGGAACCAAAGTTGAAATCAGTTCATCCATACCTCATTGAAATGAAGATCAGCAGCTTCATTGCCAACTAAGGAGGCGGGCGGCAACCGGTCCCTGCCCTATTTTAACAAATTCGCATTCCGCCGCAGCCAACGCTCCGCCTCTCGATACTCCGGACACAACCGAGCGACTTCCTGCCAGAATTTTTCCGAGTGGTTCATTTGCCGCCGGTGCGCCAGTTCATGGAGGATGATATAGTCGCAGACCCATCCCGGCAGTTGGATCAGGCGCCAGTTCAGGGAAATTGTTCCCCGCCGGGAACACGAACCCCAGCGCGATTTCTGGTTTCGCACCGAGATGCGATTCACCACGATACCATGCCGGGCCGCGAGCTCGGCGAGGCGTGCCGGCAGTTCCCGGGTTGCCCGTTGGCGCAGGTGTTGCTGGATGGCTGGCCGCAGGTCGGCGGTCGCAACCGGCACCTTGACCCGTTCGGGACCGAACCTGACAACCCCAGCCGACTCGGGTTCCAGGCAAAACGGCTCGCCGCGGAAAAGGATCGGCATTCCAAGCTGCCAAATTACGGGCGCTTGGGGTTGGGCGGCCAGCCGTTGCAATTGCTGCTCCAGCCAGCCGACGTTTCGCGCCGCAAAATCCCGGGCGGCGGAAGCCGTCCCGCGTCGCGGAATGGTGACCCGCACCGTGCCGTCCGGCCGCAGGCGCAGCAGGTAGCGGCGCGCACGCGGATTTTGCACCAGCAGCAGCGGCACCGCCCGCCCACCGACCTGCAAAGCTTCTGTTGCGGGCCCCGGCTGCGGGCGAAAATTTAATAATCGTTCAAGGATCACCACGTCGGTTCAGTTTATTGGCAGCCGAAAATCTTTTCAGCTTTATTCCACGCCAGCCGCAAAGAGAGCCTCGCTGATCCGCCAAAAAGCCAGCGCGTCATCCTGAATAAATTACTGATCAAGCCGGCTTCATTTGGCCCACGCCGGCGAAGGCGCGGTGAATTCCATCGGCTCCCCGCTCGACGGATGCCCAAATCGGGTCCTGGCCGCGTGGAGGCATAATGGCGGATCACCCACCGCCAGGGTTTGCGTGCGGCCAAGTTTTCCGCCGGGCAGATAAACCGTATCGCCACACACTGGCAATCCCAGATGCCAGAGATGGACCCGGATTTGGTTCGTGCGGCCGGTTAATGGCGTGGCTTCGAGCAAGCTGGTGCCGTCGGCCAGCCGCCGGAGCGGGCGGAATTCCGTACGCGCCGCCTGCCCATGGGCCAGATCCACCGTGCGCGAACAGCCGGCCCCGGCCGCGGTGCTGATGGGCGCGTCGCAATAAAATTCATTCCCGGGCAACGGTCCCGACACACGCACCAGATAGGTTTTCTCCACGCGGCCCTGGGCAAATTGCGCCTGCAACCGGCCGGCGAAGCTGCGCGTGCGCGCCACCAGCACCAGACCGGTCGTGTTGGCGTCCAGCCGATGGGCCGGGTGCGGTGTCTGCGGGTGATAGGCCGCGTTGAGAATATGCTGGAGCGTGTTCTGATAGAATCGGCCGCCGGCATGCATGGGCAGCGGCGCGGGCTTGTTCAACACGATCAAGGCTTCGTCCTCGTGTAAAATTTCGACGTCGCCGTTCACCGCCGGCTCGGTCACGGCGGGAAACAGATGCTGGAAGCGTTGCCCGGCCCGGACAACTTGGTTGGCCAGCCCGGGTGCGCCTTCGCAGGTCACGACCCGGCCGGCGGCGAATTCGGCGGCCCACCCGGCCGCCGACACATTGCCCACCATGCGTTCCAGCGCCGCCAGGAGGGTAAAGCCATCGCAATTCCCGGGAATGTTCAGCGGCTTGAAGTGATCACGCGGCCGGCTCCCCGGCAAGGGTGTGACGGCCCGGCGAATCGCCGCGTGGCGACGGGCCAGGGCCGGTTCCGCTGACAAGGTGGATGACATCAGACCGCTGAAATTTAGGCCGTTTCAACGCTGGAATCAAAATCTATGTGAAGATGAAAATTATCCAACAATCCGAATGGCATGGCCATTATTGAGACTCGCACAATACGGTGACGAAGCGCGGCGTTGACGCCGATTAAATAACCAGAAACAGGCATTACGTGGAAAACCCAGCCTGCTGGCATTTTCCACGCTCAAGCGGCGTGAACGCCGCGCTCCGCTCGCGCCAAATTCAAGTGACCTGGTTTTGCGAGTCTCAATCGCCGGCACAGATGAGGTGGACAAGGGTAGGACGTGTCGCGGCACGTCACACCATCCCTTGCCTCCCCAAAATCAACTGGCGGCGAATGAGTCGCCCGACAATGAGCTAGCAGCCTTCGCGCCAATTGCAAAATAACAGGGAAATGTAACCGCCCGGGCACCGGGACCTGGCCAAAATCGCCCCACGGGATGAAAATCAACCAGTTTAAGACTGAATTATTTGGGCGTGTTTTCAAAATGAGGAGCGCGGCCGTCCCCGGCCGCAGCCATGATGTTTGCTGGCACGAACATATTCGCGATTCACCGCGTTGGGTTGATGAACATTGCTGCGCCCGGGGACGGGCGCGCTCCGTCGCCGGGAATGCTTTTGGATTTTGAAAACATGCCCTAGGAGTGTAGCAGCTACGTGAGGATCAGGCGCGAGCACGGCGGGGACGGATTATTTCAATTCCGCATTCAACATTCTGCCTTATGCCTTTGCAAGGAGCTCTCCCGCCTGGGATTCAAGACCCCCAAAGAAGCCGACTACCAACCGTTTTGTCGCACAACAGATTTGAAGCTAAACATCGAATATGACGCAAAGGCTAGCATATTATGGATGCTGTGCTTCCTGATTTTGTGACGCCCCGTCGTAAGCACAGCGTTCAACGAAGGATAAGCAGGCAACCCCGAAGGCATTCCAGCCACTTGGCTGGTTTTGTTGCGCTGATGAATCCGGCTGGGTGGTGGCACAACCACAAACCAAACTCAACGAAAACAAAATCAAATAAACGCGGAGTAAATCCATACGCTCGATGCCGTATCAACGAAAAGATCTGATCCGCCGCCGGCTCGCGGCGTGAACCCCGTAAAGGGGCGTGGCCCCACGGGGCTTTACGCCCGCGACAGTTGTTCTCTGGTTTGCAAATGATTTTTTCATAGTAGTTATTAACCGGCTTTGGGCTCGGGTTTCATGAGGGCCAGCACCCAGGAACCATGCTGCTTCTGGTTGCGGGCGTGCAGATCGGCATCGTAAGGCTGGTGGGTTTGGATCATTCGCCAAAGGATTTTCAACAGACGCTGACCCAGGCAGCGCAGAGCGCAGGCATGACTTTTGCCTTCCGCGCGTTTTTGCCGGTAGTAAACTTCCGCCCAAGGACAAACCTGGGTCGCACAATGCGCCCAAAGGTGGACAGTGTGGCGTAGCACCTTGTTGCACTGGTAGCGAATATGCACCCGGTGAATTTGGCCGGATTGAAAGCTGACCGGGGCGGTCCCGGCGACACATTGTAACGCTTCGGTGTCCGCGAAGCGCTGGGGCGGGCCGCCGATCTCTCCCAACAACCGTGGTCCCAAAGTCTGGGCCACGCCCGGAAGCGAGCCAAACAGGTCGTGGTCGGGATGTTGTTGAAAGAGGCTCTCAATTTGCTGGCGGTATTGGTCCAACTGGAGTTGCAAGGCGTTGAGTAACTTGGCCAGACTGAGAGCTAACAAGCTTTTGGCCGAGGTGACCGCCGCCGAGCCGCAGAATTGGCGGGCGTTTTGAAAGATTTCCAACCGTTTGGCCGCCGTCTCCGGCCGCCACAGCTTTTGGGTGTGCAGGAATTTTTCCCAGCGCCGCCGGCCGGCCGTGGCCAGTTTTTCCGGAGTGGAAAACTGGATGATAAAGTCCCAGCAATAGGGCTGCGTCCAATCCTCGAAGGCTTGGAGTGCCGCCGGATAATACTCGACCAAGGATTGCTGGAGTTGATTGATCAAACCAGTGCGTTGCTCGATCAGACTGATTTCGTCGCGACACAACAGCTGTATTTGTTGGGTCAATGGATCCAGCGGTTGCAACGCTTTCCATTGCTGGCCGTCCACCCGCAAGGCCTCGGCCAGCGACCAGGCATCCAAGCGGTCGGTTTTATGGCCGCTGGGGGCTTTCCGCTCGCGGTAGCTTTTAGCGCTGAGCGGGTTGACCGGATAAATGACGCAGTCCAGCGACAACAACTGGTCCACAGAAGCCCCCTGATTGGTTTCAATCGCGACCGCCAATGATGAATAAGACTTAACCTTGTCGCGGAACTGTTGCCAGCCCGCCAAGGAATGTTCAATCCGAAAGTCGGCGACGATTTGCCCCTGGCGATCCACGATGACCACATCGTGATGATCGCGCGCCCAGTCGAAGCCGGCGTAGTGAGTAATGTCAGTCCACGGTTTCATCGATTTGCCTTTGGTTGCTCGCACCGCGGCGCTGTCGGGAGTCATGCTGATACACGGAGCCTCGTAGGCTATTGTTCTCTCAGACATTCTGACAGCCGCTGCTGAGGGGGCCGGTAAACTGTCGCGAGTCTTCGTGAGACTAGCGGAACTGGACCGTGATCCCCTCAGAGCGATGCGGCCAGTATTCACTTTACCTGGTCGCAAGATTTTTGTCGCGGCAGAGTTATTCACCGTCGGCTGCGGGGAGCTTCCGTAGGCTCTCCTCGCCGCCGGTTGAATCCCTCTGGAAACCGTATCAGCAGAACTGACAGCGCCAATCGCGGATAAGCGCCAACAGCGGCTCCGGCGACTTCCACTCAGTAAAATGTAATCTCATACTTGTGAACTTGAGCATCCTCCTTTAAAGCTAGTGTCGCCTCTGTTTTCTCGTCAGCAGGAACAAAAATGTATGAACTGTTTGACCCGTAGATGAAACAATGGATGCCTGTTTTTCGGAGGGCCGAAAAAATAAGCCGTGTATCTGGGCCCATAGGACCATCTGCGATTGACGCAACCTTAACAAGTCTGGGCTCGGTGGCTGCTGGACGAGGATGTGCGCAAGAACAAATGCCGCAAACAAGCAACAGAAACAGAATCGTGTCTTTGCTAGACTTCATACGCGTCATAGTGGCCTAACGTAGAATACTGAGGCGGCCCTCCTCGCGGCGTGTACCGTGGAACGTCCATCGCCAGCGGCGGTTTCCTTGCCCAGCACCAGACTGTTTGACGGCTGGCCGGTTTTCCAAAGCGGTTCCATGGCGGCGACTTTATTTCCCTTCGGCCTCCCTTGTCGAGCCATAAAAAAGGCGGCCGCCGTTGCCGGGGGCCGCCAGGTTTTTCCGCAGATTATTTTTAGTTTGTTAATTCATGGTTTCGTTGGCTCACGCCGGGACGGTGACGCTGACGGATTGGCTCCAGATGCCCACCATTTGGTTGGCCACGCGGTAGCGGGCGCGGTAGGTCCACTTGACGGCGGCGGCGGGGAAGGGCTGGGTGTCCAGGCTGCCGGGCGTGGTGTCTATGGTCAGGAACACATAGCCCTTGCCGTCGCCGCGGTCCACTTCGAGTTCGCAACTGTCCAGCCACGCGCGGTTGCCGCCCCAACCCCATTTGATGAAGACCTGGTCGCCCTGGAGGTAGGCGTCAATGTCGGGCTGGACGGTGGTCAGGTCGGGGCCGGGCTGCGGGGTGCCGACGATGCCGAGATCGGCGGCGTTGGCGTCCGAGCATTTGCCGCTGTCTTTGATGAGCTGGACGAGGGCGAAGATGCGGGTGAGCGCGCCGGGGGCCACGGCCACGCCGCCGGTGGGCAGGGCGGGCGGCACGAAGACGGGCAGCGTCATCACGGCCGTGCCGGTGCCGGACTGGGCTTGGGCCACGGCGTTGGTGCAGGCGAGACCCCAGTTGCGGGTGGCCGCGCGGAAAATCGAGCGACTCCCAGCGACTCCAAGCGAATCATTTAAAGCTGGAAAGAAATTTTGTTTGCCGGCTTGATTTCTGGTTGGAGTGACATAAGGTCGGCGCGTCATGAACAGGGATGATCAACGCGCTAAAATTAACCGGCTGGTAAAAGCGGTTTGCGATCGGGATGTTTTACTTCGGAAACGCAAAAAGCAGGCGAAAAAACGGATTGAACTGGCTTACCTAAAACAACTGGCAAAGGTTTCAAAGACAAAACCAAAAGGTGTAGTTCATCGGGTGAAACGGAAGTCACGCTGATTCGATACTGCACCACTCGGTCTTCTTACTCCGTCCAGTCCGTGTCCCAATCTGGCGGAGCGCGGCTGGGTTGCAGACCAGCCGCAGCATTAACTTCGCGCTGCGGCTGGCGTTACGCGCACAACCGCGCTCCGGGAATTTCAAATCGGGTTAGTGCCGCTGTTCAACGTCGCTCGACAAATCATTTTTTCCGCGCCAGACTGGGGCGATGGATTTGCCTTCAAGTTCCCCGCTGGATTCGTTGTGGACGGAATATGCCCGCGCGTTCATTTCGTGGGATGATCTCACGCTGGCGCGTTGGCTGGCGCAGACGCTTGGCCAGCTGGAAGGCCGCGCGTGGCGGCTCTCGCATCCGCTGGTGGGCGCGTACCGGCTGGCGGCGCAGGTGGCGCATGGCCGACAAATCTGGCATCAGCGCCTGGCCACGGCGCCCGCCGCCTACGCGACGTCAGCCTGCTGCCGCGCTCCGTTCCTGCCGCTGTTCACCCGGGATATCCGCACGGAGGGCTTGATCTGCCAGCATTGCAATGAGGTGCTGGTGCCGTTCGAGGAAATACCGGCGGAACTGCGCGCGCTGATCGAGCCGTGGGCCAAGGAGTATGAACCGGTCCATGCGGTGGCGCATTGGGACGACCGCCAGCGCAAGCGCGCGGGCAATTATGACACCGCTTTCGAGAACGCGGCGCAGTCGGCGGAGAAGCTGTTGATCACGGCCGGTCAAAAGCTCGCGCCGAAGCTGCTGGACAGTTACCCGGCGGTGATCTGGGAAGACCAGGACGAATGCCTGGAGGTGCGCCCGGAAGATGTGTCAGTTTAAGGCTGGGTTGTATTGATTGCGATGAAGTTTATTTTTAAATGGCTGTTGCGGCTGGTGCTGCTGTTGGTGGTGCTGGCGGTGATTTTTATCCTGTCGCTGGATACGATCCTGCGCGTGGTGGCGGTCAACCGCATCCGCGCGCAGACGGGCATGGACGTGGAGATCGGGCGGTTTCATCTCGGCCTGCTGGAGCCGGTGATCACGATCAAGGATTTGGCGATCCACAATCCGCCGTCCTTCGGCGGCACGCCGTTCCTCCGCATCCCGGAAATTCATCTGGAGTACGACCGCGATGCGCTGCGGAACCAGCAAATTCATCTTACGCTCCTGCGGTTCAATCTCGGTGAACTGGACATCGTCAAGAATGAGGCCGGGCAGACCAATGTGTTTGCGTTCGGTCTGAAGCTGCCCGCGAAGGGCGCGCCGGGCGGTGGCGGACCTGGGCTCAAGGAAATCCAGCGGCGGACGGGGCTGGAGTTTCAGGGGATCGATGCGTTGAACGTGTCCGTCGGCACGGTGCGGTTCATTGACCTGCAGGATCAGCGCAACAATCGGGAGCAGAACCTCGGCATTGACAATCTGGTCATGAAAAATGTGAAGACGACGGCGGACCTGACGGGTTTGGCGACGTTGGTGGCATTGCGGGGCGGCGATGTCTTCGGCGCGTTGGTGGACCAGAAAAATTCCGGCGCGGAGATCCAGAAGCTGCTGGGCTTCTAAGGCGCGTCCGGGCCGGCTCCGGCTTTTGACTTCCTCGGCAATTCAGTTAATTTGGCTTCCATGCATTTGACGGAACAGATGACGCGACTGGCCCAACAGGCCAAGGCCGCGTCGCGCGAACTTGCCAAGCTGACGACGGCGGAGAAAAACGCCTGCCTGCTCGCCATGGCCACTGCGCTGGAGCAAAGTGCCGCCGCCATCAAGCAAGCCAACGCGCTGGACATGGAATTTGGCGCGAGTCACGGCCTCTCGGCCGCGATGCTGGACCGGCTCAAGCTGGACGACAAACGGATTGCCGGCATGGCGAAGGGTTTGCGCGAGGTCGCGGCGCTGCCGGATCCGGTCGGGAAAATTCTCGATGAACGCACGCGCCCGAACGGACTCAAGCTACAAAAGATTTCCACGCCCATCGGCGTGGTGGTCATTATTTACGAATCGCGCCCGAATGTGACGGCGGATGCGGCGAGCCTGTGCTTCAAGTCCGGCAACGCCACGATTCTGCGCGGCGGCAAAGAGGCGTTGAATTCGAACCAGATCATCGCCCGGACGATGATTGATGCCGGCAAAGTTGCGCACCAAGGTTTTCCCGAGCACGCCATTCAAGTTGTGCCCACGCCTGACCGCGAGGCGATTCCGATTTTGCTGTCGCTCACGCAATACGTGGACCTCTGCATGCCGCGCGGCGGCGAGAGCCTCATCCGCGCCGTGGCGGATTGCTCGAAGGTGCCGGTCATCAAACATTACAAGGGCGTCTGCCACGTCTATGTGGATGCGGACGCAGATTTGCAGATGGCCGAGGAAATCACGCTGAACGCGAAAGTCCAGCGCCCCGGCGTCTGCAACGCGGCGGAAACGCTGCTGGTGGATCAAGCGGTGGCGAAATCTTTTCTGCCGCACATGGCGCAGAAACTCGCCGATAAAAAAGTGGAATTGCGCTGCGACCCGGTTGCGCTTGGCCTGGTCCAATCTGCAATCCACCATCCGCAATCCGCAATCAAGGCGGCGGCCGAGCAGGATTATTTCACGGAATACATGGACTACATCCTGAACGTCCGCGTGGTGGATGGCGTGCGCGCGGCGATTGACCATATCAATTTCTACGGCTCGGCGCACTCGGACAGCATCGTCACGAAGAACGAGGCGCACGCGAAACAGTTCCTCGCCGAGGTGGATTCGGCGGCGGTGTATTGGAACGCCAGCACGCGCTTCACCGACGGCGGCGAGTTCGGCATGGGCGCGGAGATCGGTATCAGCACCGACAAGATCGGCGCGCGCGGCCCGATGGGCCTGGACGAATTGACCAGCTACAAATGGCTGGGCTTTGGCCATGGGCAGGTGCGGAGCTGAAATGTGCGAACGACCATGACCCGTGCGCAATCCCAAAACTGAAAGAATATTATTGCGATGCGAATCCTGGTCCAGCCGCTGGTGGTTTTGTGGTTTGGTTTTAGTCAGCGCCTGATTTTGATCGCCACCATCCTCGGCGGACTGGGTGGCTTCACCTTGCGTGCCGATCAAATCGTTTACGACGATGCGCTGGAGAGCGGATGGGCCGACTGGAGCTATGCCGCAACGATCAATCTTAGTTACAGCGGCGCCACGGTTCATTCCGGGGCCAACTCCATCAGTGTCACGATCACCCACGCTTGGGGCGCGCTGTCGCTGGAACACAGCCCGATGGATTCCAGCAGTTACATCAACCTCACCTTCTGGATCAACGGCGGTCCGGTCGGCGGGCAGCAGTTGCAAATTTACGCGGAACGGACCGGCGTGGTTGAGCCGGGCATAGGCCTGCCCGCTTTGCCCGCCAACACCTGGCAGCAATTCAATTTTTCATTGGCGGCTTTGGGTGTGGCCAATCAGCCTGACTTCACCCGTTTCTCCATTCAGGATCGGTCCGGCGCCGCGCAACCGACCTTTTATGTGGACGATGTTTTGTTGGTCACCAACGCCGGCAATGCCGGCAGCGTCAGCGTCACCAATGCGCCGATGGCCATGGCCGTGGACGTGGCAGCCCGGCGCGTTCCGATCAGCCCGCTGATTTATGGCGTGGCGTTTGGAACTTCAAATTTGCTGGCGGATTTGAATTCGCCGTTGAACCGCTCAGGCGGCAATTCCACGACGCGCTATAACTGGCAGACCAATGCCTCGAATCATGCGGCCGACTGGTATTTTGAAAGCCTCGTCGGCAACAGCACGGTGGCCGGCGGCGATGGCGACGATTTCATCCGCGAATCCAAAAACGGCGGCGCGCAGCCGATGCTGACCATCCCCATCATTGGCTATGTCGCCAAGCTGGGGCCGAACAGCGCGAAGACGTGGAGCTTTTCCATTGCCAAATATGGCGCGCAGACCGGCAGCGACTCGCAATGGTTGCCCGACGCGGGCAACGGCATTGCCCGCGCCACCGGCAAAGACATGACGAACAACAATCCGCTCGACGCCAACCAACTCGCGGACACAAATTTTCAAGCCGGCTGGGTGCGGCATCTGACCAACACCTGGCAAACCGCCACCAACGGCGGGTTGTGCTATTACCTCATGGACAACGAATGGAGCCTGTGGCACTCAACGCATAGGGACGTTCATCCGGTTGGCGCGATGATGGATGAAGTGCTGGGAAAATATTCCAGTTATGCCGCGATGGTGAAAGGGCTTGAACCCAACGCCCTCGTGGGCGGCCCGGAAGAATGGGGTTGGCCCGGTTATTTTTACAGCGGCTACGACCAGCAGTGGTCCCGCGCCAACAACGATTACAATCCGGCGGATTATCCCGACCGCACGGCGCATGGCGGACAGGATTTTGGCCCGTGGTTTTTGAGCCAGCTGCAACAGCGCAGCCAGACGGCCGGCGTCCGGTTGTTGGATGTTTTCACGCTGCATTGCTATCCGCAGGAGGGTAATATCAGCAGCGATGCCGTGGATCCGGCCACGGAATTGTTGCGGAACCAGTCCACCCGCCAGTTCTGGGATACCAATTACGTGGACCCCAGTTGGATCAACAGCGTCATAGCGCTGATTCCCCGGATGAAAAGCTGGGTGGCGACCAATTATCCCGGCACAAAAATCGGCATTACGGAATACGACTGGTATGCCGAATTCAACATCAACGGCGCCACGGCGCAGGCGGATCTGCTTGGGATTTTCGGTCGCGAAGGACTCGATCTGGCCACGCGCTGGACTTGTCCCGGCACCAACTCGCCGGTTTATAATTCGTTCAAAATGTATCGGAATTACGACGGCCGTAAATCTACGTTCGGTGACACCAGCGTGGCCGCCACCGTACCCGATCCAGACAGTCTGGCGACCTTCGCCGCCCTTCGCACCAATGACAATGCGCTCACCGTCATGGTCGTCAACAAAACGCTTGCCGGCTTCACGCCGCTGACGCTGGCGGTTACTAATTTTGCCAACAGCGGCACCGCGCAAGCCTGGCAACTAACCGCGAGTAATGTCATAACGCGGCTGGCAGATATTCCATACACCGGTGGGGTCGTCAGCAACACCTTGCCGGCGCAGAGCATCACTCTGTTTCTGTTGCCTACCGCCAAAAATCTCCGCCTGCGCGTGGGCACCAACGCGCCGCCGCAACAGATGGAATTGTGGCTCGACGGCCAGGGCGGCCAAAATTATCTCCTGCAATCATCCACCAATTTGACGGCGTGGTCGGCCATCCGCACGAACACCTTTGCCACCAATTCATTCCGGTTTCTCGTGGGCCTGACCAACCCGGACCGGATATTTTATCGCGGCGTTTTGAATTCGCCGTGACCATCAATTCAGCCGCGGCTTGGCTGCAATTGCCGAAACTTCAAACTGCGCTATCCTAAACGCGTGAATGTGAATACCGCAGGCCAGTCAACCATTGCTGATAGCGCCGCCGCCGCCCACTTCATTCAGGCTGCGCTGCCGTCGGAGGGTTTGTTTGCGGGGCTGGAATGGAAGGTTTCGCCGACGCCGTTTCCGCTGGGCGAAAATCTGGCGCGGGAAATCGAATCGCTCGGGCGCGTGCTGCTGCAATTTTATCGCGCGGTGAATCTGCTTTACCGCAAGAGCGCCGAGGGCAAGCAGCCGGAATGGGTCGAGCGCTGGCTCGATCTCGGCAAGCCGCGCGAATTGATCGAGCTTCAGCGTTCCGCCGCTTTCAAAAATGAAGTGCCGCGCGTGATCCGTCCGGACATTTTGCTCACGGAAAATGGGTTCAGCATCACGGAACTGGATTCGGTGCCCGGCGGCATCGGTTTGACGGCCTGGTTAAACCAAACTTACTCCAAAGCGGAAAGTGGAAAACGGAAAGCGGAAATTCTGGGCGGCGAAAATGGAATGACGCAGGGCTTCGCCAGTATCTTCGGCGATGCGCAAAATGTTCATCTCGTGGTTTCGGAGGAAGCGGCCACCTACAAGCCGGAGATGGCGTGGATCGCGGAGCAGTTGAATCAACGCGGCGGCGCGACCTTCAAACTTCAATCTTCAACCTTCAACGAGTTTGCAGAGGGCGATGCGGTTTATCGGTTCTTCGAACTGTTTGATCTGTCGAACGTGGTGAACGCAAAACGGATTTTTGAACTCGCGACGGAAAAGAAAATCCGCCTGACACCGCCGCCGAAGCCGATGTTCGAGGAAAAGATGCTATTCGCGCTGTTGTGGAACCGAAATCTGCAACATTTCTGGCGGCAGGAATTGGGCGAAGGTTTTCTGGCGCGGCTGAAAAAAGTAATTCCTTACACCTGGCTAATGGATCCGACGCCGCTGCCGCCGCACGCGGCGATTCCTGAACTGAATCTCACGGACTGGTCGCAGCTCAAGAGGCTGTCACAGAAGGAGCGCGATCTGATATTGAAGATTTCCGGCTTCTCGGAAAATGCGTGGGGCGCGCGCGGGGTTTTTCTGGGCAGCGATTTGTCGCAGGCGGACTGGAGCGCGGCGGTGGATGCGGCGTTGGATAACTTCGCGACATCGCCGAGCGTATTGCAGCGTTTCCACAAGCCGTCGCAGGTAGAGACGAGCTGGTTTGATTTTGCGAAGAGCGAGGTCGTGCCGATGAAGGGCCGGGCGCGCCTGTGTCCTTATTATTTCGTTAGCGGCGAAGGCGACGCGGCGCGGCCGACACTCGGCGGCGTGCTGGCGACGATTGTGCCCGCCGAAAAAAAAATTGTGCATGGGATGAGCGACGCGGTACTGGCGCCGTGTTCTATATGAGCCTGCTGGAATACAGCTTGTTGGCGGCGAGTTCGCTGTTTGTGATCGTAGATCCGTTTGCGGTAATCCCGGCCTTCATCGCGATGACGCCGAACGATTCGCCGGCGGAACGGGCGCGCATGGCGAAAATCGCCTGCCTGGTCGTCGCGGGCGTGCTGCTGGGGTTTGGCTTCGCGGGCAAATGGATTTTCCAGTTTCTCGGCATCACTATGCCCGCGTTTCAAATCGCGGCGAGTATTGTGCTGCTGCTGGTGGCGCTGGACATGTTGCGGGCGCAACGCTCGCGGGTGCAGGAGACGCGCGAGGAAACGGCGGCGGGCACGGAGAAAACCGACATCGCGGTGACGCCGCTGGCCATTCCCATGTTGTCCGGTCCGGGCGCGATTTCGACGGTGATCCTGCTTCAATCTGAGGCGAAAACGATCTGGCACAGTCTCGCGCTATGCGGCTGCATCCTGCTCGTGGCGCTGGCGAGTTACGGCGTGTTGCGCATGGCGGCGCACGGGGCGAAAGTGTTGAACCCGATTGCACTGCGGATCGGCACCCGCGTCATGGGCTTGCTCCTGGCGGCCATCGCGGTGCAATTCATGATCAATGCGCTGAAGACGCTGGCGCCGCGCTGGTTTGATTTTCCATCGTGAACGCCCGCTCCCGGTTTTCGGGATAAGTTACAATCATATCGGCAGCACGTTGGCCCTTCGCCCGCATCGGTTTCCGTGCCGGTGACACGTTGAACTGGCAACGTTTGGCATTCATTGAGTCGGGGGAAAGCATCTTTGGTTGAGAAATCCAATTCGTGACATCATCATCGAATTTTTGGTAATGGCCATTTTGGTCTTGGTCGCCTTTCCACTGGAAAATAAAAAATCGCCATTTTCCGTTTGAAAAAGATTTGCCCTGCTGCGGACTTTTTGCTTTTTTAATTACTTGTCAATCAAGCGGATTTAATCAGATCTGTATTCTTGAATCCTAGTTACCACCGTGGGCAGCCGGTTTTGTTGGCCGTGTTGT
>Ga0302282_1001280_pt1 | contig 18114 bp, 17 predicted proteins | sample III_Fen_E1_3_FD_198763 | JGI IMG/M metagenome (GOLD analysis project Ga0302282, IMG submission 198763) | Peat permafrost microbial communities from Stordalen Mire near Abisko, Sweden - III_Fen_E1_3 | ecosystem: Environmental > Terrestrial > Soil > Wetlands > Permafrost | place: Sweden: Abisko... | reverse complement strand
TCATTTTCGTAGATGCCTACTCGCGTGAATCACTGGAATTATTGTCAATTCGCTCGAACGTGGATTAGCTACGATCTAGCTCAGGTCCCTGCAAGCGCGCTGACTCATAGGGGACAAATCTCTTGTTCGATTGCAGCGACGATGGCAATGCGACATAATTCGGGTGCCTGACTCGTGGAATCTCGATGGTCGGCCGATGACGACAGCCAGCATCAACAAAGTGTCGAAGCGCTCGATCGTCATTGCCCTGACACTATTCTATTGGACGGTAACGATACCATGGGCACTTTCCGACTCATGGATTGATCCCGATGATTTCCTGCTCACCTGGTTGGGCATAGCGATGCTATTAGCGCTGCCCGTGACCGGAATTCTTTGGGCCATCGCTATCATCGATCACTTCGTCTTGAGGTCCCTGCTGCCGCGATTCGCTCTGGTCGCTGTCGGCATAATAATTCCGATCGTCTACTATGAAAATTTCTTTGGCATACCCGATCGGCAGAAAGAGCTCGCCGGGAAACGAATTGTCGAGCAAAGTGATGCTGCCGTTGTTCAGTGGGTCACCGACGAGCCCCTCGTGGATAGTGCGGGTCCCATAGGCGTTCGCCTGCGCTTCCAGATTATGTACCCTAAAGGCCTCGATTTGAGTTCAAAGGATGCTCCAAGTGTGGAGTTGCATGGGATCGTTAGATCTAACCAAGACTTGATGTTGTTGGCCCGCCGCAAAGAGGTGTCTCCGCCGGCCGATAAAGGCTTCGCAGTCGGCGTTTATACCATCACTGAAGATTTCTTGCCGGCATTCATGCCCAAGTCGCTATTGCCGGTCGGTCACTGGTCTACTGAACAACGAAAGAGTGTCCCAGATCGTTGCTTTCGCTGGCCCCTGTTTGAAAAGCGCGCCGACATCGAGGGCGCGAGCGCGCAAGTATTCAAGGTGTGGATCGCTCCAGCCCTCACAGCAGGTGACCCTATCAAGACGCCAACGACCCATTCGTATCGCTTGGCAGACTTTATAGACTCGGCGATACACGAGGGAGCCACTGATTGTAACTCCTGAGTGGAAGCGGGGGGAAGCGTGATGGAGGTTCCGATCAGGATGTGAATTTCACGTAATTCACAATTCTGTCGTTGTCGATTTCAGTGGTCTGCGAAATCGACACTGTCCTTAAGGCGATCCTTCAGCGGACAGTTCAGACTAGCTCCACGCGACTCTGGAAAAACCCGTATTACAGCCTTGAGAAACGTCTCCGACCGCGAGCATCATACGGCGAGGATCCTTGGAGACGTCGCCGATGGACCCTCGACCTCACGTTAGCGAGCTACTTTCTCGATCGCCATGGACAGTCGATCGGGTGACAAATGTGCATAGCGCAATACCATGTCAAGATCCGCATGTCCCAACAACTCTCGGACGGTATTCAGATCGATGCCCGATTGGACCAAGCGACTTGCAAAATGATGCCGCAAGTCGTGAAAGCGAAAATCCGTCATCCCGATGGTTTTCGTGAGGCCTCGCCATGCCGTTGCAATCGTCGTCAATCGATCCCCGTCGACACCCGGAAACACATGACTGTTGCGATCAATCTCGCTGGCTTGCACCAGCCAGCCAGCGAGAATCGCAATCGCCTCCGCGTTTAGCGGAACACGGCGGGTCTGTCCGCTCTTGGCGGTCTCGCCTTGCACGTCCATCCATTTGGTATCGAGGTTGATATCCTGCCACTTGAGGTTGAACAGCTCCCCGCGTCGCAACCCTGTATTGAGGGCCACGATCACCAGCGGTCTTAAGTGATCGACGAATTCCTCGGTGCGCGCCGGAAATGGCTTCCGACCGCGCTCAATGCGCCACCGGTTGAAGCTTTCTCGCTGATCCCGCATTTTTTGCTCGCGCTTCAACAGGCCCGCGCGAAGGTTAGCCTCTTCGTGCTCCTGCAGGTATCTGACCCGTCCGCTCCGATCCGTCTTCAAGGGTCGAAGGCCCGCGAACGGGTGATGGTCAATGATCTTCCACTCTACCGCCTTGGACAGCACCGCCTGCAGCCGCTGAAGATTTCGGTTGACGGTCACGGCCGTATTGCCGGCTTCAATGCGAGCCCGGCGCCACTCTTCGATCTGCCATCGAGCGATATCTGACATGGGCTTCTCGAGCCAGTCGGCGAAATCAACTCGAATTCTTTCGAGTTGGAAGTCGGCCGTCCGCAAATGAGTTTTGGCCCACGATTGGTATCGTTTCTCCAAGAATGAACCCAGGGTACTCAGTCGGAGCCGTACTCCCTCCGCTCGTAGAGAATGCTTGCGCGAAACGACATCAATGCCCTTGGCGACATCGCCAGCTACCTCGAGTGCTCGGCGACGAGCCTCGGTGGCCCCAATTCCCGGAAAATGACCCAATACAAACCGACGCTGGCGGCCATCGGGCAAGCGATGACGATAGCCCCAGACCTTGGCGCCGCTCGCCCGGACTCGCAGCTCGAACCCCCGCAAACGGGTGTCGATGACGCTAATATCACGAGGTCCTGGCTGTAGACCAACGACCAGCGATTGGTTGAGCTTTGCATGCATGTCGAGACACCCGCGTCGACTTGATTGATGAGGACGACACTGTACCGGGGACTCACTGGGGACTCAAATGAGCCGAAATCGAGGCGAACTCAGGGGTAGGTCAGAGTAGCCGGTCGTAGATAAATTATTGATTATTAAGATTTATGGAACCGAATACCTGGTGCATCAATAATCTGCAAACGTGGGCTAATATCATTCGGGACGTAGGAGTCGCAGGTTCAAATCCTGTCACCCCGACCATTTGAATCAACTAGATACGCGTCGGTTGAACGTCCGATTCCTTTTCCCGGTGCCTCGCCGGTGACTCAAGCGTCGCTCCCGAGCGCATGACAATAGTGATTCATCACTCTCCGTCCTCGCCGCGTGCGGCAGATCCACCGCGCTCCGCATTCTCCAATACACAACACAGGGCATCGAGTTCCTCACGGAGTCCGGCGCCGCGCACGTTCCGGATGGAATAGCTGAGGTCACCGATCCAGTGCGACAGCCAGTACGCACCGATCTGAACCTCGTACCAACCCTTGCGGGGTTTACAGGCGCGCAGCTTTGCGGCTTCCGCCTCAAAAGGATAGGCATAGCGCAGCAAGAGCTCGACCTCGCGTTGAGTGAGCTGGACCAACCGTTCATCTGGCTTCATCTGACCTTTTCCGGCGGCTTGCGTCCGGCTCGTGCGGGCTTGCCGGTCGCCGTCTTGGCTTTGCGAGGCGACGACGGCATTTTCCGCCTAACCGATGGCTTGACGGGAAGCTTCGAGCGAGGCTTCGCGGGAGACTTCAGGTCGACTGCGGGCAAATCGATGCCGAACACGTCGGCGAGCTTCGACGAATCCAGAATTCGCGCTGCGCGTGGCGCCTTCTGTGGCAGCGCTTCGCCCTCGCCCGCCTGCGCGATGAGTTCCTTGGCGTCCACCTTGCGCAATCCGAACAGGAGATGCGGCTCTGCATCGAGTCGCGCACCGATACCATAAAGCGTCGCGGCGATGTGCTTGCACATCGTGGCGGAATCCGGGCAACTGCAGCTAAAGCGGATTTCCTTCGGCGAAGGGAAAAGGCCGCTGCCCGGCCGCGTGATGCGCTCCATCACGGACGCCGACAATTGACCTTGGAGCAGTTCCACGAGTGTATCGATGGACCGGGCACAGTCGCGGGCAATACCTTGCCAGTGAATGCTCGCCACGGCCGCGATCTCGACCTTGATCCGGTAAAGGCTCGAGCCCATGACCTGAGCGGTCGCCTCGCCTGCCCCGATCTTGAGGTCAATCACCGAGCCATTGCGCAGATACGTCCTTCCGCGCGGCAGGCGATTGGCATAGTCGCTGTAGCGCTCGAGATTCTCGCACCAGGCCTTGCCCCAGAAAGATTTCGCGATTGCACCGCGGCTCGCGGTGACTGGTGACAGCGCATGCCCCTTCTTGGCGAGCTTCGCCGCGGTCTTCGCGGCTTTCTCCCGACGCGCCGCTACGGGTACATACGGTTTCCATCGAAAGTACATCAGCATCGCCCCGACGATTTGGCCACGTCAAACCTCCGCGCGAGCCGAGTGGATATCGAGCGCCACCAGCTTCAATAATTCGCGGTCCCCGAGCTCCGTCAACTGGAGTTCCGCACCGCCCTCCAGCACGTCCTTGACGAGCACTTGCTTCGACTCGATCAGACGGTCGATCTTGTCCTCGACAGTGCCGCGGCATACGAACTTGTGTACCAGCACATTGCGTGATTGACCAATGCGAAACGCCCGGTCGGTTGCCTGATTCTCCACCGCCGGATTCCACCACCGATCGAAGTGGATCACGTGCGAGGCCGACGTCAGATTGAGCCCGGCACCTCCCGCCTTGAGCGAGAGTACGAAGAAGGGCGTCAGCTCATCGTCCTGAAACCGGCGCACCAGTTCCTTTCGCTTGCCAACCGGGGTTCCGCCGTGCAGCACGAGCCCTTCGCGACCAAAGACACCGCCGAGGAATGCCGCGATCGGCTGGGTCGCTTCGCGGAACTGCGTAAATATCAGCACCTTCTCCTGTTTCGCAGCGATGACCTCGGCGAGTTCCCGTAACCGCGCAAACTTGCCACTGTCCGATTCCGCCCATGATCCGTTGCCCAGCCACTGCGATGGATGATTACAGATCTGTTTGAAGCGCATGAGAAATGCCAGCACGACGCCCTTGCGCTTGATGCCGTCCGCCGTGTCGAGCGCCTCGGCGAGTTCCTCGACCGCTTGGCTGTACAGCGCCGCCTGAGTCGGACTCAGATGGCAGAATGCCTTCAGCTCCGTCTTGTCCGGCAAATCGGCAATCACCGACTTATCGGTTTTCAGACGACGCAGGATGTAGGGACGGACGAGTTCACGCAGCGGCCCGAAGTTCCCGGCCTCGGCGAGGCGCCGCGCGTACTTCGCAAATGCCTGACCCGAACCCAGCAACCCCGGGTGCGTGAAATCGAAGATCGACCAGAGGTCCGAGAGACGGTTCTCGACCGGCGTTCCGGTAAGTGCCACGCGGGTCTGGGCGATAAGCTTCTTGACCGCACGGGTTTGCTTGGCGCCCGGATTCTTGATGGCCTGTGCCTCATCGATGACCGCCACCTGCCAGCGCGTACTCGTCAGCCAGTCATAGCGCAGTAGCGCGCCGTAACTCGTGATCACGAGGTCCACGTTCGCCAGGCCCTCGGGCGCCATCGACTTGAGACCGGCCGCGGACATGGACGAGGGATGCGCGATGAGCACTTTGAGCGTGGGAGCAAAACGCTCGACTTCCGCAGCCCAATTCGCGAGCAGCGACGCGGGTGCGACCAGAATGCTGCTCGATGCGGTCCCTGGCGGCCGTCGCTCGCGGGTGAATTCCTGCTGCAATACAAGAAGTAATGACAGGACCTGGATCGTCTTACCCATTCCCATGTCATCGGCGAGGCAAGCGCCAAGCCCCAGCCGGTGCAGCAGATACAACCAGCGCACACCAGCCTGTTGGTAGGGCCGCAAGGTCGCGCATAGCGCGGATCCGGGATCGACACGGGCCAGACCCCCGGGACTGCGCAGGCCTCGCAGCGTCTCTGCGAGCCACGGGCCTGCCGCAATCTCCGACCAGTCGGGATCCGGCGCCGCGCCAACCCCCGCCTCGTCATCCACCGAGAAACCGGCGACCAGCCGCATCGCCGCTGCGAAGGGAAGACCGCCGGCCGAAGCGGCCGCCTCGACGGCGCGGAATCGATCGAGCAATTGCGAAAGTTTCGTGCGGTCCACTTCGACCCATCGGCCCCGCAGGAACTGCAAGCCATCTGAACCTTTGAGTAACGCCCGAATCTCCGCGGCCGTGAGTCGCTCCTCGCCGAGCGTCAATTCCACGTGAAAGTCGAGCAGCGCATCCTTGCCGAGGACCGAGGGCACCCGAGCGCCGACGCTCGCGCTGATCTTAGGTCGCGCGGGGCGGCCCGTTTTCCACGCACTCGGGGCACGCACAACGATCCCCGCTGCCTCGAGCTTCGGCGTGTCCGTCAGGAACTGAAATGCCTCCGCGGGCGTCCAGCGTAGAGGATGATAGATTTCCCCGGACTCGACCATCTCACGCAGCCACGGACACTGCGCCGAGCCCTCCTGCACGGGCTTCAGGAGCGCGAGGAGCCGCGACTTGTTGCGCGCCCCCGCATACTCCCGCAGCGCCTCACCGAGCGGCAGATGCTGCGCGCGACCCTGTGCCGACAATTGCGTCGTGTAGGTCGCGATGAACGCGAATGGCGCCTCTTCGTCGGAACGGTTCTCGGCAAGGTTGAAGTGTACGCGGCCGACGAGGTGCCAGGCGGGATTGCCGGTTCGCAGAAATTCCTGCAGCGTCGCTTTCGCGTGCGCGCGTTCCTGACGGAATGCCACATCGATCTTGGACCAAAGATCGGCGAGCACCTCGGCGGTCAGATACTCGCCACCCGGCATCGGCGGTGCCGAATTGACGAGCGGCGCCAACGCATCTGCCGGCGGCGGCGGCACCTCGCCCACGTCCGTAGCGCCATCCGCGGGCAGTCCGTGCATCGACGTGCACAGCACCGTGACGTACCGCGCAGCGAAATCGCGCCAGTAGGCAAATTCAGAAGGCAGAGCGGTGCCGACCTCGCGCAGCCCAAGTTCGAGCAGCCCGTGTCCAACGCCTCGTGCAAACGCGGGCTCGAGGCGAGCTAAAAGCCCGGGCGGCAACGTCACCGCGTCCGCCGTCGGCGCGAGAAAGAGGTGGCCGCCGGGCGTCAGTGCCAGCGTTCGGGCAAGGGTCATCGCGTCTGCGCTATGCCGCCCAGTTTTCAATCTTTAGATCCGGTACTCGACCAAACTCTCCGGTGTTGTTGGTCACGAGAGTCAGTCGGAGCGAACGGGCGTGAGCCGCGATGAACAGATCGTTCGCGCCGATCATCGTGCCACTCGCTTTGAGGGCAGCGCGAATTTGCGCGTAGTGCGAGGCAGCTTCGTCCGGAAAATCCAGGACCTCAACGTGACGCAGATATTCGCTGAGCGCCACCGAGTCCTGTTGCCGCCGGGGGGAGACCTCTACTCCGTAAAGGAGTTCTGACTTGGTGATGACGGAAATGGCGATGACAGCGATCGGGACCGTCTGCAGCCGTCTTAGAACGGCCTCATGGGAACGCTTCATGATGTAGGACGATATATCGGTGTCCAGCAGGTACTCCGCCATTAGAGTTCGCGCTCTTGGACCCGAAGATCGTCAACCGCTTCCATGAATTCCTTGGAGGCAACCGGTCCCGAGGTCAGATAAGCGGTCCAGTCTTCGGGGCGGGGAGACAGAATCACCTCATCCCCATGCCGACGGATAAAAACTTCAGTGGCGTTGAACTGAAACTCTTTTGGCAAACGGACCGCCTGACTCCGGTTGTTCATGAAAAGCTTCGCTTTGCGCTGCATGGTTGCTCTCCATTACGATGGCATATACAAAAGTATATGCCATCGAAGGCGCTCCTGCCAAGTCATGAGCATAGAAGCCAGAATCACCCCGTCGATCATGGGGGCGTGGGCGAGGCGCCGTCCGCCCCGGACCCCGGCGGCTGGGGCGTCGGCGGGTTCGGCGCCGGTTCCGCGGCACGTGCCACCCGCTCGACCGCCATGGCCAGGCGATCCGGTGACATGTGGGCGTAGCGCAGAACCATCGTGATGTCCGCGATCTCGATTAAGGATCTCCACGCCTTGTCGATCCGCTGCAGCCCTTCACCGTCGGAACCAGGGAACACCCGTGCTGCCGACGCACGACGGCTGCGAAACTGGCGCCATGCCTGCAGGATGGCGACCGCCTCGGCATTCAACGGTACCCGTCTCGTCTGGCCATTCTTCGCGATGGCGCCGCTGACGGTGATCCACTTGCCGTCGAGATCGACATCCTTCCATTCGAGCTGCAGGATCTCACCGCGACGTAATCCGGTGTTGCGCGCGACCAGGACGACCGGCCTCAGATAGTCGACGAATTCCTCCGCGCGCCGTGGCAGGGCATGGCGACCACGCGCGGTCCGCCATGCATTGAATCGGTCGCGGGCTTCCCGCAGTTTGGCCTCTCGGCCGAGCAAGGCTTCTCGCAGCAGCGTTTCCTCATCGGCGCTCAGATACCGGACGCGGCCACTCTTGTCGTGCCGCAGCGGCTTCAGACCGGAGAACGGGTGCCTTTCCAGCACCTTCCATTCGACCGCACGTGCCAGTAGGGCGTGCAGCCGTTGCACGGCGCGGTTGATGGTCACAGGCTGGTTGCCGGCCTCCTTCTGCCGCTGACGCCATCCCTCGAGCAGCCACGCGTTCAGATCGGTCATCGGCTTATCGAACCAGGTCCTGAAGTCCGCTTCGATGCGCTCGAGCTGATATTTTCCTGACTTCAGCTGATCGAGCGCCCAGGCGCGATAACGTGCCTCGATAAAATTTCGCAGCGTACCCTCGCGCTTGCGAATTCCTTCCGCGCGCGCCGCCTTTTTCTTTTCCTGCACGTCGCAGCCGTTGGCCACCTCGACGGCGAGCGTCAGAGCCAGCCGCCGCGCGGCGGTTGCGCTCACGCCCGGAAAGCGACCCATGATGTATCGTCGTTGACGCCCCTCTGGATTCCGATACCGATACGTCCAGATCTTGGTGCCCGACCGGCGCACGCGAAATTCAAATCCGGGTATCTGCGTGTCGACGATGACGATGTCGCGGGCGTCGGTAACTGTGCTCCGCGCGACCGCCTGTGAGAGTTTCTTGCGCATGCTGTCCGCCGATAACTTTTCCAATTGTGACCCAGTGTGCGTGGGTCACACCGGAGCCTCAATCGCTCGGAAACAGGGGAGAATTCGAGCGCAGTGAATCGTACCCGGGCGCAGGTGAATTCACACGCGGATCAGTGAGTTAGCGCAGCTTTTCCCGATGGATCAGAATCTTAGTTCGTTATCTATTTTCGTTTTCGGGACGTAGGAGTCGCAGGTTCAAATCCTGTCACCCCGACCATTAATTTCTCAAGATTTTTCCCCCGCCATTGCAACTAGGCGTCAGCTAGATTGGCTGCGGGGTGCCAATTCCGGTGTCGGTTTGCCTAGCGCGTCAGCCGCATGGCGAAGTTAGTTTTCTCGCTTTGCGGCGGCGGATCGATTCCATCATCAGTGCATCAGCCGGTTCCCCCACCGCTTCAACACAACCGCCGAATCCTGCGAGAGTGAACAGGTATGTGGGTTGCGCTGCCCAAGTCGATCTCCCACGATTGGCGTCATTCGTGCCCACGAACGATGGAAGCAACGCCATGCCGCCCACGGACCTCAATGTGCCTTTCCACGAGAAGGACGATGCGAAGCGACTAGGCGCACGATGGGATGCGGGCCGAAAAACCTGGTTCTTGCCGGATGGTACGGAGGCCGCGCCTTTCGCGAAATGGCTGCCACAACGGGCTGATATCAATCTTCAATTTTTCTCATATTTCATTGCGCAGTCTACGCGCAGCTGCTGGCATTGCGCCCGGGATACTCGCGTGTTCAGCTTTCTTCTTCCGCCTGGACACAAGGCGCGGGTAAGCAATGACGAGTCGACCAATTGGGAAGTACAGGAGTCTGAAGCCATCGTCTACTACGTCACTTGGATCCCCGCGAGCGTGCAGGCGCAGATGCAATCCGTTACTCGCCAGTATCGCAACGACTTCAGCAAGACGACGCAATCGTTCTATTGGATGAATCACTGCGAGCATTGCGGAATGAAACAGGGTGATTTCGAATTATTCGAAGAATTCGATACACCGTTTTGCCCTATTGAACCCCAGGATGCCTCTCGAATCCTGCTGCGACCGGTTAGCGAGTCATTTGAAGCGTCGGCTGCATCGATTGCCTATGAACCCGGGTTCTTCGAATGGATGGGGATCTGTCTCGACCCGTAACGCCCCGACACAGAATCGACCCCGTACAAATTGCGTCGCCATGAAGATACCGAAGCATTCCACCGAACCACCGGCGTCGTCTGGGGCCGGCGGGAAGTTGGCCAATTGCGCGGCGTGACCAACGTACGCCGACCCCTGCCTCGATTCCCTTGAGGGTTTCAATTGGCCGGCACCAAAGGTTCCAATCAGCCGGTATAAAACCTTTCATTTGGCCGATACTTGGCCTTACAATTGGCCGATATGGCCGCAACCCTGTACCGCCGATTGGCGGAATCCGCCCTTATCACCGCCCTCGCGGACACGCCCGTCGTCCTCATCCATGGACCGCGGCAATGTGGGAAGACCACTCTCGCGCTGCAAGTCGGCACACGTCGACGGTATCGCTATTACACATTCGATGATGCCGCAACGCTCGCCGCCGCGCGGTCAGACATCACCGGCTTCGTCTCGCGCCTGGTAAAGCACGCAATATTGGACGAGGTCCAGCATGTCCCTGAGTTGTTTGCCGCTCTCAAACCTGTTGTTGATGCAAACCGCAACGCCGTGCGTTTCATTCTCACGGGCTCGTCGAACGTCATGCTGGTTCCTCGTTTGTCGGACTCACTGGCCGGTCGCATGGAGATACTGCGCCTTTACCCGCTCTCACAGATCGAACTCGAGCGCGCTCGGCCAACATTTCTTGGCACTCTCTTCAGCGATGCACAATCATTCGCACACAACGGTCGCCTCGGTAAGGAACTGGCGGAACGCATCGTCCGCGGCGGCTACCCAGTGGTCCAAAGGCGTACGCCCCGGCGAAGAGACGATTGGTACGCAAACTACATAGATACCCTCGTCCAGCGTGACGTGCGGGATCTCGCTCACATCGGAAGCCTTGATGCTCTTCCAAAGCTTCTCACTCTCGCCGCGAGCCAGACGGCGCGACTAGCCAATATTAGTGAGATGGCGAGCCAGTTCGAACTGAGCCGGCCGACGATTCGCAGCTATCTCACACTTATTGAGCGACTATTCCTGATCGAATTTTTGCCGCCTTGGTTCAGCAATCGCGTCAAGAGACTCATCAAAAGTCCCAAACTCCACTTTGGCGATACCGGCCTGGCTTGCAGCCTCCTTCGCTGCAGCGCCGCAGAACTCGACGACCAGCGCGACCTGCTTGGACAGCTACTCGAAACATTTGTATTTGGCGAAATCGAAAAGCAGACGAGTGCTAATTCCGAAAGGATTTCCCTGCACCATATGCGCGACAAGGACGGATATGAAGTGGACATCGTTGTGCAGCGAGGCACTCACTACGCCGGCATTGAAGTCAAGTCAGCAAGCTCGGTCCGAGAAGGCGACTTTCGCGGCCTCAAACGACTGCGCGAACTGCTCGGCCCGCGTTTCCACAGCGGAATCGTCCTGTACGACGGAGAAAATGTATTACCGTTCGGTGAAGGCCTCCTCGCGGTTCCGCTTAGCTCATTGTGGGCTCATGGCCCGCGAGCCTCTGCCGCCGCCGGCGAATCGAGCTGAGTAAGCTACGGGTGACGTGAAGCCGGCATTTCCCAGGATTTGAACCGGCATTCCTTACGTTCGGGATGTAGGAGTCGCAGGTTCAAATCCTGTCACCCCGACCACACTTAATCTGCGAATTGATCGCGGCCGTTTGCAACACGCAGCAACAGGCCTTCCACGCCCCCGATGATGCCATAGGGCACGCGCTTGCCGCCCTCCATCACGCCCTCAACCCGCACGAGACCGATGGTGGCCTTGATGTCCTCCCGCGCCCGATCGACCGTCGGCCCACCCTTGTGAACACGCGCGGTATTTGAGCGCCGACCGGCGGTGCGACCTAATGCGCGCGCTCGTATTTGAGCTCGCCCGCATCGATGGCCAAGGCGAGCCGATTCTGCGGCGGCGGCAGCGGACAAGTCGCGAAGTCCGTGAAGGCGCACGGCGGATTGAAGGCTTCGTTGAAATCGACCTCGATGCGATCCGCATTGGGCAATCCGACGTACAGGAAGCGGCCGGCGCCGTAGGTCTCCTTGCCGCTCGTCGCATCTGAAAACATCACGAACAACTCCCGATCCCCCGGCGCCTCCAGAATCGTATCCAGGCGCCAGGAGCGCCCCTCGCGCTCGAATACGATGGCACCCGGAGAGATCATCTCCTCCGACATCCCTAAAATATTGACGATCGGGATGCGGCGCTCGGGCACATAGGGCTGGAAGTGCGCCTGGATATGCCAGTCGTCGCGAAACGGAAAGTACTGCAGACCCTTGAACTGCAATCGGTTCGGGCTGACGCTATCGCGCACACGAATTCCCAGATGGCCGGCCCGTTCGATCAGCATGAAATGCAGTGACCCTGCGACGAGTTCCGTGGGTTTTTCATCGGCGTCGGACACCAGCTCGAGGCTCGTGACCGGGTTGCCGAGATAGGTCATCGCCTTCGAGACATGCGCGACATATCGAACGCGGCCATGCGTCAAATAGAATGCACCCGTGTCGGGTGCCAGGGCGGCATCCTCAACCGAGAAGGCTCGGTCCGACGCCCGGCCGAAGCTGTTCTCGCCGTCCTTGAGCCAGTACAGCGCGATGGGCGTCAACCAGCCCGTTTCGCTGGTCAGCGACGCCAGGCGCTTGGCGCGCCAATCGGCAATCCGGGCACCCTCGTCCTGCAGATTCCCGGCGGCGGCAATGCTCAGGAACATCGCCGCGATCAACGCAACGACCGCTGCAGCCGCGCGCATGAGCCCATTGCAAGAATTCGAGTGCATCAGACTATTGTACAGATAGCCACTCATTTGCAGGAGCCCGCTGGCCGGCAGCGCCCGCAGTGGACAACATGCTCTACGATTGCCTCAAGCCGGACGTGTACCATCCCACCACGGGCAACGCCGTCGCGAGCGCGAGTACCGTCGCCGCCGTGATCCAGACGGGCACGCTCGCCTCATCGAGCTATGGCGGATTCAGTCCGCCCGTCGCGGTCGGCTCGCTCACCGTCAACGACTACGGGTACGTGAGCCTCGTCTTCGGTCAGACCGCCAACCCGGTCAGTGGCTTCTATCTGCTCAACAAGGACGGCGAGGGAGAGGAAGACGGCGGCGGCGCAGAGTACGTCGTCAACAGTTTGGTCGGCCTGAACGCCGAGGCACTGCCGCCCCGAGTCGCCGCAGCGGCTCACTCTGCGGCGCGGCCGCCCACAACGGTGCTGGACCCGCCATAGCGCCGGTCCCGCACAACGACCCCTCGCTTAATACGCTGTCTTGATGACGCCCCCGTCCACCCGCAGCGCCGCGCCGTTGGTGGCTGAGGACAGAGGGCTCGCCACGTACGTCACCAGGGACGCCACCTCCTCGGGTGTGGCAAAGCGCCGCAGCAGCGAGGTCGGCCGCGCCGTCTCGAAGAATTCCGCCTCGATGGTCTCTGGCGTCTTGCCCGCGGCACGCGCCATCTCGACCACGAAATCACCCACGCCACGCGATCGGGTCGGCCCCGGCAACACGGTGTTGACGGTCACACCCGTGCCGACGGTGGTCTCGGCCAGGCCCCGCGCCACGGCGATCTGCGCTGCCTTCGTCATGCCGTAATGAATCATTTCAGCGGGGATTTGATAACCGCTCTCGCTCGAGATGAAAATGATGCGCCCCCAATCGCGTTCGATCATCCGCGGAAAATACATCCGCGCGAGCCGTGCGCCGCTCAACACGTTTGCGTCGAAGAAGCGCCGCCAATCCGCATCCGTGATGTCCGCGAAGGCTCGCACTTCGAAAATGCCCAGGTTGTTCACCAATATGTCGACAGCAGGATGCGCGCGCACCAGTGCTTCGGCCGCCGCTGCGAGCGTCAAGTCTCCGGAAAATCCCAGCACGTCACCGGCAGTCGCCAAACGCATGGCCGCCACGGCCGTATCCACCGCCGCCTGGCTTCTGCCGTTGACGATCACCGTCGCGCCTTCGCGCGCCAGGGAGGTCGCGATGGCATGACCGATGCCTGCCGTACTGCCCGTGACCAACGCGACTCTCTGTTTGAGGTTCAGGTCCATGATGAAGTGCCTTTATCATAGTGCAATAACCGTCCATATTATGCCGCATGAGAATCGAAGCCAGTTCAGACATTCACTTTTGTTGAGACTGACAGAGTTCCACCCGTCGTTTCTCGTCATCCTTTTCTCGGGAAACGTGGGCAAAAAGTCCGATGCTCTTCGAGAATCCGCGCGATCGCGACCGCGATCGACGCCTTGAGTGCGTGGTAGTGGCTCTACAACTGTTCAATGTCGCTCTCCGGCATCGTTGCCTCACGGCGCGTGAGGAGAAATGCGAGCACCACGCCGGCGATTGTCACGACGGCGAGGTACGGCAGATACGTCGTGCCGGCATCGACTGGGCTGCGAAACATCTCAATCCCGCCATACAAAAGTGCTGCGATCGATATCCACGCAGCACCCCTTGTTGCGACGTCTCGCGTCCCTTCCCGGCGGAGAATTCGCAGGATTCCGATACACACGAAAAGATACGGCGCGAGCCAGTAGTACGTGGTCAGGTTCGCCATGTAGGCGGACGACAGCAAAGGCGGAGTCTTCAGGGCCAGCTGCAGCAGAACCGTGAGAGTGGTCGCCACGACCGCAAGCGCTACGACCGCCGCCACTGGTGCATGGAATCGCGGATGCACGAGGCCGATGCGTGCTGGCAGCAGACCATCCACTGCGGTCGTGGCGATAATCCGGCCGCCGATGTTATAGATCGTCACGGTCGCAGCGAACGCCGCCGGTACGAGAAGCAGATCGACAACCAGCGCCAGCCAATTCCAGCCGATCGCATGCGCGCAAATGGCCACGGGCGACGCTCCGGCTTCCAGCTCGCCGGCGTGAGCCTGGAGCAACGGGTACTGAGCGAAGCAGCACGCCGTAATCGCAAGGCCGATCGTCAGCACGGTGCTGAGCAGTACCCGCGGCACGTTTCTTTTTGGGTTCTTTGTCTCGACCGCCAGTGCCGCTATGCCGTCGAATCCTACGTAATAGCCGGTCGCGGTCAACGCGCCCTGAACGATTCCTCCGTTCGATACCGTTGCAAAGTGGAGTTGCACGTTCATTAGTGGATGAAGCTCTACAAGCGCCGCACCCATTGCCAGAGCCACAAATGGAACGCAGAGGAAGCCAAGCACAACAACGACTCGCACAGAGGCGTCGATCCCGAAACAGGCACACGCGGCCGCCGCAAGACTGATGATAATCGCCGAAGCGCATTCCACGGGCAGGTTAGAGGCGCCCGGTATTCCAAGATCCAGGAGAGCGCTGCTGGTGAACGTAAGGACGCCGAGGATCAGCGTGGCGGTGAGAGCAACATACCCGAGCATCATGCAGGCGGCGACGAACAACCGCGCCCGCGCGCCGAAAGCTTCGTATGCGTAGGAGACAAGTGACCCCGTAACGACGTAGCGCCTCGCATACGCGCTGACTACTACAGCAAGGAGCGACACTACGACCACCGAAAGCAGGTTAGCTAGCCAGGATGCCTGAGCGGAAAACGCGATGAGTGTGCCGGCCGACATCGCCGAGCTCGGGCCAATCAGCATATAGGCAAGCCCTAGGGCACTCACTTTCCAAAGCGGAAGGTGATTTCGCTCCAGATGAGCCCGCTCACCGTCAATCGGTGCCTCGCGGCCGACCAGGCTGCCGTTCGGTGCTATGGAATCCGCCGCCGCAATCGACGCCTTTGTCACGGCCGCGGACCGGATCGCGTGCAAGAAAGCAATCCGAGGACGTCCTGTCGCGCGTATGAAACCTTACCGCATGCGAAGCGGTGCAGCGCACTGCAGAGGCACGCCAAGGATAGCGCACTGCGGACGAAATCTGTGCCGCTGTTTCTGTAGGTCATGACGCTGGAGTCATTGGTCGGTTGGGACCTGGGCTGCTGTACGGCGCGCGCGTAGTTAGCCGGCCGTCGAGCGTCAGAAGACATTCGTACAAGTCCGGCCGGCGATCGCGGAATAGCGGCCAGTACTCGCGGGTGCGGCGACAGGCCTCGAGGTCAGGCGACAGGCCTCGAGGTCAAACGTGTGTACGAGCACCGTTTCGCTCGTAGAATCCGCCTCTTGGACCTTGACACCCAGCTGGTCGGCGATAAATGAGGATCCGAAGAAGGTGAGCTCAAGATCCGAGGTTGTCGCTTTCTCGGTACCTATTCGATTGCAGGCGATAACGGGCATGCAGTTTGCGACCGCATGTCCCTGCATGACGCGCTGCCAAGCGCTCGCGGTATCGGGCCCGTAAACTGCGTCGGCACCGATCGCGCTGGGATAGAAGAGCAATTCCGCACCCTTGAGCGCCATCGCGCGAGCGGCCTCCGGATACCACTGGTCCCAGCAGATGCCGACGCCAATGGGTGCGTATCGGGTCTGCCAGACCTGAAATCCTGTATCGCCGGGTGAGAAGTACTGCTTTTCCTGGTACCCCACGTCGTTTGGAATGTGACTTTTCCGGTATACACCCAGCACGGATCCATCGGCGTCGATTACGGCGACGGAGTTGAAGAACGCGCGGCCTGCACGCTCGAACCAACTCACGGGTAGGACGACGTTGAGCGATGCCGCCAGCTTGCGAAACCGTCTGATCGTTCTCGAATCCTCGAGAGTCGTGGCGAGATCGAAGTGCTTGGCGTTCTGCTCGATGCAGAAATACGGAGATTCGAACAACTCCTGAATCTGGATGATTTGTGCACCGAGGGACACCGCCTCCCGAATCATCGTCTCCGCGCGGTCGACGTTGGCCGGCAAGTCCCACGTACAGGCCATTTGTGCGCAGGCGACCGTTACGTTACGGCTTCGATGGAGCATGACGGGAATCATCCGAAAGTCCGGTCCATCAGGTCGCCGTCCGGCCTTTTGGGTTGCTGTTGGGTCACGCAGTGATTGGTATAGGCCGCATCGGTGAACCGGCCTGAGCACCCTTGGTCTCGCCATGGATCACTGGCGCCAGCGAAGTTCAAGCCGCCTGCAGCCACCGAATAGATCCCTGGCGTCGGCAACGGCACGAGGTCGAATGGGCGGCCGCGAATATCGACGGCCGCCTGCAGGTCGGCACGATGCTGAGCCAGTATGGCGCAGCGCGGATCACCCCGATCGGACGGATCGCAGTAAAGAACAGTCCCCGCCGGAGTAAATCGCGCGGCAATATCCACGTGATAATCGGTCACATCGCCGAGCGCTTCGCAGACCTCCGGCGGCGCGCCGGTGAGCCACACGACGTGGCGGATTCCAAGCATGTCGCGAAACGCGCGCTCCACGTCTTGGTGGCCCCAATGAGGGTTTCGATTCGGATTAAGGATGGAGCTGCGAGTAGCGATCAGCGTGCCGGCGCCGTCGACTTCGATCGCACCGCCCTCCGTAGTAATTGGCGCATGAATGAGCGCTAACCCGGGCAAGTCGGCGATAGCGGCCGGAACGGCCCTGTCGTCCTGCCACGCAAACCGGTTGCCCCACCCGTTGAAGTTCCAACTCGTTACCACTACGCGCCCATCGGCATCGAAAACGAAGATCGGCCCGTTGTCCCGGGCCCAGACGTCGTCGGTGGGTATTGCGTATAGGTCGATCCGATCGCGTTCGATACCGAAGTGACGCAGTTGGCCGCCGAGCCGTTCCAGTTCCGCCTCTGTTGATACGGCGATGCGAACACGCACCTCAGTGTGCATGACGCGGGTCATCTCAAGCCAGATCGACTCAAGCTTGACCGCATAACCAGGGTACCCGCGCATCCGCTCCGCCGGCCACTGCAACCATACCGCATCATGGGGCGCCCATTCTGGCGGCATGCGTAACTGTCCGGTGCCGGCCGTACCTTTGGTCACGACGTCATACCCCGGCATAACCATGACTCAATCTCGGCGTCACGCCGAGGCCGAATTTCCACAACCCCGTTGCGGGGGGTGCGATGCGCTGGAGTCGGTGCATGGCGAGTCCTGCAGGAGTGCCGTTCTGTTAGGAGGCGACGTCCAGGCTCACTGCGGCCTCGGGTCGCCCGGCCGGCCCGTCCACGGGGCCGCGCTGTTCGCCGAGCAGGCACAGCATTTCGGTCGCGATCAGAGCAGCGGCGAGCGCCGTAATCTCGCTGTGATCGTAAGGAGGTGATACTTCGACCACATCCATGCCGACAAGGCGCAGCGGCACGAAGCGACGGAGGATCGAAAGCGCCTGGGCAGTACTCAGGCCGCCCGCGACCGG
>Ga0302282_1001277_pt1 | contig 18125 bp, 20 predicted proteins | sample III_Fen_E1_3_FD_198763 | JGI IMG/M metagenome (GOLD analysis project Ga0302282, IMG submission 198763) | Peat permafrost microbial communities from Stordalen Mire near Abisko, Sweden - III_Fen_E1_3 | ecosystem: Environmental > Terrestrial > Soil > Wetlands > Permafrost | place: Sweden: Abisko... | reverse complement strand
GTTTCACATCGCCCACCGTGTAGGTGCCATAGTGAAAGATGCTGGCCGCGAGGACGGCATCGGCGCGCCCGGCGAGCAGCACCTCGGCCATGTGGTCCAGCGTGCCGGCCCCGCCGCTGGCCACCACGGGCACCCCCACGGCTTCACTGATGCGCCGGGTGATGACCAGGTCAAAGCCGGCCTTGGTGCCGTCCGCATCAATGCTGTTGAGCACGAGCTCGCCCGCTCCCAGCGCCACCGCCCGGGTGGCCCAGTCGACGGCATCCAGCCCCGTGTCCTTACGGCCGCCGTGGGAAAACACCCGCCATTGATCCGGCGCGATTTTCTTGGCGTCAATCGAGACGACCATGCACTGGCTGCCAAATTTTTCCGCCCCCTGGCGGATCAATTCTGGATTGGCCAGGGCGGAGGAATTGATGCTGATTTTGTCAGCCCCGGCGCGGAGCATCGCGTACATGTCCTCCACCGATTTGATCCCACCGCCCACGGTCAACGGCATGAAACACTGGTCGGCGGCGTGCTCGATCACCTGCACCATGGTCGCGCGGCCATGGGCGCTGGCCGTGATGTCAAAAAAAACCATTTCATCCGCGCCCTGCTCATTGTAGCGCAGCGCCAGCTCCACCGGATCGCCCACATTGCGCAGTTCGCCCGCCTCGGCCTTGCCGAACTGCACGCCCCGCGTGACATTGCCGTCATGCACATCCAGGCACGGAATAACTCGTTTGGCCATCATGCAACCATTGAAAACGGAGCGGCCGGTCATGGCAACTCATTCCTTGCCTCCCCGCACCAAATCTTTTGAATGCCCGGCCCTCATTAATGTCCAAGCATATGAGTTTCTTGAATAAAATGAAATTTCAGGTAAATTTTAAAAGTATGAAATTATCAGTGGTCAGTTTGATTTTAGCAACTTCAGCCGTCGTGTGGACGGGTTGTGTGAACCCCGATGGCACGCAGAACAATACCGGGACCGACGCCCTGGTGGGCGGGGCCTTTGGTGCCCTCGTCGGCGCCGCCGCCGGTGGCCGGCATGGCGGACCGGACGCCTTGATCGGCGCCGCCGCCGGGGCGCTGGCCGGCGGGTTGATTGGCAATTCCGCGGACCGCGAGCAGGAAGCCCGGCTGCAGTCGCAGGCACCGGACACCTATGTCCGCGTCAACCAGCAGCAACCTCTTTCGATTGCCGACGTCAAGGCGCTCGCCAAGGCCGGCATTGCCGAGGATGTTATCATCAACCAAATCGCCAGCACGCACTCCGGTTTTCGGTTAAGTTCAACCGATATCATTGATTTGCGTGATTCCGGCGTCAGCGACAAGGTCATCAATTATATGATCAGCACGGTCGGTGATCCGTCCGCCATTGTCAGCGGTGCGCCGAATGTGGTGGTCGTGGCCGATGCCCCGCCCCCGCCGCCGGTTCCGGCTGAGACCATCACCGTTGTTCAGCCCGGTCCAGGTTATATCTGGGTGGGCGGCGACTGGGTTTGGAGCGGCCGTTGGGTCTGGGTCGGTGGGCACTGGGCGTATCCGCCTCATCCCCATGGCGCTTGGGTGTCCGGCTACTGGGTGAAAGGCCCCCATGGCTGGTACAAAACCGAGGGCTATTGGCGATAAGGCTACGGCCTCGGGCCGTCTCCCACGTAAATGCGGTAATCTTTGATCCGCCCGGTGGTGGTGTCCGGCCCTTGTCGCGGCGTGTAACGAAATCCTCCCACCGTAACACTCTTGCCTAGATCCAGCGTGAGATGATGCGGTTGTGCGTGCTTGGTCCCGCTCACTTCCGAGTGCCAGTAGTTTGCCGTCTGGCCGTCAATGGCATTTCCCGCCGCGCCATCCTCCACGGTGTGTTCCTCACTGTCCACGTCGGCGATCGTCCAGCGTTCCTCGTTGAGCGGTCGTCCCGCCGCATCCAGCAGGGCGATTTCCGCAATCGCCGCATCCGACCCGTTATCGATTGAGTTCAGGGATTCGATTGCAAAGTAACGACCCGTCATCGGCAGCGGAAATTTCACCTCCTGCATGTCTGCGCCCGGGGCAAAACTGCCCGTGAACATCACCGGCAATGAGGTCAGCGGCGCTTTAGTGGGCGGGCGAAGACTATGCACAAAATCCAGTTGTGGCCGCAGTTCATTCAGCACGGGGTGATCCAGCGCGGCCACGACCGGGTGCTGCGGTCCCAGCAGATCGAGAATGACGATTTCATTGTCACCCGGTTTCAACCAAGGACCCGGCACATACATCGTCTGTTGCGGTCCAATGTTCCAGTAACGGCCGAGGTTGTGGCCGTTGACCCAGGCAAACCCTTTGCCCCACGGATGCATGTCCAAAAAGCAATCGCCCAGCTGCGCGACCTTCACTGCGGCCCGGTAAAATGCCGGGCCCGCCTTGCTGGTCCCATCATCGGGAACATATTTCAAGCCCGCCAGCATCCGGTCATCCAACGGCAGGTTGAATATCTGCCAGCCGGTCAACACCTGTCCCCCCAGGGTCACCGGGCCATGGATGCCCTTGCGATCCAGCACCTCCGCCCCAAAATTAACCCGGCCCATCGCCTCCACAAAGATGTCCAGCGTGGCCGCTTGGTCGCGGGCCGGCAATGTTACCTTGAAATTCCGCGAGCGCCGGTCCGTGAACCCGATGCGCACCCCATCCACAAATACCTGGCCGATGTCGTTGATCACCGGCGCCTCCACCACCGCCGCCGGCCCGGCGGGGATCTGCGTCCGATAATCGATGCAGCCATAACTCTGGTCGTATTGCTCAAAATTACGCGGTTGCTCATCCGCGACGGCCGCCGGCAGGTTCGCAAAAATAGGCGCAATCTCCGTGACCGTCACCGGTGCCAGGCTGATGACCGGATTCGTCGCCGGCATTTCCGGCAGGGTTTCGCCCGGCAGCAGATATTTCGCCATCAACGCCCGGGTCTTATAAAATTTCTCCGTCGGCCAGCCCGCCTCGCTGATGGGTGCGTCATAATCGTAGCTGGACGTATCCGGCTTGAACGGCTTGTCCGCGCCCGTGCCAAAGCCAAAGGTCGTCCCGCCGTGCGCCATGTAGATGCTGAAGGAGTCGCCGGATTTGAGCATGTATTCCAGATCACTCAGATAACTGCTCTCCATGCCCAGATGATGACGCACGCCCCAAGTGTCGAACCAGCCTGGGTAAAACTCGCCGCACATCAACGGGCCCTGGGGCAGAATATTTCGCAACGCCTTGAAAGCGCCGGCCGGATTGGAACCAAAATTTACCACGGGAAACAAATCCGCCCGCCAGCCGTCCTTCAAATGCGCCGCCGGATTGCAGTCGAAGAGCGGCACATCAAAACCGGCATCCAGCAGCATCTGTCGTAGGTCGCCCATGTAACTGGCGTCCTTGCCGTAGAACCCGTATTCATTTTCCACCTGCACCATCAGGATCGGTCCACCTTTGGTGATTTGCAGCGGTCCAAGCACCCGGCCCACTTCCTGCAAATAGCTCCGCACGGCGGCGAGATAGCGCGGGTCGCGCGTCCGCAGCTTGATGTCATCATTCTTCAACAGCCAGGAGGTGAAGCCGCCCATCTCCCATTCGGCGCAGGCATAAGGGCCGGGCCGCAATATGACCCACAATCCCTCCTCCTGTGCGATGCGGCAGAACTCCGCCATGTCCGCGCTGCCGGACCAGTTGAACTCGCCCGGGCGTGGTTCGTGGACATTCCAGAACAGATAGGCGCACACCGTGTTCAAGCCCATGGCCTTCGCCATCTGCAAACGGTTCCGCCAATATTCCGGTGGCACGCGCGGCGCGTGGATCTCCCCGCAGCGGATCTGGAAGGTGCGGCCGTCCAGCAGGAAATCATTCGTGCCGATGACGAAAGTGTGTTGGGCGGTCTGGGCCTGGGTGACGCCTGTTCCCAGCATCAGGGCGCCAATGAGCAGCAGGGAGTGAAGCAGTGCTTTCATGGTTGGACAATGTTTAGGCTTAAGCATAGGCCGTCGTTCATGACTTGGCCAGCGGTTAACTGACGGAGAGAATACGGTACTCGTTCTTGTGGCCGGGCAGAGTCACCCGGTCACCGGCTTTGCGGCCTTTCAACTGACCGCCCAGCGGCGATTGGAGGGTGATGACCATGACCTCGCGTTTGTCCTGGACGACTTCCTTGCCGCCGGCGCAGGGGCCGATGAAGTACAGGTTGCCCGTGCCGTCCTGCTCAAGTTCCACCAGCGCGCCGGTCTCGACCGGTTCCTCGGGGGCGAACTTGCGCACCGTCAGCTCCTGATAGGTGGCGATGGCGGATTCCAGTTCCGCCGCCTGCTTGGACTGGCCGTGGGCGAGATAAGAGGCCTCCAAGCCGCGCGTGTCATACTTGCTCTCGGCCTTGTTCTGCTCGTGCGTGGCTTCCGCGCGGGAGAACTGCGCCGCCCGATAGTACACGCCGAGCTCGGCGGTCAGACGTTCGATGATCTTCCGGATCAGCAGGCGTTTGTTCATGGTCACGCGGCCAGTTTGCCCGGGATAATCCGGGGAAGCAATGCCCGGGAAAAAATTATGTCCGAACCGCTCAAAATCACGGGCGGCTATCTTGGATACGGTTTTAAAACCTTATTATGTCATGCCTTCCAAGTTTGTGCCAAAAGGCGCCCGGCCTGGTCGGGGCGGAAAGGTGGTTGCCCGCCGGGCGTTTTTGAGGCAAGCTAAAAGGCTGTGTCCGAGGCGGGTCCAACATTCAGTTCCGTGCGCCAGAGCCGCCGGGAGAACCGGCTGCTGGAGTGGGCGCTGGTTGTGTCGTTGCTCGTGCATCTGCTGGGCTGGGCGGGGTATGAACTGGGACGGAAACGGGGCTGGTGGGACCATGCGCCCTTGCTGGCGTGGCTGCACCGGCCGCCGACGGTGATGCCAAAACAGACGCCGCCGACTCAGCCGACGGAGCCGCAACTGCAATTTATACAAGTGGCGGAAAACGACCCGGAACCGCCGGCCCAGCCGAAGTTTTACTCGGACAAGAATTCCCATGCCGCCAATACCGAGGCTGAGCAGGAGCAGAACACGCCCAAGCTCAACGGACGCCAACGGGATGTGCCGGACACCCAGACGGCCCGGCGTACGCAACTCACCAAGACGACCTCCCCGACCGAGTCGCAGCCGGAGCAGGCCCAAACCCAGCCGGCCCAGCCGCAGCCCACGCTCAAACCGGGGCAGTTGGACAGCGGTACTCCGCAGGAGGCCCAACTACAGCCGGAACCGCCGCATCCGTCCCGGCCGCGGACGCTGAAGGAGGCGCTGGCGCAGCAGCCGAGCCAGATTGCCGGGGTGCAGATGCAGCAGGCGGGTGGGGTGCACCGGGTGGCGCTGCTACCGACATTCGACGCGAAGGCGACCTTGTTTGGGGATTATGACGCGCGGTTCACCCAGGCGATCCAGCAAAAGTGGGACGACCTGCTGCAGGCACAGAATTTCAACGGGGAATGCAGCGGGCATGTGACGCTGCATTTTTACTTGAATGATGATGGGACCATCACGGACATTACCATGGTGGAGCACACGGTGGATATGCTATATGCGTATCTCTGCCAGCGGGCGCTGACGGAGCCGGCCCCGTATGCGAAGTGGCCGGAGGCGATGCGCCAGGAGATCGGCGGCACCAAGCGCGAAATGACCTTTACCTTTTACTATTACGATAATTAACCGGACGGAAATTAAAATATTATGGACATACTGATCTACGCATTGCTCGGGCTCACCTCGGTGATCGGCCTGGCCATCATCGGCGAACGCGCGCTGGCCCTGCGGTGGGCGAAGGTGGTGCCCCCAGAAATCGCCGCGGCGCTGGCCTCCAGCCGGTCGCGGCCGGACGCGCAGATGCTGGCGCGGGTGTGCGAGCAAAAACCCTCGCCGCTGGGGCGGCTGGTGTTGCTGGCGGCCGGGAATCTGGACCGGCCCAAGGAGGAGGCCGTGGAGGCGCTGCAATCGGCGGCCCGCCATGAGGTCGTGCGGTTGGAGCGCCGGTTGGTGGTGCTGGAGATCATCGTGGGCATCGCGCCGCTGCTGGGGCTGGTGGGGACGATTGTGGGGATGATGACGTTGTTCGGGAACGTGGGGCAGACCGGGCTGAACGACGTGGCCCGGCTGGCGGGCGGCATCGGGCTGATCCTGAAGACGACGCTCATCGGGCTGCTGATCGCGATCCCGGCGCTGATCGCGTGGAGTTATTTCAACAAAAAAGTCGAGGTGCTGGCGGTGGAGATGGAGGCGCTGTGCGCCGAATTCATCCGCCGCCAATACGTGGACAAAAAACCCTGACCATGCGCTTTTACGTGTCCAAACGGCGGTCCGCCCCCACGGTCATCATCGTGGCGTTGATCGACGTGCTCATCGTGCTGCTCATCTTTTTGATGGTGACGACGACCTTCAAGCAGCAGCAGTCGCTGCGGCTGAGCCTGCCGCAATCATCCCAGGCACAAAAGTCCGGGGCCAATGAAAATCCGCCGCTGGTGGTGAGCATCGATGCCGCGGGTGTGTTCTATGCGGAAAAGACGGCCCGGACGTTTGACCAGTTGCAGACCTTGTTGCGGGAGGAGGAGGCCAAAAACCCGGAACTGGTGCTGGCCATCAATGCGGATGAAAAGGCGCCGTGGGGCAAGGTGGTGAAGCTGCGCGACGCGGCGGCGGCGGCCGGCATCAAGTCGCTGGTCGCGTTCACGAAGGACACGGGGAAACCTTAGGCGCGGCGCAGGCTAGAGCATGTTTTTTTGAAGACATGCAGGAGCGTGCGGGTTTTGGCCGAGACGTCGGCGAATTCTCCGGGAGTCAAGGGACGGTTCAAAAAGGGGGTGAAGCCGGGAAATGGGACGGTGGTGTCCAGGCTGAGGTCGCGGAAACCCATGGTCCAGTCGGGAAAGTCGCGCTGTGGAACTTCCTCGTGAATGATGTCGAGCAGGCCCTGATGACGGGGGTCGCGGGCGATTCTTTTGAAGAGGGCGTTCACGATGGGTTCCTCGCCCTCCAAAGTCTGCATGAAGTTGCCGTTGCTGTAGAGGAGGATGCCTGTGATGCCGAGGCGGGCGTTGTTCGGGCGGCTTTGCTCAAGCAGCGCGAGGAGCTTCTCCTTGGTGAACATCTCTGTGGCCGAACTCAGATAGATAAGCTGATACATAAGGCGTCATTTCCCATTTCAGGCAGGACTTCCGGAAATCAAAAAAAGAATAACACGGAGATTCGTTGCGCGCAAATCGGGGGCGCATTTATTAATTGCGGTAATTATTTGCAGCAGGGAACTTGGTGAAGACCGGATTTTCCTATCTCATCCAGTCATCATACCAGCCGGTCGAAGGTGCGGGCAAGGTCAGCGGGCCGCCGTGGTTTTGGTCGGTGCAGATGGTCTGGATTTCCGCCGCCGAAAGTGCCCGGTTATATAGCGCAATTTCATCCATCAAACCCGCAAACGACCGGTTGGAGGTCCAGTTGCCCTGCGTGATGTCACGCCGGCTGATCACCAGATCACCCTTCGTGCCGGTGACCTGGCCGTCCAATTTCCGTTGGGCCACGATGACGCCATTCACATACCAGGTGGCGGTTCCGCCGGCCTTGTCAAAGGTAACGGCGATATGCTGCCAGACACCGCTCATGATTACCCCGGGATAGGTGTCCAAAAAACGATTCCCTTGGCCGTCCGTAATGCAGGCCATCAGCCCGCCGCTTTCGGAAGGGCGCTGGCCGATCGAACACTGGATCGGCATGCTGTCGGTCCATTGAAACAACGGATGGTAGCCGTCAATCTGCGTCGGCTTGATCCAGGCCATGATGGTGAAGCCTTCGCTTGTGCCGACGTCCAGCGACGGGCTGGCCGGTATCCTGATGGTCGAAGTCTCGCCATTGAAGGAAAACGCCTGGCCCACCTGGCCGTCGGCAAACGTCATGTCCATCAGTTCCATGGTGTTGCCACCCACCGCATCGCGGCCGTCGCCTTCGCCGGACCATAACGCCACCAATCCCGGGGGGAGTTGTCCCGGCCGGCTCACCGCCGAAACCGTGAGGCCGCGGATCTGATTCACGGGTAAATCAAATTGGCCGTAGCTCGTTTCCACCCGCACCGGCATATTGGCCAGCTCGACCTGATACACATCGCCATTAGTCGCGGTCAGCCGCGCCGGCGTATGCCCCTCGGCGCATTCAAGGGCGCGGATGCTGGCCCACGAAAGCGTCAGCTCACCCAGCACGGCGGAATGGCAGCTCAAGGTGTCATCGCGGATTTGACCCACGACGCGCGAACCATCCCGGAGTTCCGCCGTCAGTTGATAGCCGGCGTTGCTGGTGACGGGTGCTGCATTTGCCTTGAATGGCGCCGTCAATGCCAGGACCGAGACCAAAGCGGTGAGCAACTGGTCGATTTGGAAACGAATGCGCATAGGATGTACTTTGGTTGTATCTGGTTGGTGATTCGGCCTATCAGCCTGTTGAAATATTCGTTTTCCGCAAAATAAAATGGCAAAACTTCAATGAAATTAAGGGTGTGATTTCAAAATCATGCATATTTCAACAGGCTGCTATGGTGTGGCGCAGTTGAAGCCGGGTGTCAAGGAGTTAAAAAACAGAAATTGGGAAAGCAGACCACAGAAATGAAAGCGGTCTGCTAATTGTCAATCGGTCCACCTTACCGGGGGAAGGTTTCGGCCAGGGCGACGGCTTTGCGCATGGCCTGGGATTTGTTCACGGTTTCCTGATACTCGCCCTCCGGGGTGGAGTCGTTGACCCACCCACCGCCGGCCTGGACGTAGGCGCGGCCGTCCTTGAGGAGGGCCGTGCGGATGGTGATGCAGGCATCCACGTTCCCATTGAAGGAGAAGTAGCCCACGCAGCCGGCGTAGGGTCCGCGGGTGGTCCGTTCGAGTTCGGCGATGATCTGCATGGCGCGGATCTTGGGGGCGCCGCTGACGGTGCCGTTCGGGAAAGTGGCGCGGATGAGATCGTACACCGTGTGTTTGGCATTCAGCCGCCCCTCGACTTGGGAGACGATGTGCATGACGTGGCTATAGCGTTCGATGACCATGAGGTCGCGGACATGGACGCTGCCGAAGTCGCACACCCGGCCGATGTCGTTGCGGGCGAGGTCGACTAGCATGACGTGTTCAGCGCGTTCCTTGGGGTCGGCGAGGAGTTCGTGCTCGAGGGCTAGGTCTTCCTCGGGGGTGTCGCCGCGGCGGCGGGTGCCGGCGATCGGGCGGATCTCGACCTTGCCAGCCTCGCAGCGGACGTGGACCTCGGGGGAGGCGCCGACGAGGGCGAAGCCATCCAGTTCGAGGAGGAACATGTAGGGGGAGGGATTGATGCTGCGAACAGCGCGGTAGACGTCGATAGCGGAGGCCTTGACGGCGGCCGAAAAGCGCTGGGAGCCGACGACCTGGATGATGTCGCCGGCCGTGATGTATTCCTTGGCCTTGAGGACGTTGGCGGTAAATTGTTCGGGCGTGACGTTGGAGGTGAAGGGAACCTCGGGCACATGGCCGGGTACGGTGACGGGGTGATGCTCGGCAGGCTGCTCAAGCAGGCTTACCAGGCGTTCAATTTCGCTGATGGCGTTTTCATAGGCTTCCTCCGGGCTGGCGGCATCAGCGAGGCAGGCGTTGACGAGGACAGTGATGGTCTGGGCCACGCGGTCGAAGATGAGCAGCTCATCCGCGATAAGAAAATACATGACCGGAGTGCCGAGTTCATCGTGGGCGGGACGGGGGACGACGAGTTCAGCGTCGTGGATGAATTCATAACCGAGGAAGCCGACCGCGCCGCCGGTGAAGCGCGGGAGGCCGGGCAGGGTGACGGCGTGATATTCGCGCATGAGGCGCTCGACGACGACCAGGCCGTCCTTGGTTTCGGCATCCAAGGGGATGGTCTGGGTGACACGCCCGTTCTCGAGGACTTCGACGTGACGGGCGGTTTGCCGTATGACGGCGCGGGGGTTGGCCCCCACAAAGGAATAGCGGCTGAGGTGTTCGCCACCTTCGATGGATTCGAAGAGGAACGATTCACCGGTGCCCCGGAGTTTCCGGTAGGCGGAAAGCGGCGTCTCGACGTCGGCCAGCAGGCGGCGCGTGACGGGGATCACGTTGCCACCGGCGGCGAGCTTCAAAAATTCATCCAAGGTCGGCGAATGCATGGCTCCAACTTAACGTGGAGACCGGCGCAGACGCCAGACAGAAAGGAAGGTATAGAAAAGGACGGCGACCGCATAGGCGACCATGCCCATGCCGATCGAGGTGGGGACGAGGCGCAGGTGGCCGAAATAAATCAGAGCGGCGCCGACCCCGGCGTTGAGGAATGTCTGGCTGGCGAGGCAGAGGAGGTAGAGGGCGATGGGCGTTTCCTGGATGCGCTCAATATGCCAGGCGCGGTAGGCTTCCTCGCCGAGGGAGCGCATGAGCCAGGCGGCCTGGAAGTTGCGGGCGGCGACGAGGACACTGGCGGTGGATACGACAATGGCCGAGAAAGGCCATGCGGCGAGAAAGAACACAAGGACGACATTGATGAGCAGGCCCCATTTCCAGCCGAGTTTTTTGGCAATGGGGTTGCCCTCCAGCACGAGATTGGGGGTGGCAATCCAGGTGCTGAGAAAGTCCATCGCTCGCGCAAAGATGAGCAGCGCGAGAAACAGGAACCAGGGCGGCGTGCCGATGGGGAGGGCGTCCTCCATCACTTCTTTTTCCCGTAGATTTGCTCTGGGGTCTCGAGCATGGGCTCGGTGACCGAGAAATCGCCGGCGGGGCTGGTGACGGACCGGAAGAAGCAGGATTGGTAGCCTTCATGGCAGGCGGCGCCGATCTGGTCGACTTGGATGAGCAGCGTGTCGCCGTCGCAGTCGAAAGCGAGGTTTTTGACCGTCTGGGTATGGCCGCTTTCCTCACCTTTCATCCAGAATTTCTGGCGGGAACGGCTCCAGAAGTGCGTTTTGCCGGTGGCGAGGGTTTGTTCGAGGGAGGCCCGGTTCATCCAGGCCATCATGACCACGCGGCCGGTTTTGTGTTCCTGGATGATGGCGGGGATCAGGCCGTTGGCATCAAATTTCAGTTTGTCATAGAAACTCATAGTCCGACGATTTGACCATAAAGCGGGCGCCACAAAAAGGGCAATTTTAATCATTCTCATTCCCTTTTTTGTTGTTAATTTATCGGGGTGAGCCTGTTTGCGCATATTTTATCCGTGTTCATGGCGACGAATTCCACCGTGCCCGCGATCAGCAATGAGGTGGCCTCGGCCACGGGCGTGTCGCTGCCGCTGGCGAATCCAGTAGATCCGGAGGCGGCGGCGTTGCGGCAGGTGATGATCGATGATGACGCGGCGCAGGACGCGGCGGATGCGTCGATCAAGGAGAACGACGCCTTTGCGCAGAACGGCGCGGGGGAGACGAAGGAGCAGTTAAATGTGCGGCTGCACGGGAGGTTTGATGCGGTGCGAAAGGAATATCAGGCGTTTCTGGTGCAATATCCGAATTCGGCGCGCGGGCATCTGGCCTACGGCTCATTTTTAAATGATTTGGGCGAGGAGGCCGAGTCGGTGACCGAGTATCAGAAGTCACTGGCCCTGGACCCGAAGAATCCGGCAGTGTGGAACAACCTGGCGAATTATTACGGGGAATTCAGCCCGGTGACAAATGCATTTGCGGATTATGGACAGGCGATCGCGCTGGATCCGACGGAGGCGGTTTATTACCGAAACCTGGCCACGACGGTCTATTTGTTCCGCCGGGATGCAAAGAGTTATTATCACATCACGGAAGGCGAGGTGTTTGACAAGTCACTGGGATTATACCGCCAGGCAATGCAACTGGCTCCGGACGACCTGCCGCTAGCGACGGATTATGCGCAGACGTTCTACGGCATCCAGCCCTTGCGGACGAATGACGCGCTGATGGCGTGGACGAACGCCCTGAATTTGTCGCACAACGAAACGGAGCGCGAGGGAGTGTACATCCACCTGGCGCGGATCAAAATGTGCGTGGGCCGGTATGACGAGGCGCGGGCGGAGCTGGCGGCGGTGACCTTGCCGGAGATGGCGCAGATCCGCCAGCGGTTGGAGCGGAATCTGGCGGAGGATGAGCATCCGGTGAAGGGCACAAACTCAGTGCCATAGCTTGGCGCCGGCCGTCTTTTTCATGTCGCCCGGGCGCGGTTTATACTAGTTTACGGCCATGTTATCGGCGAAACTCTGGCGGGCGGAAGTGGTGGTCCAATTCATTGGCTTCCAGATGGCCTTTATCTGCCTGGGTGGAATGGTGGTGGGCCTGCTCGACAAGCTGGGGGTGAAAGCGTTTGCCCTGCCGGACGGGCCCGGGGCGGTGGTGGTGGGGACGATGTGTTTTCAGGGGGTAACGTGGGGATTAATCGGCTTTTTTTTGTGGCAACACGGCTGCGACTGGCGGACGGTGTTTGGCCTGCGGGATCCACAGCGGAGATCGGCGCTGGCGCAGGGTGCCGTGTTGGCCTGCTTGCTGCTGCCGGTGCTGCTGACGATGCAGGCGGCCAGCGCATGGGTAATGACGCGGGCGGGGCTGCATTCGGAGCAGGAAACGGCGGTGCAATTGCTGGAGGGGCAGCAGTCCATCGGGATGCGCTTGTACCTCGGCGTTTTTGCGGTTTTCCTGGCCCCGGTGGCGGAGGAGTTCATTTTTCGCGGGATGTTGTTTCCGTTTCTTAAGCAACTCGGGCAACCGTGGCTGGCGTGGCTCGGGGTGAGCGTTTTGTTTGCACTGATCCATCACAGCCTGATTGCCTTTATGCCGCTGGTGTTGCTGGCACTGGCCTTCACCTGGCTATATGAGCGCACGGACAATCTGCTGGCGCCCATCATGGCGCACGCGTGTTTCAACGGCCTCAACCTCGGGCTGCTCCTGGTGCTGCCCAACGCACCCGTGACATGAACGAATTTCAACTGATAGCACACCTGACGCAGGCGCTGCCGGCCGGACCCGGGGTGGTCGTCGGACCCGGGGACGACTGCGCGGTGCTGGACCTCGGGGTGCCCGGGAAATATTTTTTGTTCAAGACCGACGCCGTGGTGGAGGGCGTCCATTTCACCGGGGAAACGCCGCCGGAAAAGATCGGGCGCAAGGCGCTGGCCCGGGCGCTGAGCGATGTGGCCGCCATGGCGGGCACGCCGATCGCGGCGCTCGTGACGCTGGGGTTGCCGGCGACGTTTGACACGGCGCGGGTCGTGGCGATTTACGACGGGCTGAACGAGTTGGCGCGGACGCACGGCGTGGCGATCGTGGGTGGTGAGACGACGACCAATCCCGGCGGCGTGCTGATCTCCATCGCCCTGCTGGCTTCGGCCGTGCCGGGGCAAATTCCGCTGCGGTCGGGTGCCAAAGTGGGCGATGCGATTTTTGTCACCGGCACCCTCGGCGGTTCGCTGACCGGCCGGCATCTGGAGTTTGAACCGCGCCTGGCCGAGGCGCGCTGGCTGGTGGAACACGCCGCGATCCACGCGATGATCGATGTCAGCGACGGGCTGGCCGGAGATTTGCGCCATATACTGAAAGGCTCGGGCGTCGGCGCGGCGCTGTTGAAGACTGCGATCCCCGTGAGCGCGGCCGCGAAGGCGTGTGCGCGGTCGGGCACGAACGCCAAGCCCGCCCTGCTCGCGGCCTTGACGGATGGCGAGGATTTCGAGCTCTTGTTCACGGTCGCCGCGCGCGAGGCCGTGCGATTGACGGACGGTTGGAAGCAGGCATTCCCCCACACCAAGCTCACGTGCATCGGGAAAATTGTGGCGGGCTCGGACCTCGTGCTGAATGACAAATACGGTTCGCAAACTTTTAACGGCGATGGCTACGTACATTTCAAATAGTCCCGCGGAGACCGAGGCGCTGGGGGAACGCTGGGGCCGGCAGGCCACGGCGGGGTTGGTGCTGGCATTGTCGGGAGATCTGGGCGCCGGGAAGACGCAATTGGTGAAAGGCCTGGCACGCGGCCTGGGCGTGACAACCCGCGTGCATTCGCCAACGTTCACGCTGGTGAATGAATACAGCGGCGGCCGGCTTCGGCTGTTCCACCTGGACTTGTACCGGCTGGAAACGTCTGCGCAGATCCGGTCAGCGGGCGTGGAAGAATTTTTGCAGCCGGACGGCGTGGCGGTCATTGAATGGGCCGAGCGCCTGTTCGGCGAACTACGACCGATGGAGTCCGGAGCCCGGTTGGTACGCGTAAATTTCGCGATCACCGGCGAAAACGGCCGGACCATCACATTCGACGACTTTTGACGGGCGCGGCGGGCGAAGATATACAAAGATTTCTCCTAAGAAATACGGGCCGGCGGTGTCATTACCTTATGGACCACCAGCGAACAACAGGTCGGAAGAGAAATGGACCCCGAAATTTGGACCATGAGCTAAGTTAGACTTTTCAGGTTCTGCTGAACATGAGAAAACAGCAGAACTATGAGCAAAACTAAACGGAAAAGATACACGGGTGGCTTCAAAGCCAAAGTGGGATTGGAAGCTTTGATGGGCGTGAAAACGGTGGGGCAGATTGCCCGCGAGCACGAAGTTCACCCGGTGCAGGTGACGCAATGGAAGAAGGTGGTGCGGGAGCGGCTGCCGGAGGTGTTTGAGAAGCCTGGGACGGCGGCCGGCCCGGATCAGCAGGAGTTGATCGGCCAGTTGCACGAGAAGATTGGTCAGCTCAGCGTGGAGGTGGACTGGCTTAAAAAAAAGTGCAACCAGCTGGGTCTCTAAGCGCCCGGCGAAACTGGATCGAACCAGGTCCCGAACTGAGCCTGCGACAGCAATGCGAGTTGCTGGGCCTCTCGCGGAGTGGCTACAATTACGAGCCGGTTCCCGAGAGCGCCGAGAACCTGGCGTTGATGCGGCGGCTCGACGAGTTGAATCTGGCACATCCGGTGTATGGCAGCCGGCGGCTGGCGGCCTTGCTGGAGCGCGAAGGATGGATCATCAATCGCAAGCGGGTCGTCCGGTTATTGCGGCTGATGGGGGTCGAAGCGGTCTATCCCAAGCGCCAGTTGAGCCAGCCAGGCGAAGGGCACCGGGTCTACCCCTATCTTTTGGAAGGGCTGGAAATCACGGGTCCGGATCAGGTGTGGTGCAGCGACATCACCTATGTGCCGATGGCCAGCGGGTACATGTATTTGGTGGCTGTGATGGACTGGTGGAGTCGGTATGTCTTGGCTTGGGAACTATCCAACAGTATGGACAGCGAGTTTTGCATCCGGGCATGGAACGCGGCGCTGGCCCAAGGGCGGACGCCGTTGATCGCCAACCCCGATCAAGGGAGCCAATTCACGAGCGAGGCGTATCTGGAGGCGGTGGAGTCAGCGGGAGTGGACGTGAGCCTGGATGGGCGCGGTCGCTGGATCGACAACCGTTTTATCGAGCGACTGTGGCGGAGCGTCAAACAGGAAGACATCTACGTGCAGGATTATGGGGACGGGCTGACGGCCCAGCGGGGCTTGACGCGTTGGTTTGGCGATTACAACACGGAGCGTCCACACCAAGCGTTGGAATATGCCACGCCTGGGGAATGGTATCACTCGCCGGAATCATACGGGGCCACGCCGGCTGCATGGCGCTGGAAATAGTCGTCGCGGCACCCCCGGCGTCCAGCCCTCCGTTCGTCCCTTCGCCCCTGACGGGGCTCAGGGACTCACTCCGGGCTGGACGCCGGAGCCTCGAAGTGGTTTAGTGGTGAGCAGGGAAACCCCCGTTCTATGAACGGGGTTTGAAAAAGGGCTATGCCGAAGAATTTCCGACAGAGCTGTGGTTGGATGTTGTTGTCTCCGTGCGGATAACATTGCGACGGTCGGCAAGATCCGGGAATGCTTGGCAGCAGGAACAACCGTCGAATCAGTGGAGCGTATGAAAGCAAAGCGAGGCAATATCGGCCTCTTATAGAGGCCCTTCCCCAATGCCCCGCCCTTTGGGCGGGGATTTTTACTAACACAAACGCAGAACTATGAAAACAAACACAACTAATCAAGCAGAGCCTGAGAATCTAACTTAATTTCTGCGTTTTCTGGTCCAAACAATGGGGTCCACCTCACTTGGATGTTTTTATTCAAGTTCACGTCTTCAAGATTGGTATACCGAAGCGCAATACAATCAATTGCTCCCAACCATTAAATGACCCAATTGCGGTCAGTCGTTGACCTGCAATATGTGGCCTTACAATCTGCCGTTCACTCCACCCGACGATAACGAAAATATTTTAGCCGAGTTGGTGTCAGCGGACGGTCAAAACCAGCCAGGGCGGGTCGAATGAAAACCAGCCACTTTGAGGAACGCATTGCGCTGAGTGCCGTGGAGACGGCACAAAGACGCGATGAATCAACTCAACGTGAGCTTGCAACATTCCATCATGACTTTGGCGGTGCATGGCTGGTCCCACCGGCGGATTGCGCGCGAGCTGGACATCAACCGGGAGACGGTGGGCAAGTATCTGCGGCTGGTGCTTTCAAAATCGGCCATTTCGACCGCCGGCTCGCCGGGTCACCCGGCCGCAGAACCAGCCATTTCGACCCTCGGCACCACGGCGGGTCGGCAGAGCCTTTGTCGGCCGTGGCAGACGGAGATTGAAGCGGCGGTGTCGGCCGGACTGAGTGCCCAGCGGATTTATCAGGACTTGGTGGGCGAACACGGGTTTAAGGGCAGTTATCAGGCGGTCAAACGGTTCGTGGGCAGTTGCGCCAGACCCAGCCGGTGCCCTTTGTGCGGATGGAAGTGGAGCCGGGACAAGAAGCCCAGGTGGATTTTGGTCAAGGTGCCTGGGTCCGGGTGGCCGGCAAACGGAAGCGACCGCATTTGTTTCGGATCGTCCTGTCGCATTCGCGCAAGGGCTACAGTGAAGTGGTCTGGCAGCAGACGACCGAGAGCTTCATCCGCTGTCTGGAAAATGCTTTCCGCTATTTTGGCGGAGTGGTTCGCACGTTGATCACCGACAACCTGCGCGCGGCGGTGAACCGGGCAAGTTCACCACCGACCCGACGCATCTGCATTCGCCATATCGCCGGGTCGTGCAAGAGAGTCTGGCGCATCTGCTGGATCGGGCGCGGCTGATTGGCGTCCATACCGGCAGCTGGGCCGAGAGCATGGTGCAACAACGCGGCCCCATCGGCACAAGGGTTTTGCACGGGTTGTTGGCGCTGGCGCAAAAACATCCGATCAAAAAACTGGAGCAGGCCGCGCAAACCGCCTTGCATCATGGCACCTGGCGACTGCGGGACTTGCGTGTCTTGTTGGAACAAGCCGCCCCGTCGCCGCAAATGGACTTTCTGGAAACGCATCCGCTGATCCGCAACCTCGACACTTACCGGGACTGTGTGCCCGATTGTTTTACCACCGCCACCTCGACCAATAACCAAACATGAATGCCCTCCAATCTGCTGGGAACCGTCGGAAGGAAAGTCTGAAATACAAAATATGCGGCTTGGGCAGTTGCTTCAGCCCCATATCGTCAATGATGACGAGATCAGGTTTTAAGTATCGGCGCAGCGTCTTGTCCTGCTGGTTGAAGGCTTCGTCCTTCATGAAGTCGCGGACCAGATCGAAGATGGAGCGGTAGAGCACGAGGAAGTTCTGGCGGATGGCCTCGTAGCCGATGGCTTGGGCCAGATGGGTTTTGCCGACGCCCGGCGGGCCAAGGAACAACACGTCCTTGGCTTCGCGGATGAACCGGCAGCTCGCCAGATCAAAAATCTCTTTTTTATGGACGGACGGATTGAAGCTCCAGTCAAAATCGTCCAGCGTTTTCAAGTGGCGGAAGTCCGCCAGCTTGGTGTGGCGCTCCATCTGCCGTTGCTGCCGGACGTTGAGTTCATCCTGACAGATGAGTTCGAGGAACTCAGCATGGCTGAGCCGATTGGCGGCGGCTTCCTGCAGCCGCACGTCTAAAGTTTGGATCAAGCCGGAGAGGCGGAGTTGTTTCAGTGTGGTTTCGCCCGGACGCAGGCTGCGGCAAGCGGCTGGCAAGCCAAGGGCATCCCTCCCACCATTTTTCCACCCACCTCCCCAAACTATTTTTCAAAGTTTCGTTTCCCGGAAACGGAAATCTTAAAAATTAAGGTGTTATATGGCGTTTTTTGTGATTTTTAGCCTGTTTATAAGCCGCACAAAATAAGCAGTTTGCGACGCAATCAGCCCCTCC
>Ga0302282_1001263_pt1 | contig 18195 bp, 10 predicted proteins | sample III_Fen_E1_3_FD_198763 | JGI IMG/M metagenome (GOLD analysis project Ga0302282, IMG submission 198763) | Peat permafrost microbial communities from Stordalen Mire near Abisko, Sweden - III_Fen_E1_3 | ecosystem: Environmental > Terrestrial > Soil > Wetlands > Permafrost | place: Sweden: Abisko... | reverse complement strand
GCTTCAGGTCTCCGCTCTGGGCAAACTGCGCCGCGGCGCTCGGAGACGAGTAAAGAAAGGTGGTGCGCAACTGCTCTTTGTAGGAGGGTACGCTATCGCCGGAGGCTGCCGCGCTACCGCTGATCGCCTGCGCATTGGCCGCCGCAATCTGCGCCACCGTCTCGTACCATGCGCCGGCAATCGCCTTCGCAAATTTGACTCCCGACCCATCGGGGCGGTTCAGCACATCTGTGCGGACGACCAGGAGATCGAGAATCTCCTCAGGAATATGCGAAGAGTCGAAGAGCGATTTGACGCCGTGATCCTGATCGACAATCTCCGAGACAAGCGGCTTCCATGTCACCGCGACCTGGTTGTTCTTGTCGCCTAGAAATGCGCCCACAATGTCGGAGTCGCTGGTATTGAGCAGCTTGAGCTTAGGCAACTGGTTGTCCAGGCCGTTCAGCACCATGGCGCGTTCCAGCAGATATTCCGAAACCGTCTTCTGCACCAGCAGGATCGGTTTGCCGGGCAGTTGCGCCAAGGTGAGATTGTTGCGCGCCAGCACGGCGTCATTGCCGTTCGAGTAGTCGCCGACGATCACCACAGTCGAATCAACACCCGCGGCGGCCGGCATATCCAGCGCTTCCATGTTGGTCATGGTGCACGCATCAATGTTCTTGCCCACAAACGCATCGAGCGACGCAGCATAGTCGAATCGCTGCACCTTGATGACCACGCCGTACTTGTCGGCCCAGCGCTTCAGGATGCCCGACTTGGCCATATAAAAGTAGGGGTTCCAACCGGCATACACCGACCAGCCAACGGTGAAGGTGGGTGGTGCTGCAGCCGCAGAGTGCGGGGCCATGAAGGCCAGCAGAAGCGCCAATCCGCACGCCACAAAAGAAATGCGCTGAACGCGGGCTCGGCGGATAGGAATCATGATTTCTAAAATCTCAAATATTTTCAGGAATAGAAACCGCTGCATAAAACGAAATATTGGGGCGGAGCGATACTTCTGCATGATCGAACCATATCCCAGGGAGAAACAAGGATTCAACGCTGATCGATATTTCTTATAGTGTCTATAAAGAAAACTGCGATTATGAGAAAACACTCGGGAATCAAGGCTTGGAAGGCGCATTCAGCCTCCAGACTTTCTCTCCCGAGTAGCTGGTGAGCCATAGCGAACCGTGGGCGTAACGAATGCTGTCGCCGCCTGCGCCGTGCCATTGGCCCGAGACAGTGTTCGTAGCCGGATCGATCCGGGTGATGGGAAATTTGAAGACGGTGGCCCATACAGCATCTGCGCCGAACGCGATCTCGCCGCCGAATCCCGGAATGCCGGCCTGTATGGTCGCGATCAGCTTGCCTGTGGTCGCGTCCACACGGGAGATGCTGCCGTCTCCCTGGTTGAGCACCCAGACGGAGCCCGCGCCTACGGTGAGAAAACGCGGCATCGGTCCGATGGGAGTGGAGCTGACGACAGCGTTCGTTGCCGGATTCACACGGACCAGCACGTTGCCTTTGTTCGAGCTGACCCAGATGGAATCGTTAGCAAAGATGGGATTAAAAGAGCCAGGGGGAATCGCAATTTTCGCTGCTACGCTGTTGGTCGCCGGATCGATGCGGTCGAGCTCGCCGGTCTTTGAAGTAACCAGCCACACGCTGCCGGCGCCAACAGCAATGCCACCTTCGGACTCGGCAGGGCCTGCTGGAATGGTGGCTTGGATTGCACCTGTTTTTGCATCGGCGCGGATCAGTGTGTGATCGCCGCAGCTTGGGATCCAGAGGCTGCCAAATTGAACCGCCATGCCGGAACACGGTTCGGCAACGGTGATGATGGTTCCCGGCAGGTTGGTGCCGGCATCGAGGCGCACCACGTGATTCACATTGGAGCTGGCTACCCACACAGCGTCGTCGGTGACCGCCAGCCAGTCCGGGTGACCCTTGACGGGGAACGTGGCAAGGGGCGGAAGAGCGGCGATATCGGCCTGAATGCCGGGCGTTTGAACGCCTGTCTTGGGCGGAAACTTTGGCGCTGGGGCTGCGGGTTCCTGGGCATCGAGTGCGGGAGTAACAAAGGCCGCATAGAACAGAGGAACAGCCAGAGCGGCCACGAGCGGGCGGCGGAAAGTCGGATGATTCCACACCATGGTTGGACTCCGTTTTGCCGAGCAATTTCCGGCTTGGTTTGTGGTGCAGCGAATGAATGGGTCAGAACGGTTCAGGCGCCGCGCGCCAGGTTTGCCGCTTTCGGAATGCGCATGGGTGGATAGCCGGCTGCACCGCCCTTGCCCGCAGCAATCTCGACAAACGCCTGTGCGGCGCGGGTGAGTGTCTTATCTTTGCGAAAGATCAAGGCCAGTTCGCGGTGCAGCCTCATGCCTTCGACCTTGACCACCTTCAGCAGGCCTGAGTGCTCATCGTCCAGCACATTGGCGCGGGGAAGAAAGCCCATGCCCAGGTCCGCACCGACCAGCCGTTTGAGTAGTTCGCTGGAGTCGAGCTCCATGGCGACGCGCGGCTGCACTTCGTGATGTAGAAAGAAGTTGTCGATCTGAGTGCGCTGGCGCCCGTGTTTGAGCATAAGCAGCGGGAACTGGCTCAGCTCGTCCAGCTTGATGACCTCACGCATGGCCAGCGGATGCGTGGGTGCAACCACGAGCACGATATCGTCGCGGTGAATGGGCTGGACGACAAGACGGGGATCTTTGACCGGCATGGAAGCGATGGCGAAATCGACGTCCCGGTTGAAGACAGCTTCAAGCGAGCGCGTGTGCTCGGAACGCACAATGTTGAGATTGACGCGGGCGTACTGCTTCTTGTAATGCGCGAAAACCGGGGGCAGGATGTACAGACTGGTGGCTTCACTGCAACTTACCGAAACTTCGCCTCGCGCCGATTTGTAAAGATCGTTGACGGAAACAATGATGTGGCTTTGACACTGCAGACAGTGGTCTGCGAAGGGCTCAAACAGGCGCCCTGCCGCGGTGAATGTCACCCTGCCGCCATCGCGATCAAAGAGGCGGGCGCCCACTTCCTTCTCCAGCGAACGGATCTGCGCGGAAATGGCTGGCTGCGTCACGCCCAGCTTTTCTGCCGCCCGAGAGAAGCTGCTCAAGCGGCACACCTGTTGAAATGTTCTGAGCTGCTCAAAATCCATGCCAAATGTCCAAGGTCAGCGCCGCGGAGGAAGGAGCGCAGAGTGCCCGGGGAAGAGCGGGTTGAGCTTCATGATAACTCAGATTCTATTCAGCGCCACTACTCGCTCAATCCGCAGGCATGCAGGCATGGTTCGTGCTAACGGTAGATAAGCGCCAGACAGCATCTGCGGTTCTTCAAACTTAGCGGCCGGGGGCGGAGTTTTTCGCGTCAGAAGAAAAATAAATGCGGCGGAGAAAATCGGCTTTGGGTCCGCATATTCTTTATTGGCATTGATGCCTGAGATGCCACAATGCAAACATGGACCTTCGAATCAGGCGCGGTGTGCTTGTGTTGATCCTGTTGCTGCTCGCTGGTTGCACCGCAACGCGGGCGGTCGACAGGCAAAAGGACGATTCCCGCAAGGCAGACAAGCCGGCGGAGGATAAGAAAAAGGCGGACGCATCGAAACCGCCGAAGACTGTCTATGACTACACACTTGTCGATCTGGATGGAAAAGAGGCTCCGCTCTCCTCGTTCAATGGCAAGCTGCTGCTGATCGTGAACCTGGCCAGCCAATCTGTCTATCACGATCAGATCGATGCACTCAGCCAGCTGCAGAAGACCTTTGCCGATCAGGGGCTCGTCGTTATCGGAGTTCCGTCAGCCGACTTCGGCGGCGAGGAGTTGAAAGATCCCGATGCTCTGCGCAAGTACTATCGCGACACCGCGAAGGTGAGCTTTCCCGTCTTTGCTTTGGCATCCTTGCGTGGCGTGAAGGAGATTCCGCTTTACCGCTTTCTCACCGACCCAAAGGCCGGCGTTCCGGGAGGAGATATCCATTGGAATTTCACCAAGATTCTTGTGGACCGCAAAGGAGTGCCGCTGGCGCGGTTTGAGGTGGAGCAGGATCCTGACGACGCGGATTTCCAGGTAACCATTGAAACAGCTCTGGCCGGCAAGCTAAAGAAGAAGCCGGGAGCGAAGGATGACAAGGGCGCCGGAGATGATGCGGACGATGATGACGAATAAAGGCGCCTCTGTGCGGCACGGCATGCCGCAAACGAAAGATTAAGCCAATCCCTGAATGTACTTTCTCCATCCGCCCAGGTGTGTGATCTCCTGTGCGCCGACGATTCCTGACGGCTCACAAAGAAATCCTTTTACCGTTGAACCGTCTGCGAGTCGCAACGTGCCCAGCGACAACGGCGGAGGAATTGCATTGAGAAAACTGCCCACTGTCTCCTCGGGCATGGCCCACACTTCAATCTCGATACCCTGGCCGCCGAAGCCGGGTTCATACACCAGGCCGGGTTTGGGAGGGGTTGTATTCGGTACGGCGTAGAGCCGGTAATCTCCGTGTGTACGCGTTGTGCACACCAGGCGCGCTTTCCGTTGTGTCATCTGCCAGTTCAAGGGCATGCCGGTCAGATGCGCGCCGACGACGGCCATCAGAATGCAGCCGGGCGGCGCGGGCGGTGTGTCAATCGCCGGTGCCTCAGCGAGCTTGCGGGCTGAGCCGCCAAGCGTGGTTGCCAGGTTTCTGTGCAGCCGGTCGGCAAATTGCAACAGGCCGTCGTCTGTAAATGCCTTGCCGATGAGGGAGACGCTGAAGGGCAGGCCGTTCCCCTTGAAGCCTGCGGGTATGGCAACGGCCGCAAGATCGAGCAGGTTGACGAAGTTTGTGTAGTAGCCGAGATTGCTGTTCAGCGTCACGGGTGCTTCGTTGACTTCGGCGATGGTGTAGTGGGTAGGGGTGGTGGGCAACAGCAGGAAGTCAACCTGCCCCCAGACACTCTCCGTCTCGCGGCGCAGGGCCTCCAAAGTATAGGCTGCGTCGAAGGCTTCTACGGCGCTGTACCGCCCGGCTCCGGCGATAATGCCGCCGACAGTCGGGTCCATGTCGGCGGTGTGGTGCTGGACAAAATCCTGCAAAGCGGCAAGGCGCTCCGCGACCCACGGGCCGCTGTAGAGCAGGCTCGCGGCTTTGCGAAACGGCTCGTAATCAAAACGGACCGGCTCGCCACTCAGCGCCTCAAGCGCACCGATCGCTTCGTCAAATTTTCCTCGCGCATCGTCGTCGCCGAAGAATTCCAGGCCCGCAGCGGTGGGGACGCCGAAGCGGAAAACGCCGGCGGCGCTCCATGGCGCAGCCCCTTGTCCTGGCAATGGAATTCGCGAATAGGCATCTGCCGGATCAAGGCCACGGAGGACTTTGAAAACGCGCGCCACGTCCCCGCATGTCTCGCCAAAAACTGAAACGCAGTCCAGCGTGCGGCAAGCCGGTAGCAGGCCGTGCGTGCTGATCCATCCGCGCGAGGGCTTGAGTCCCACAAGCTGATTGAACGCCGCAGGAACCCTGCCGGAGCCGGCGGTGTCAGTGCCAAGTGAGAAGCTGATCAGGCCGCGTGCGACGGCCACCGCGGAGCCGGAACTCGAGCCTCCAGAAATGTACGCGGGATCAAAAACGCTGGAGCAAACACCATATGGGGTGCGCGTCCCCACCAGGCCCGTCGCAAATTGATCCATGTTGGTTTTGCCAATCAGAATCGCGCCGGCGTCAATCAGTTTGCGCACCGCTGTTGCTGTTGTAGTTGCGTCGTGCGCAAAAGCAGGGCAAGCGGCAGTCGTGGGCAGACCCTCCACATCGAAGTTGTCTTTTACTGCGAAAGGAATACCGAACAGCGGCAGCGTCGCTGGTGCCGTTGACGCCTCGAGCTCTCTGGCGCGGCCCAGGCTTTGCTCGCGGGAAACGAGAGTGATCCACACCGGCGCTGCGCCCTGGGCGTCAATCTGGTCGTAGATGCGCTCAACCACAGTCGTGGGCGTCAGCGTGCCGTTGCGATAGGCGCTCTCCAGTGCAGTAATGTTCACTATTTGCTCCTTTTAATTGGCTTCGCTCGACAGAAAATCCAGGTCGCTTAAAGCAGCCGCAGAATCGCCAGTTGCTGTCCGGCGTTGACCATCTGCCCGCTCAGGCACAGAATTTTCTCAACGATCCCCGCTGCCGGAGCGCCGATCTCCAGTTCCGCCTTCATGGCATCGAGCACAATGAGTCTCTGCCCGGCTTCAATGCGCTGGCCTGGTTTGACGGGAATCTGAAAGACGCTCGCCGTCATCGGCGCCGTGACAGCCTCGCAGCCTTCCGGAACTTCGAGCTCCAATTGCTCAGTGTTGGGTACATCCGGCGGCGGCGCCACATCTAGAAGGCCGTTGATTCGCCAGCGCTCGCGCTCTTCCTGGAACGCCCGGCCCTGGCGATCTTTGAAGGCCTTGATCTCCGGCTGAATCGAATCCAGAAACTGCTGGTAGCGGATCAAGTTGAAGTCCGCTTCTTCCGTCTTCAGCTCAAAAGCTCCATGGACAATGTCACGTCGAAGATCCTGCAACTCCTCGGTGGAGACGGGATAGAAACGAATCTGATCGAAGAAGCGGAGCGACCAGGGAACGCCAGCCTCGAACGTCTTTGTTGTCCTATAGGTGTTCCACACCTGAACGGTTCGCCCCACGAGCTGATAACCGCCGGGCCCCTCCATGCCGTAAACACACATGTATGCGCCGCCGATGCCGACCGCATTCTCCGGGGTCCATGTGCGTGCCGGGTTGTACTTGGTGGTCACGAGGCGGTGACAGGGATTCATCGGCGTAGCAACCGGAGCCCCCAGGTACACATCGCCGAGGCCCAGTACCAGGTAGCTCGCCGCGTAGACGATGGAATGAACTTCCTCCACTGAATCGAGGCCATTGATACGGCGGATGAATTCAATGTTGTCGGGACACCATGGTGCATCCGGCCGCACCGACTGCATGTACTTGGCCTGCGCCAGGCGGGTTGCGGGATCGTCCCACGACAGCGGCATGTGCACAATGCGCGAGGGCACGGTGACGTCGGGGCGTTCGGGAATCTCACTGTCCAGGGAATCGAGGGCGGCGAGGAGTTCTTCGCGCGGCAAGCGGCGATTGTCAAAGTGAATCTGCAAAGAGCGCACGCCCGGTGTGATGTCGATGATGCCCGGCAACGCCGCAGCGCGCAGCTTGCTCTCAAGCAGGTGAACGCGCAGCCGCAACCCCAGATCGAGCACCCGTTCGCCATATTCGACGAGCAGATATTTGTCGCCATCGGCGCGATAAACCGTGCCTGGCTTTCGCGTGATAACACTCTTCAGAATCGCCGGCTCCGATTCCGTCAAGCTGTCCACTACCGGCAGAGTGGGCCAACTGCCTTTGAGCGTAGCGAGGGCGTGTTCCGTGCCTGCTTCGAGCTCCGCAGCCTGCTGGAGAGTGAGGCGGTGAAAGCGCACGGTGTCAGCGGCCTTAAGCTGGCCCAGCTTCCAGCGCTCAGCCTCCACGGTAACCGCGGGGCAGACGAATCCGCCGAGACTTGGGCCATCGGGACCAAGCAGGATCGGCATGTCGCCGGTGAAATCGATGGAGCCGATGGCATAGGCGTTATCGTGGATGTTCGACGGATGCAGGCCGGCCTCGCCTCCGTCCTTGCGCGCCCACTCCGGCTTAGGTCCGACCAGGCGCACACCGGTCCGGTCCGATTGGTAGTGCACACGCCATTCGGTGCTGAACAGCATCTCGATATCGGCATCGGTGAAGAACTCCGGCGCCGTGTGCGGGCCATAGAGCACACCGATTTCCCAGTTGCGCTGATACGCAGGGATCAGCGATGCAGGCAGTGCGAGTGTCTGCGGCGCTTCATCGGTGGCGAGCAGATGGACCACATCGCCGGCGCGGAGAGCGCGTCCACTGTGGCCGCCGAACTTGCCCAGCATGAATGTCCCGCGGCTACCCAGGAAGCGAGGTACGTCGATGCCGCCGGCTATGGCGAGATAGGTCCGTGTCCCTGTGCCGCGCACGGCGCTGAAGTGCAGCATGCTGCCTGATGCGACCCGAAAACTCTGCCACCGCGGAGCTGCAGCGTCATCCAACCTGGCCGCCATATCCGCGCCGGCAATCGCTACAGTGCAGTCGCAATCGAAGCGCAGCCGCGCGCCCATTGTTGTCATCTCAATAGCCGCGGCATTGTCTGCGTTCCCCACCAGGCGGTTGGCCAGCCGAAACGCCAGCGTGTCCATGGGCCCGGAGGGCGGCACGCCCACGTGCCAGTAACCGATCCTTCCCGGATATTCCTGAATGGTGGTTTGCGTCCCTCCTTCGAGCACTTCGAAGGCCTGCCGTTGCACGGCGAAGCTGCTCAGGAACGCAGTGGTGATAGCGCCGGAGACGAACGTCTCTGAAGCTGCAACCGCGCGCAGGTAGCGGAGATTGGTCTCTGTTCCATCAATCGCGCATTGCGCCAGCGCGCTTTGAAGCCGCCCCACAGCCTCCGTTCGATCCGCGCCCGTCACAATGATCTTGGCGATCATGGGATCGTAAAACGGAGTGACCTCGGTGCCGCTCTCCACCCATGTTTCCACGCGCGCCGCATCCGGAGATGGGAAGATGACCTGCGACAACTTGCCGGGTGCGGGCTGAAAGTTCTTTGCGGGGTCCTCGCAGTAGATGCGGGCTTCGATCGAGCAGCCTTGCGGCTCACGGGCAAGGCTCTCCAGCGGAGGCAGTTCGCCCGCTGCCTCCTGAATCATCATCTCCACGAGGTCAAGTCCTGTGACCTGCTCGGTGACGCCGTGCTCCACCTGCAGCCGCGTATTCACCTCGAGGAAGAAGTACTCGCCCGTCTCAGCGTCATAGAGAAACTCGACCGTACCGGCTGAGGCGTAGTTGACTGCCTTTCCAAGCAGAATCGCCGAATTTTGCAGGCCGGTTATAGTGGCAGCGGTGAGTCCGGGAACGGGCGTCTCTTCGATCACCTTCTGGTGGCGTCGCTGCGCCGAACAGTCGCGTAATCCAAGGGCAAGAATATTGCCCGCACCGTTGCCGAAGATCTGCACTTCCACATGCTTGGCGCTTGTCACAAAGCGTTCCAGGAAAACGCTGCCGTCGCGAAAGCTGTTGCGGCTCAAACGCACCACGGTTTCGTACGCAGCCTGCAACTCATCGGGGGAGGCGCACACGCGCATGCCAATACCGCCGCCGCCCGCCGAGCTCTTGAGCATCACGGGATACCGCAACCTGGCGGCCCGCTCCAGCGCTTCGTCGAGATCCCTGAGGACGCCGGTTCCCGGTAGCAGCGGCACGCCGCAGCTTTCGGCTAGCGCGCGCGCCGTGTGCTTCAGCGCAAAGGCTTCGATCTGTTCTATGCGCGGGCCAATGAATTTAATTCCGCGCCGCGCACACTCGCGGGCAAAGTCCACATTTTCGCTGAGAAATCCGTAACCCGGATGGATTGCCTGGGCCCCGGTCTGTTCCGCGGCAGCCAGAATTCGATCGATGGAGAGATAGCTCTGGTTGGCTGGCGACGGTCCCAGGAACACGGCTTCGTCAGCATCCAGCACTGGCCGTGCGTCACGGTCTGCCTCGGAGTACACGCTCACCGAGGCGATTCCCATCTTCTTCAAGGTTCGAATGATCCGGCTTGCAATCGCGCCCCGGTTGGCAACCAGGACCTTATTGAACATTCGTGTCCCAAATCAGAATCTGCACCGGAGTCGGGTTATAGCCATTGCAGGGGTTGTTCAGCTGCGGGCAATTACTTATCATCATCAGCACGTCCATCTCAGCGCGCAGTTCCACATACTTTCCCGCGTCGGAGACTCCATCTTCAAAGGTCAGCCCGCCATCGGGTGTGATGGGAACATTCATGAAAAAGTTGATATTGCTGGTGATGTCGCGCTTTTCCAGGCCGCGTCCCCATTCCTGGATTCCTTTCATAAAGCTCTGCCGGCAGGCGTGCATGTGCCTCTTTGAAATGTCATAGCGCACCATGTTGCTTTCCGTTGCGCAGGCTCCGCCCAGCGTGTCGTGGCGACCGCAGGTGTCCGCTTCAATAGTCAACAGAACGTTGCCGTTGGTCGAAATCAGGCGGCTGCCAGTCGTGAGGTAGACGTTCCCCTGTTCCCGAATCGTATCCTGCGCGCTGTAACGATCGGCGTAGTCATGCGCGTTGTAGAACAGAGTATCCACGGCCTGGTTGCCCTCAAGATCGACGATGCGCACGACCTGCCCCTTGCTTATCTCGAAGAGGAAAGGGTCGCCGGCCTCCACCACAAAAGTGTGCAGAGCGTCTGCGGGCAACAGTTGGCTGGATTGCAGAATGGAAGTAGCCACGTTCAAGTCCTCGGCGCTGAAGCTAAAGGAAAAATAACTCAGTCAGAATAAAACCGCGAGCGTTCTCACTACAAAGCATTCGACACGGATCGTTGGTACGCGGTGTCGGGACCCTCGAAATGCTTACTTCCACTGGCTTCGGGGCGTACTCGGACTCTGTTGCCATCGAGTGTTGACAGGTGTTGAGCAGCACCAGGACATTCATCTCCGCGCGCAACTCAACATAGCTTCCGGGGGCAGAGTGATTGGGGTTGAAGTGCAGATCGCCAGACTCATCGACCGTTACCTTGCTGAAGAAATTCACCGTTGCATGCAGATCGCGAGAGCCCAGCCCATACTTGCCGAGTTCCACCAGAAAGCCGTCTCGCGCGTTGCGATGCCACTGGTTGCGCGCCTGCTGATAGCTTGTTTTGCCATACTTCTTTTCAACCTGCGCCTGGTTGGATAAGCCGCAAAGCGGATCGTGCCAGCCCACGGTATCATCGGTGATCGAGCACAGGATACGTCCCATGTCCGAGTAAAGCACATTGCCTTTAGCCAGTCGAGCCGTGTGTTGCGCCTTCAAGGTGTCCGGCAGATTGAACCGCTCTGCCGGCATGTCAAAGTTCAAAAAGTAAGCCGCCACATTTGCTCCGCCCTCTACATCGGTGATGCGCAGCGCTGTACCTCTCTTCAGCACATGCGACCAAGTGGCGCCCCCCGGCACAGTCTCATTCCAAAGCATGGTCGATTCCATATACACCTGTCCCCTGACGCACGCGATGAAGCGCACGCCTGGCTGGTCGGGAAAAACCCGGCTGCTGTTGCGCAGACACACCAGCGGTCAATCGACCATTGGCGCGTCAGCGAGGGGTTGAAATGTACAGGGTCGGTGGTCCGCAGCAAACATCCATGTGATTAATGCGCAGCTGCACCTTGATGGTGATGAGCCGAATTGAGCGTCGCGTAATCACGTGAAGAGAGGGTAGCACGAAAAGCGCGAATCACCCACGAATTTCTGATCGTGCGTCGCAACGGCCTTAATTCCGCCACAGGTCATAACCTGCGTGATTAGCCGGAATCGATCTTTTTTATCACGCTTGATTCCGCACACCTGCTGTGAAAGCTTAAATTCACGATCTTCCTGCTGCATCTCAAAGTCGTATCCCGCGTAAAAAGATAGACCATCCGACAAACAGGTTTCATTCAGTCTCGATCACGAGAGGCTCGAAGGAACCGTAACTCTACAGCCGTTGAAGTGATTCGATCCTTCCCTGTTTTTTATCGCGATGTCCCATCCGGGGCAAAGTGATGAGTGTATCCGGAGGCCAATGTTCATGAAGCATATTCGCATTTCATTGCAATTGATTCTTTTCCCCCTTTGCGTCGCAATCGGCAGCGCGCAGACCGCCGTCACGTCCATTCATGGGACAGTTTTCGATCAGACCGGCGCGGCTCTGCCCAACGCCCACGTCTCGATTTCCGATCCGGCAACGGGTTACAAGTCCGAGCGTGTCACCGGACCGCATGGCGAATATGCCTTTGAACAGGTCAAGCCGGACACCTACACAATCCTGGTTGTGGCGCCTGGGTTCGCGTCGCAGAAGCAGGTTGCGGAGTTGCTGGTGAACCAGGGGCGAACCGCGGATTTCAAGCTGGCCGTTGGTGCGGCGTCCGGTGAAACAGTCGAGGTGGTCGGCGCCGACACGGCGCTGAACACGTCCGACGCCACTATCGGCACGCCTTTCGACACCCATCAGATCCAGTCTCTTCCGTTTGAGGGCAACAATGTGCTCGATCTGCTTAGTCTGCAGGCGGGCGTGCTGTTTCTGGGAGACAAGACGACGCAGCAGCAGGATACCGACAGCCGCAGCGGTGCGGTGGATGGAGCACGCTCCGACCAGGCCAACGTGACACTCGATGGCGTGGACGACAACGATCAGAACGCCGGCTATGCGTTCAGCGGTGTGCTGCGCTCCACACGCGACTCAGTGGAAGAGTTTCGCGTGGTGACCACGAACTCCAATGCAGACTCAGGCCGATCCTCTGGCGCGCAGGTCTCGCTGGTCACCCGCAGCGGCACCAACGCACACCACGGGAGCGTCTACGAGTATTACCGCCCCACCAACACCGTTGCCAACGACTGGTTCAACAAACAAGCTGAGGTCGGCTCCGGGGAGGCAAACGTTCCGGGCAAGTTGCTTCGCAACACTTTCGGGGGCTCCTTTGGCGCGCCTGTCTTGAAAGACAAGCTCTTCTACTTTGTGGCCTATGAAGGGCAGCGCACGGCAGAAGACCAGCAGGTCACGCAGGAAGTGCCGATGGCCGGCTTTCTCGCGGGGAACCTCACGTATGGTTGCACGACGCTTCCTAACAACGAGAGCAACACGCCGTGCCCAACCAGTGGGACGTATACGCTTAACTCTGCCCAGATTGCCTCGATGGACCCCTACTGCGCTGGCGACGGCTCCTGCCCGCTGGGCCCCGGCGTGGACCCGGCAGCAGAATCTTATTACGCGAAGCTCCCCGCTCCCAACGGAACGCAATTGACTGATGGATATAACCTTGCCTCCTACACATTCGCGTCGCCCAATCCGATCAATCTGAATACGCTCATCGCCAAGCTCGACTTCACGGCGAGCGACAAGCATCGGCTTTTTGTTCGCGCCAACCTGCAGGATGACCACACCACCGGTCCGATCCAGTTCCCCGGTCAAGGACCAAACTACACCCTGGTGGATAACTCCAAGGGCATTGCGGGCGGCGACGTGTGGACGATCTCGAACTCGATGATCAACAATTTGCGCTATGGGCTGGTGCGCCAGGGCTATGCCAATCGCGGCGTTACCAACGGCCCCTACGTGACTTTCCAGAACATTGCCACGCTCACCGGCTCAGGTTATACGTCATCGGTCGTCTCTGTGCCTACACACAACATCGCCGACGACCTCACACTGATCAAGGGCAAGCACACGTTCCAGTTTGGAGGCAACTACCGGCTGGTTCTCAACAACCGGTCGTCGGATGCAACGCTCTATAACCATGCCGGCGTGACCTATGAACTGCTGGGCTACGGCGCCATCGCCGGCACCGGCTCAAGCCTCGATCCCGACGCCTTCGGTTTTCCGGTCGTCTCGGATAATTATGCCGCGGCCTACAACATCGCCGTTGCAGACATCACCGGCATGATCACCTCGGCCGAGCAGTACTACAACAATAGCTACTCCAATGGGCAATTGACCGCGCTGCCGGCAGGACAGTGGGTGACCCACCATTACCTGACAAACGAAATGGAATACTACGGGCAGGATAGCTGGAAGATGCGTCCCAATCTCACTCTCACCATCGGGCTGCGCCACACACTGCTGCAGGTGCCATACGAGCGCAACGGCCAGGAAGTTGTGCCCACTGTCAATCTGGGTCAATGGCTGAACAACCGCTGGACGGGCGCATCCAACGGACAGGTTGTCCAGCCCACCTTTGGATTCATCCAGGGAGGCCGGGCAAACAACAAGCCAGGCTTCTGGAGCATGGACAAGCTCGATCTTGCGCCACGCTTGGCCATCGCCTACCAGCCAATGGACAAGGTCACCGTTCGCGCCGGCTTCGGCGTTTATTACGATCATTTCGGCCAAGGTATCGTCGACTCGTTCGACCAGGCCGGTGAGTTCGGGTTGGTGACCGGGAATCAGGCGCCTGTGGGCGCAGCCGATGCCGATACCGCACCGCGCTACACCTCGGAAACCTCGGTTCCCACCAGCATTATTCCGTCGATCAACGTCACCGGCGCTACCCCGGTCATTCCGGGCAACGACCTGGCGCTTGCCTGGGGCGCGGACCAGGGCCTGACTAGCCCATACTCCGATGCCTTCAATTTCAGCATTCAAACTCAGTTGCACAAAGGCCTGAGCATGGAGGAAACCTATACAGGACGTTTGGGTCGCCACCTGCTGCAAATGCGCGATGTGGCCACTCCTTCAGACCTGAAAGACCCGGCAAGCGGCGCCGACTACTTTAGCGCCGAGGCAGCGCTGGATAAGTTGAGCGACACGGGTACGGCCGTCTCCAGTGTGGCGCCGATTCCATACTGGGAAAACATGTTTCCGTGGTTAGCGGGCGGCGGCATGACCGCGACACAGAACATCTACTCGCTATTCTCCGGCTTCCGCGGCAATGAATCGTCCGCGCTCTTCGTGCTGGACGCGGTTCCGGATTATCTGACGCCGGACAACGAGCTTTATCGCTACTTCGATCCGCAATATTCCTCGCTTTACGTGTGGTCGTCGATGGGCACGAGCAGCTATAACGGCTTGCAGGTTTCACTGCACCAGCAGCAGGTGCACGGTGCTCAGTTCGACGCGTACTATACGTGGTCCAAATCCCTGGACCTCGGTTCCGATACGGAGCGCACCGGCCCCACCTCCACCACAAACGGCGGCTACTTCAGCCAGATCATCAACGTCTATAACCCTAAGGGTAACCGCGCCGTTTCCGATTATGACGTGCACCACTCGATCAGCGTGAACGCCATCGACGCCCTGCCTTTTGGACGCGGCCGTACGCTTGGAAGCAACGTGAATCGCATCACAGACGCATTCATCGGCGGCTGGAATCTCACCGGCTTGGCCCACTGGACCAGCGGCTTGCCCTTCGGCTCCATCGACGGCCTGGGATGGAACACCGACTGGGCCGACCAGAGCTGGAATGTTGCTACCGGCGCGATCAAGTCCGGCGGTCACGGGCACGACAGCGGCGGTCAGCCCAACGCATTCAAGGATCAGAGTGTCGCCATTAACAACATTCGTCCGCCTTACGCGAGCGAGACTGGTCAACGCAACTTCTACCGCGGCGATGGATACTTCAGCATCGACACCGGCGTCTCTAAAGTGTTCCCGATTACCGAAAAGCACCAGCTGAAGTTAGCCTGGGAGATCTTCAACACAACTAACTCGGTGCGCTTCGATCCAGCCAGCGTCTCCAACAACCCTTATGGCAATCCCGGCAGCTATGGCCGCTACACGGCACTGCTCAATCAGGGCCGCCGCATGCAAGGTTCCTTGAGATACAGTTTTTAAGGCCATTCACGTAGTGGATGACCGCGTCTGAAGGTGAACGACAGTGGAGGGCTAGCCATATTGGTTTGGCGAGTTGATGCCAATTCGTCTGGCTGGTCCCTCAAGGTCAAGGCGGCCTCCAAACCACCCTCGGTGGTGAAGCGAACCCGGTTGCTGTCTTCCTGGTGACGCCTGGCTAGTCGGGCAGGCTTGGCCTTCGCGTTGCCGTTCTGGAAGGGCTTTTGCTGGGGCCTACGGGTTGGGCGCAGTCAAATAGAAGAAAGCAAATGGCTAATCTTGCTCATTTTGTTGTATAGAGACGCGTGTAGAGTCTGACAATTGGCACTTCGCCTGGTTGCCAGAGGGTGTAACACTCCGGATTGGAATTAAGCTTGTTTTGCAAATGAACCACTTCGATTCAGGTTTTTTTGATCGATTGCCTTGGCGGTCAGGGTTCGAGTGGCATGGGGATACTTAGAGCGGCTTTTATGTGAATGGCCGCGCTTTCAAACTCTCCAGCGTCCTTCGGTTTCAACCGGTGTTCGGTCGGGCATTAAAAAGTACAGGCCATGTAATCGACGTAATCATGTCGTATCAGGGGTTGCAGAGTTCTTACCAGGCGCATGGCGCCTATGGTCGCTCAAGCCAACCCATCTCGAAAATCGAGTATCTTTGGCTCTTTCGCTGCATTCTTTGCAGCGCTCGAGGACCTTTGCGCCAAACTCTCCTCAACTTACCCTATTCAGCCAGACCGGTTGGATGGCAGAGAAACGAAGAACTATGCAGCCGTACCCGCAGATTTTTCTCAGAACCTTTGTAACCATCCCTAACATGTTGTTCAAATTGGAAAAGCCCACGGCATCCAGGGCCAACACGAGCGCGCGCTCCGACATCCTTACCCGAGGCAGAGTCATCAAGGCGTTCTTTTGCTTCATCTTTGCGATTGGAATCGCCCCCGGATTCGCCATCACCGTAACGGCCCCTGCCAACGGCGCTATTGTCTCCTCGCCCTTCAGCCTGGTTGCAGGCACGAGTACCTGCGCATCGAAAGCGGCGGTGTCCATGGGCTACTCAATCGACCACGGCGCCACGACCATTGTTACGACGTCGTTCAGCGCGATGTTGCAAGCTACTACGGGCCCGCACGTGTTGCACGTGAAGTGTTGGGGTAAGGGTACGAGCGATGCAGTTCTTTTGAATATCACGGTGGCTCCGGCGACATCCCCTACGACGGCCACGCCTACATTTATGCCGAACGCCGGCGAATACGCGACCGCGACGCCGGTTATGCTGTCGAGTGCAACGAACGGCGCAACTATCTACTACACTACGAACGGCACCGCGCCTTCGACCGCCTCAGCCATATACTCGAGCGCAATCCCGATCAGCAGCACCACGGTAGTGGAAGCGGTTGCTGTGGCTGCGGGATATACAAACAGCGGCCTGGCAAGGGCGGACTACGTCATTGAGCCAGCGACAGGAGGGCCTCAAGTTCCCCCGAACGCCACTGTCGCAAGCAATCTGCAGACGCTCAGCACCTGGCATTTCTACCACGACGCAGGCACTCCCGGCACATCGGTTGGAGAAACGAGCCTGGTAAGCACGCCATCGCTCAGCGGCAACGCGCGCCAGTTTGCTACCAGCTACACAGACGCCGGCGGAGAACTCTACGGCCTGTCGTACGCGAACGATAGCACCGCGATGAATTTCCTGCTTGACGGCTGGGTGTGGATTGAGGCCGGAAGCTCAATCGTCAATCTTGAAATGGATTCAAATCAGGCCATGGCGAACGGAGAAACGGTAGCCTACGTATTCCAGTGCAGTGGATACTCCAAGGTTTGGGAATATGGCGCAGAGGGCAAATGGGTGAACTCCTCGCAGGCTTGTAACCCGTCGGCATGGGAGACAGACACCTGGCATCATGTTCAAATCGGGTACTCGCGCGACGACTTAGGGAATGTGACCTATCAATCCGTATGGCTCGATGGCACAGAGCAGGTAATCAATGCAACTGTCCCCTCATCGTTCTCAGCGAAATGGGCGCCTGGAGCGCTTCAGACGCAGATCCAAATGGATGGCATAGGCGCGGTTGGGTCGTCCACAGTTTACCTGGATAACCTGACCATCGATCGCTGGTAATAATTGCAAGACGTGCTCAATAATGGTCGGGGCGGAGGGATTCGAACCCCCGGCCCTCTGCTCCCAAAGCAGATTAGGTCATTTATAGAAACCTATTGAAATTGAGTGCAAATAAGTGCTTTTGATTGAAGTGCTTACCGAGCGCCTGCCGATTGTTGTTGATCCTTGTGGCTCTTGGGTGCTTTGACAGCTACAAAATCGACTACAGTCGATCTCTCGGTCCAGTCCTTGCTGAGTCGTCCATTCTCTGTACGGTATTGCGAGGGATCATCGTGACAACGCAACCCTCAGAGTGGCCAGTCGCGATCAGCATAAATGACAACCATCGTACCACCTCGTCAGCCTCAGAGCGTTCGTCCAACATGAATGAGCGCTCTTAGCCGTTGTCAGCAATCTGACGAGCAGAGTCTTCGTCCGTGATCCAAACGTTGAACGCTTTGGCCCGTAGGGCAGCGCTGATAGCTGGGACTTTGTAAGGCCCGGCAATTGCAACAACTTTTTTCCCTTGATCGACCATATGCCGATAAAAGGCAATCCCTCGGTATTGCGAGAAGTAGCCAGCAGTTAGGAAGAACTCCCATTTGGGATCAGACTCTCCATTGCGGTCAATCAAACAATAAGAGAGATCGGCTACGGCCCCTTCGGCCGCAATCTCTTTCAGAGATACCAGCGGCTCCAGAACTCCGACCATCGTCATGCGGTTTCTGTATTCATGCGTCAGTTG
>Ga0302282_1001259_pt1 | contig 18204 bp, 13 predicted proteins | sample III_Fen_E1_3_FD_198763 | JGI IMG/M metagenome (GOLD analysis project Ga0302282, IMG submission 198763) | Peat permafrost microbial communities from Stordalen Mire near Abisko, Sweden - III_Fen_E1_3 | ecosystem: Environmental > Terrestrial > Soil > Wetlands > Permafrost | place: Sweden: Abisko... | reverse complement strand
TAGTGCCGCAATCGCCATGTCCTCGTCACCGCCGGCTTCGAGCACCAGAGACGCTACCGCCATCAGGTGCGAAAGATAAGGCACCGCCGTCTGCTTCCGCGTCTGTCCCGAATGTTTTTCTGCCGCATAGCCAAAAGCCTTCTGCAAGCGCGGCCCTAGTTTCGGCGGTTCCATCGAAACTCTTTTCTTAGCTTTCATACTCCAACCAATGTCATCCTGAGCGAAGCAAGCCATTCGGGAGCGACTGGCCTGGCGCAGTCGAACGATCCCTACACCTCCAACCGTTCTTCTCAGCGAATTCTGACCACACCACTCCAAAGCAAACTACGCGCTCTTCTCTCCGCGCCGCATTCGCAGATACGCTTGCATCAGCGGTTGTAAATCCCCATCCAGCACTCGATCTACGTCGCCAATTTCCAACTTCGTACGGTGATCCTTGATCATGCGGTAGGGTTGCAAAACATACGACCGGATCTGCGATCCGAAGTCGATATCTAATTTCGAGTCTTCAATCTTTTTCGTCACTTCGCGCTTCTTCTCGAGTTCGAACTCGTAAATCTTCGACCGCAGCATGCTCATCGCTTTTTCTTTGTTCTTGTGCTGCGAGCGCTCGTTCTGGCAGTTTGCGACCAGCCCTGTAGGAATATGCGTAATCCGCACCGCCGAATCGGTCGTATTCACGTGTTGCCCACCCTTGCCGCTCGAGCGGTACGTGTCGATTCGTATATCGTCCGGCTTAATGTTGACCTCAATGCTGTCGTCGATTTCCGGAGAAACATACACACTCGCAAACGACGTATGCCGCCGCTTGGCCTGGTCAAAGGGAGAAATTCGAACCAGGCGATGCACTCCGATCTCGCTCGTCAGATAGCCAAACGCATATTGCCCGATCACCGAAAATGTCGCCGATTTGATGCCCGCTTCTTCCCCCGGCTGATAGTCGTACATCTCCGTCTTAAATCCCTGGCGCTCCGCCCACCGTAAATACATACGCAACAACATCTCCGCCCAGTCCTGCGACTCGGTCCCACCCGCTCCAGGATGAATGGTCATGATCGCATTCAATCCATCCGTCGGGCCGGAAAGCAGTGTCTCCGTCTCGACCCGATCGACCAACGCGCGCAGCGCATCGAGATCTCGCCGCAGGTCCGCAGACACGTCTTCGCCTTCACCCGCCAGATCAAAATAAGCGGAGATGTCCTCCGTGCGTCGCGCCAAGTCCCCTTCAAGCGCCAACAGGCTCTCCAGACGTTTCCGTTCGCGCATTACGTGCTGAGATTTTTCAGGATTCGACCACAGGTTTGGATCTGCCGCCTGCTTCTCGATTTCGGCAAACTGCTGGCGCAGCTTATCGCCGTCAAAGATACTCCCGCAGGTCGTGAACCTTGGTCTTTAAAGAGGTGTACTGCTGTTCCAGTTCATCCAACATGTTTAGCACTCGGCTTGTTGATCAGGATTCGGAAAGTAACGCGCAACAACGCGCCCACCGAAATTATCGCACACACAAACGCGAACCAATCTCCATGCCGCGTATAGAATGTGGTTCCGGAGTTCAGCGCGTACGGCGCAGCCAGAGTTGTGCGAATCTTGCGCGGACTGGACGCCACAATCCTTCCGTAAGGATCGATCGAGGCGGTCTCGCCGGTATTCGTAGCGGAAAGCAGCCACCGGTCATTTTCTACGGCTCGCATACGGGTCTGCTGTAGATGCTGCTTCCACGCTCCGCTGTCGCCATACCACCCGTCATTCGAAATATTGACCAGGACCTGAGCGCCCTGTCGAGGTCCCTCGCGTACTTCATCCGGGAAGATCGATTCATAGCAGATGAACATTCCCATGCGCTCGCCGCCAACATCCAGTGGCGCGTGGGACACGCCGTGCTGAAATTCTCCGACTTCCTTGGTCAGTCCTCCGGCAAACGCAAACAGTTGTGGGAACGGCAGGTACTCACCGAACGGCACCAAATGCACTTTGTCGTACCGTCCTGCCCACGCGCCCTGAGGACTCACCAACGCCGCCGAATTGAAAATCCCCTCACCGCCTCCGGTGGTCTGTGTCAGATTATTGATCCCGATCGACCCAGCCACCACCCAACTCCCCGACTGCCGAGCCAAGTCACTCACCGCTCCCTGAAACAACGGATCGTTCGTATAAAACGGTGAAGGCGACTCCGGCCAGACAATAAAGTCGAAATGTTCCCCAGGCTTTTCTCCCGGCGGATGCAGACTCACCTTCGTCAAATCCTGTAGCGTGGCCTGAAAATATTGCTTCGTCCATCGCGCCCCGTCGAGGATCGGAATATTCGGCTGCACCAGTAGCGCCGTGTGATCGGTCGCAATCGCAGGGGGCGTCAGCAGTTGTCCGGCCTGGAGGAATGCCGCCGCGCCCAGAGCCGCAGCCAGCAGCCACCTCCGCCGCTCCTTCGGAGCATTGTTGGGAACCAGAAACGCCGCTGCAAGAACGCTATTCACAAGCAGGATTTCAAACGACAATCCGTAGACGCCTGTAAAGGTAGCAATCCGCGTGAGCGCAAAGTTCCCAGTCTGCGCGTATCCCATCAACTCCCACGGAAACGCCGTGATCCGCGTCCGCGCCAACTCCACGGCCACCCAAAGAAACGGAGCCGCTGCCAGTGCTCGCCGAACGGCTGCTCCCGGGTCTTCTAGCTTCGATCCTGCCCCCGCCACCCACGCCAGCAACAACCCGAACATTCCGTGATACAGGCCGACATACATGCAGAACAAAACTTGTGTCAACACCGCGACCGGAACCGGCAGGCCGCCATAGCGATGCATCGTGTCATAAATCCAGTAGCAGGTACCCGCAAACCACAAAATTCCACAGGTGTATCCCAGCACGAAACCTTGCAAGGGTGTCGCTGGTTGCAATCGTTCCGCCTCGGCAAGCCGTAATTGCAACGGTCCCGAATACACGCTACGTGCGCGCAAGATCCCGAGCAGCAGGGGCGCAACCGCGATCCAAGCCAGCCAATATAAGCCGGGCAGCGGAAAGATTAACACCTGCAGCGCCGCCGACAGCAGCACCAGGACCCAAGCTCTACGGTGGATTTTGAGCACGCATCAGAATAGCAAAACGTATCTCGCGCTTCCGTGGCTAGGCAGCAGTTTCGGTTGGCTTGACTTTTTCTGGGTCGGGCGCGATCACCGAGGTGCTGCAAATGAATTGAACAACTTGCGGACGGATTCAATCTTCTGAAAATCTAGCGCCCAACTCCGCCACGATCAGATACCATAGTCCATCATGAGTCTCACCTTCGTCCTGATAAAGATTCTGGAATATATGTTTGTAGCTGGCTGGGCCGGATCTGTCATCGTGCTTCTCATTACGGGAGTCGAAGACGTCGGAACCTTATTGGACAAGAAGGACGATACAAGCCACTAAACTTACGCCTGCATGTCCACAACCTCCAACGCACCTACCGGCAATAACCGTGTCCGCGTCGTAGTCGCGACCTCGGTCATGCTCACCTTTATTTCCTACTGGCGAGCTGCCGCTGTCATTCTGAACGACCTCGGATCTTCCGCTTTTTACGCTGGAGGCATCGCCGAACAAGCCATCGGCAAGAGCGCGCCATGGTTCATTTTGGCCGTGATGCTCTTCGCCTTCGCCGTTCGTGCCGTCTACGTCGAAAGTTGCTCGATGTTTGTACGAGGCGGCGTCTACCGGGTGGTCAAAGAAGCGCTTGGCGGGACGCTTGCCAAACTGAGCGTCTCGGCGCTGATGTTCGACTACATTCTGACCGGACCCGTGTCGGGCGTCTCTGCCGGACAGTACATCGCGGGACTCATCAACGACACACTGACCATTGCCGACGCGCATGGCTGGATTCCTTCCGCCGTTCACCATCTGTTTCACGGCACCCCGCAAGTCGGCGTCAACGGCACCGCCGTCGTTTTCGCCGTTGCCGTCACGATGTATTTCTGGTGGGAGAACATCAAAGGCATCGAAGAATCGAGTGAAAAAGCGCTCTGGGTCATGCAGATCACGACCGTCATGGTGGTCATGCTGCTGGGGTGGTCGTTCTTCACACTCTTCAAAGTCGGCGGACATCTGCCTCCCTTTCCAACGCTCGCGAACATTCATTACAGTTCCGAGTCGCTGGGCTTCTGGAAGCACAGCAAACTGCCGCACATGTTCGGCATTCTCGGCCTGATCATCGGTTTCGGACATTCCGTCCTCGCCATGAGCGGCGAAGAATCCTTAGCCCAGGTCTATCGCGAACTGGCGCATCCCAAACTCAAAAACCTGAAGCGCACCGCGATCGTCATCGGCGTCTATAGCTTCGTTTTCACCGGACTCGTCTCGCTGCTCGCCGTCATGCTCATCCCCGACGACGTCCGCATGAAGGTTTACAGCGATAACCTGATCGCCGGACTCGCCATGAATATGGTTGGCCCGCAAATCTTGCGACTGGCCTTCCGCGCCTTCGTCGTCGTCGTCGGATTTTTGATTCTCTCGGGAGCGGTCAACACCGCCATCGTCGGATCGAACGGCGTATTGAATCGCGTCTCGGAAGACGGAGTCCTGGCCGACTGGTTCCGCCGTCCACACAAGCGCTTCGGCACCACCTATCGCATTATTAATCTGATTGTGGGGCTCCAACTCTTCACCATCATCGTCAGTTGGGGCAATATCTATACCCTTGGCGAAGCCTACGCCTTCGGAGTTGTGTGGAGCTTCGTCTTCAAAACCATTTCCATGCTCGTCTTGCGCTACCGCTATAAAGGCGTGCGCGCCTGGAAAGTTCCCCCGAATCTGCACATCTTTGGAGTCGAAATCCCCATCGGACTGGCCTCGGTCGGAATGGTTTTGCTCTCGACCGCGATCGTCAATCTCTTTACCAAGTCGGTGGCAACAGTTAGCGGCTTGATTTTCTCCGTCATCTTCTTCGCGATTTTCAGCTTTTCGGAAAGAGTCAATCGCCGCAAGCATGCCGACCATGCCGCGCAGATGAAAGAGCAATTCCAGTTGCAGCAAGCCGACACCGTCGAGCGCGAAACCGTCGGTATTCGACCCGGCAACGTGCTCGTTCCTGTCCGCGACTACAACACGCTCAATCATCTCAAGTGGGTGCTCGAACGCACCGACACAAAAGAGCAGGATGTCGTCGTCATGACCGCGCGCATCAGCCAGTTCGGCACTGCTGCTTACGGACTTTCCACCGAGCAGATTTTCAGCGATTACGAGCAGACTGTCTTTACTCGCGCCGTTTCGGTCGCCGAAAGCTTCGGAAAGAAAATCTCGCTGCTGCTTGTGCCCGCTCGCGACCCATGGTCGGCGGTCGCGCAGACAGCACATAACCTGGAGTCTTCAGGGGTAGTTGCGGGTCTATCCAGCAAAATATCGGCCGCCGAGCAGGCCTTCGTTCTTGGGAGCGCATGGGAAGCGATCCCGGAACCCAAACAACAGTTTATCCTTCAAATCGTCGAGCCGAACGGCACTGTTGACACCTTTCGCATCGGCCCCCATACGCCCACTATGAAGAACGAGGATGTTGTGCTTCTTCATCGTCTATGGCTGAATGTGACCCGCGAGCCGGGACTCGAGAACGTTCACCATCACGACATTCTCACCCAGGCCCTGACTCGTTTCGCCCGCGATTACGGAGCCAACGACCACGAAACGATCGTCAAAGAGTTGCGTCGTCACGGCGGAGAGATCGATCCTAACCCCGTGCGTCGCATCGCGGACCAGGTTGATACCGTGCAGCCCGCGCAACCACGTACCGACCGCGACGACGGAACGCCAAACCCGAGCACCTAGGCGCGCTTATCTTGCAGAGTGAAATATCGCGTGGCTGAAAGTGATCGATCCGCCGAAAGCGGCTTAATGCTTCGTTGCGGGCACCTCGCCCAGATCTTCAGGAGTAAAAAGTTTCTCATCGAGATGTTGATTGAACTTGGCCTCATCGATAGTTAGGACGGTTCGAGTTTTGTCCTCTACCGATTTCATCTCAATGTGGCGAGCCCCCCACATTCCAGAAACTTTTTTTAGCGCTGACGCGTGAAGTTCGCGTACCAGTTTTCCGTCCCGGTCGTACATTTCGGCATGAAGAATTACAGGAACATCCTGCCCGACCCAATAGTAGACATATTTATATTGCGACCGGCTGCTATCGATGGGAACGGCTTCGATTTTGTAAGTCTTGTGTCCGTCGATCATCTCGCTATCGCCGAGAAGTCGGTAATGGAAATTGTCGAGCACGCGTTCTTCAACGTCTTCGTAGGTAAAGTCGGTGCCGGCGAACTTCTCCGAAAGTTCCCGCGGCGCGACACTGCGACTACGCTGTGTGGCGGGGATGTACAGCCACTGCCGGTCCGTATCGCCTGTGTGATTGTACGAAAGGAGGGCAACTCCGCGAATCTCCGGGGGATCGCTGAAGCGCACAATCGTCTTGCTATCTCCGGGCGAGCCCAGGCGGTAGAGCATGAACTTCTTCGTGGTCTTGTGTCCGTCTTTATCGAAAATGTCGAACACGCCCCTCATGGTCGTGTCGTGGCTTGTGTCTTGCTCATAGACGCCATCGAGAATCTTGCGGGCGTCGGTCTCGGCAAACGCCCCTGCAAACATGACGGATAGAAACAAAGTCGAAACGAGAAACCAGTTGATTGTTCTTCCAATGCCGCGCGGATTATTCATATCCAATCGCCTCAATAATATCTTTCATCGACGCATGCTGGGCGGGCCACCATCCGGCCAGAAGCGAAACCACAATTACCACCGGCAGACTGATGAGAATCAGAGTCCACGGAATTAAGAATGGAACGGCGTATCCCACTAAGACCATCGATACGGTGTGGACATTGAATTCAGTGCTGCACATCCCGGCGAGCGCCCCGAGTGCTACTCCCACGATGGAGATGGCGACTGCTTCCAGTAAGATCAGCTTGCGGATCTGAACCCGCAGGCCGCCGATGGCACGAATGATTCCAATCTCGCGCTTGCGCTCAAAGATCGAAATCATGAGCGTGTTCACGATTCCCAGCACGGACACGATCACAGCAATGACCAGTTGCATGTAGTTGAGTACGAAAAACTGATCGACCAGGCCGTACACCCACTTTTTGAATTCAACCTGGGTGTAGACGAAGGCGTGGATCGTATTCGCGGTCAGGTTCTGCACCTCCCGCTTAGCGACCACGGGATCGACGCCCGGATTCAAAGTCAGAAAGAAGAAGTCGACGGCACTATCGTGCCAGTACTGTTTGTAAAGCGCGCGGTCGATGAAGATCGTACCTTTCTCCGAGCGATAGTCATCGAGAACGCCAAGGATCGGGCGCGTAAGAGCGCCAGTCGGAGAATTCAGCGTGAGCGAGTCACCGACGTGCTTCTTCCAGCGCAGTGCGAAGTTGCGGGAGACCAGCACGCCCTCGCCTTTGGGAAGTTTGTCGAGCAGGACTTTCTGGTTCTCCCCTTGGACAGCGTCCACGGCCCGGGCCATAAAACCATTCATTTCAATGGCAATTAGGGCGGCACTATCGCCGTCATAGGGAATGGTAGTGAAACGAACGTTTTCCAGGCGTTTTACGCCGGGAATGGCTGCGATCTGTCGACCCAGTTCTTCGCTGAAATGATAGGTCGTGGACCTCATTGTGGTGGAGGTGGCGACAAAAATGTCAGCGTTGAGAGACTCCTTCATCCAGCGGTCGACCATGTGCCGGTAGCTTTGAATGTAGGCTGCGGTCGAGAAGACAAACATGAGTCCGACCATGAGAGCGCCTACAGTGGCGGAACTGCGGCGGGGGCACTGGATCATCGCGTCCACTGCCAGGCTGCCTTCCGCGCCGCCCAGCCAATCCATGATCGGGCGCAGGACGTGAGAGAGGATCTCGATGAGCTTGGGCAACAGGGTCGTCAAGCCTAAGAGCATCAACACGGCGTAGGAGAATTGGAAGGTAGCTCCCACCCCGGACGGCGTCCAGATCATCAGCGCGAGGCTGGACAAAGTCAGAACGAGGCCGAGAGTGACGCGGCGCCATCCCAGCACAGCTTCGCGGTTGCGCGCCTCAATGTTGTGTAACGCCCTCGTGGGATCGAGTTGGGACGCGGCACGTGCTGGGAACCACGCACCAACCACGGACGTGGTGACTCCGAGCAGCATGGAGATGATCGCGTACTTGTAGCTGAAGACGACTGGCGTCGACGTGGATAAGAAGCCGTATACCGCGGAAGCCATGTTGGCCATTACTTTGACGCCGATTGCAGCCAGGTAAAAGCCGGCAACCACTCCGAGGGCGGATCCGATCACTCCCATCAGAAAGGCTTCGCAGAGAAACATCAGATTGATGTTGCGACGCTCGACGCCTACGGCGCGCAGGATGCCAATCTCTTTCCAGCGCTGATTGATCGCGATGGTGAAGGAGTTGAAGATGATGTAAATGCCGACGAGAAGGGCAGTGAAGCTCGTGATCGTCAAACCGACGCGCATGGCGGTAATGGCGCTTTCGAGATCCTGGCCTCGGGTTTGCGGAGGCACGATTTCGAGCCCTGCGGGCAAATTCGCATGCAGGTTGCGCTGCACAGTTTCTACCGGCACATCGGGAGAGTTCATCAGATCGATGCGGTCAAAATTATGGCCGCGGTTGAAAACGACCTGGGCGGAATAGACGTCCATGATGGCAATGTTGCCGCCGAAGACCTCGCCGATGCCGACGGGCTTAAATGTTCCTTGCACAGTGAAGTCCTTGCGTCCCATGGACGTGTACAAGGGAAAGGTATCGCCGATTTTGAGAGAGTGGCGGTCCGCGAAGGCGCGCGAAAGCAGAATGGAATTGGGCTGCGCCAGGAAGACGAGCGGATCGGAGATCTGGGTCTGTGATTTGTCGAACTCGTAATCGCGCAGTTGCTGATCGCCCGCGGTGTCGACCCCGAGAATGAGGAGATTTCCCTCATCCGGGAAGGCCGTGCGCGCGATGACCTCGATAACTGGCTCGGCCAGCTTGACGCCGGGAGTCGCGCGAACTTTATCCAGTATTTCTTCGGGGAAGCCAGTTTCGCCGGCGGTGATTTGCAGAGTGGCTTTACCGGCGACTTTTTCGACCGTGAGGCGAAGCGAGTCGAGCAGCGTCACATTGGCGGTCCGGATGGCAAAGAACACGGCAACGCCCAGCGCGATGCCCATTGTGGTCAACAGCAGACGAAGACGATGGTTCCACCACTGCAGAAGACTGATGTGCCAGAGCGCTAAGAACATTCGTGGGACCTGGCGACGGCAGGATCGTTATGGTGCTCTTTCAAGATGCGACCATCGCGAAGAGTGATTACGCGATCGCAAAAGCTGGCGGCGAGATCGTTGTGCGTCACGAGCAGTAGAGTGCTGTTGAATTCCTTGTGGAGATCGTCGAGAAGAGCGAGGATTTCCTCTCCGGTGGCGGAATCGAGATTGCCCGTTGGCTCGTCTCCAAGCAGGAGCGGGGGCGAAAAAATAAGGGCGCGCGCGATGGCAACGCGCTGCCGTTCGCCACCTGACATTTCATCGGGCAGATGCGTGATTCTTGTCTTCAGGCCGACGCGTTCGAGCATGGCCGTCGCTCGCTGTTCCGCTTTCTTTCGTCCCATACCCTGGAGGCGAAGGGGAAGCGCGGCATTCTCGATTGCAGTCAAGGTGGGCAGAAGGTTGAACGTCTGAAAGATCATGCCGACCTTCTCGCGCCGCATTCGGGTTCGCTGGTCGTCGTTGAGTTCCGACAAATCGACCCCCGCAACACTCACAGTGCCGGTAGTAGGGTCGTCCAAACCGCAAATCAAATTAAGCAAAGAAGATTTGCCGGAACCGGAAGGACCCATGACGGCGACTCGTTCGCCTTGAGCGACGCTGAGATCGATATCCCGAAGTGCGTGGACGATTTGGCCGTCGCCATAGTTCTTGCACACTTTCTCCAGCTGCACCGTGCTTTGATTCATTGGTTGCTCATCGTAAAAACCTGATCCGTGAATCTTAGAAAGCATAACACCCACAAAAGTTGCCGGGAAAGAATTGGCCGGGCAACTGCGGGTGACTCCTGTTGCCATTCGCGCGGCTATCTTTGGATAACCCTGCGGTCGAATGCGACCCTATCGGACGACCATTCCTGCCAGTTCTCTTCAATTCCAATGAAATCGGATCCTAAAATAGCCGCTTCGCCCTGCAAAATCGTCACCGCATCACGTTGATTGGTGATTTTCGTCACTGTTTTGAATTATCGATCCGAGAGATAAACAATGCCGATCCATGGCCAGCTGTAGATGAGGTAGTGCGATACCGAGGAAGCTCTCATGTCCAAGCACCCAACTATTGCGGAACACCTGAAAGCAAGCGGAGTCTCCCGAAGAAGCTTTCTCCAGTTATGCGGCATGCTGATGGCGACCGCGCCCGCCGGATTGGCCCTGACCAGCAAGAGTTCGGTCTTGCAAGTGGCGGCAGCGATCGGGAAAACGAAGCGGCCTTCGGTAATTTGGATGCACTTTCAGGACTGCACGGGCTGCACGGAAACCCTCTTAAGGACGTCGGCTCCCGATGTGGCTCACCTCATCCTTGACGTGATCTCGCTCGATTACCATGAAACTCTGATGGCTGCCTCGGGTGCGCAGGCCGAAGCGGCGCTGCGCCAGGCCGTCGCCGATAACGCCGGCAAATTTGTGCTGGTGGTGGAAGGCTCGATTCCGACCAAGAACAACGGGATCTACTACGAAATGGGTGGACGACCCGGAGTCGATGTCCTGCGGGAAGTAGCGGCGCAGGCGGCGGCCGTGATTGCGATCGGGTCGTGCGCGTCGTGGGGCGGAGTGCCTTCGGCTGACCCGAATCCGACAGGAGCCATGGGCGTGAGTTCGGTGATTTCCGGCAAGCCGATTATCACACTGCCCGGATGCCCGCCGAATCCTTACAACTTGCTGGCGGTGGTTCTCGAGTACGTCACCATGGGCAAGCTTCCGGCAATGGATGATTACGGCCGCCCGAAATTCGCGTATGAGCGAGTGATCCATGAAAACTGCCCTCGCCGCGCACATTTTGATGCGGGCCGTTTCGCGGCCGCCTTCGGAGACGAAGGCCACCGCAACGGATGGTGTCTTTACAAACTTGGATGTAAGGGTCCCGTGACGCATGCTGCGTGTTCCACGCGGCACTTCAACGAGATTCCTGGGGTCTGGCCGATCGGGTTGGGAATTCCTTGCGTTGGTTGCACCGAGAAAAGCGTGGTCTGGCGCATGCGGACCGCGGAGACGGTCCCGATCCATCTGGCGACGCCGCCCGATACTTATCCACCGATTTACAGTGCCAACGGGAAAATACAGACGGGCGCTGTGGCGCTGCTGGGAGCGGTCGCGGGAGCGGTTGGCGGATCCGCGTGGGTTGCGTCGTCGCGCTTCCGAAGCAGCCAGGAAGCGGGCATGGAACGCATCGGAGCCGACCGCGCCCTGGCAGAGAAGATGAAGGGGCAAACTGATACGCAGGCCGATAAGAAAGCCGATAGGAAAGAGGACTGATGTGGCCATCACTCGGCGAGAATTATTTACGACCGTCGGCAAGGCTAGCGTACCGGCAGCGATAGCGCTCACCGTTGGCACAAAAACCATGGCGGCGGAAGAGATTCCGATGCCGAATGCCGCCGTCGGATTGCTGTATGACGCGAGCATCTGCATCGGATGCAAAGCGTGCGTGGCGGCGTGCGCGGAAGCGAACGACACTCCTTCCGATACGCGAACTGACGCTCTGCATCAGGCACCTTCCGACCTGAACGATCTCACACGCAACATCATCAAGCTCTACAAGCCGGAAGACGGGTCTGCAACGTCTTTCGTGAAGCGCCAATGCATGCAATGTCTGGATCCGGCGTGCGCGGCGGGATGCCCCTTTCAGGCCCTCCACAAAGATCCGGATACAGGAATCGTGACTTGGACGGCCGACAAGTGTATTGGCTGCCGCTATTGCACCATCACCTGCCCGTATCACATTCCGCGCTTTCAATGGCAGGGATACAACCCGCGCGTTACCAAGTGCGAGTTGTGCAGCGACCGGCTGGACAAGGGACTGAAACCCGGCTGCACCACGGTCTGTCCGACGGGCGCGGTGATCTACGGCCCGCGCACCGTACTTCTGAGCGAAGCCAAGAAGCGCATCAAGACGAATCCTGGCCGCTACTACCAGAACCGCGTGTACGGAGAAACCGACAATGGGGGCACGCAAGCTCTATATCTTTCTCGCGTGCCGTTTGAAAAACTCGGGCTCCCGGAACTTGGCCCGGAGTCGGTACCGGCGAGAACTTTGCGCTGGCAGAGACGGCTCTACCAGTATTTCGCGTTGCCGGCGTTATTGTATGCCGGACTGGTCCAGGTGATTCGCAAGAGCCTGAAAGGGCATGAGCACGAAGCGCATGAGCGCGAGAAGGAAACGGGACTGAGGGCGCAACTATGAGCACAGCCATCCTGAATGAGCCTGGCGCGAACGTCGCAGCAGTCGAAAACGCGCGCTGGGAGCGTGCGGTGCCAGTCTACGGTTTCCCGGTAGTGAATCCCTTTTTTCTCTGCCTGGTGGCGCTGACTCTGGTTGCGTTTGGACTGACCGCCTACCGCGAGCTTTACGGACTCGGACCCGTCAGCGGCATGAACGACGCGTATGGCTGGGGTATTTGGAAAACCTTCAACGTGATGGTGATGACGGCGCTCGGATCGGGTGCCTTTGCAGTGGGGATCGCCGCGTGGGTCTTCCGCCGCAAACGCCTGCATGCCCTGATGCGGATGGCGCTGCTCACCAGTTTCCTGGCGTACGCCTGTGGTCTTCTGTTGTTGGGCATCGATGCAGGGCGTCCCTGGAATTTTTATTGGATGGTCTTCCCCTGGAAGTGGAACATGCACTCCCCGCTCGCCGAAGTCGCGATCTGCATGTCGATCTACGCCATGATTCCGCTCGCCCTGGAAAATGTTCCTCCCGTATTGGAGCGTCTCTGGTACTTCGATTCGCGTCTGCGGCCGGGTGTTGAACGGCTGGAACGCATCCTGCATTATTTCTTTCCCTACCTGATTGCGGCGGCCTACCTGCTGCCGGGAATGCATCAATCTTCGTTGGGCGCGTTGATGCTATTGGCTGGCGAACGCGTTCATCCTTTGTGGCAGACGCCGTGGTTGCCCTTGCTCTATCTGGGCGCGGCCAGTTTCATGTCATTCGGCTGCGTCGCCGGAACGACCATGCTTTGTTGCCTGGTATGGAAGCGCGCCATGGACATGGAAGTTCTTGACGAAGCGGCACTCATCACGAGTTGGCTGATTTTCGCGTGGCTCGGATTGCGCACTATCGACATCATCTTCCGGGGCGCGCTGGGCACCGCCTTCCACTTTGACCGCTTCGCCGGCGTTTTCTGGATGGAAGTTCTGTTGACTTCCATGGGCGGCTGGATGCTTCGCCGTTCTCTGAGCAATCACAAAACGCGCTGGATGTTCCTGGGGTACATCCTCAGTTCGCTGGGCGGCATGATCTATCGCTTTAGCCCGACCACTCTGGCGTTCCGGCCGAACCCCGAATCACTTTATTTCCCCACGACGGTCGAAATTCTCGTATCGCTCGGGTTCATATCAATGGGCATAGCGGGATTTCTTCTGATCGTGAAGCGAATTGCAATTCTGCCGGCTCCGCTTTCTGAGTGGCACGGCATGGCGAATTACTTCTGGTTCCGTAGACCGTACATTCGATGGACCGGATATTTCAAATACGGATATTTTGGCGAAAACGAACCAGACACCAAAGATCCTCTCTGACAGCAGGTGTTATGTCGCAACGAATTACGATCGACCCAATTACCAGAATCGAAGGCCATCTTCGTATCGACGTCGAAGTTGACAACAATGCGGTCAGCAATGCATGGGCTTCTTGCACCATGTGGCGGGGCATCGAAACGATTTTACGAGGCCGCGACCCGCGTGACGCATGGCTCTTCACCCAGCGTTTCTGCGGTGTTTGCACCACCGTCCACGCCATGGCCAGCGTGCGCGCCGTGGAAGACGCGTTGAAACTCGAGATCCCGCTCAACGCGCAATACATTCGCAATCTCATCCTGATTGCGCACGCTTTGCACGACCACATTGTTCACTTCTACCAACTGTCGGCGCTGGACTGGGTCGACATTCTTGAGATTCCCAAGGCCGATCCAACGGCGACCGCCAAATTGGCGGAAAGCCTGTCTCCGTGGACGCGCAATTCCCGCAACGAGTTCAAAGCAGCACAAGATCGTGTCAATGCGGTCGCGAGCAGCGGACAGTTGGGGATTTTTATGAACGGCTACTGGGGTCATCCCGCGATGCGGCTCTCGCCTGATGTAAACCTGCTGGCCTTCTCGCATTACGTGCAGGCGCTCGAGTACCAGAGGAAGGCACTGCAAGTCGTCGGGCTCCTCGGATCGAAGACTCCGCACATCCAGAATTTGAACGTTGGAGGCGTCGCCAACGCCATCGATCTGGATAGCGCCAGCGCGCTCAACATGGACCGGCTAGAAACGATACGCCTGCTTCTTGAAGAGGTGGTCGCGTTCGTCAACCAGGTTTACGTTGTCGATGTCTGCGCGATTGCCGCCATGTATCCCGATTGGTTCAAGATTGGCAGCGGCGTGAAAAACTACATGGCTGTGCCCGATCTACCGCTGGACAGCGCGGGCACGGCGTACGATCTTCCCGGTGGCCTGATTATGAACGGAAACATCGCCGGCGTTCATCCCTTCAAAACCGCATCCGACAAGGAGTTTCGCGATGCGGTGAGCGAAGATGTGGCGCACGCCTACTACCACGGTGGTAAGGCGCTGCATCCCTGGGCTGGAGAGACCGAACCCGATTTCACGGGATGGAACGGCGAGCAGAAATATTCCTGGGTGAAGGCTCCACGTTTCAATGGTCAACCGATGCAGGTTGGTCCGCTGGCACAGGTTCTGATTGGATACGCGCAAGGACATCCTCTGACGGTGAAGCATGCCAATCTCGCCATCAATAAAGTGGAGAGCATCGGTGGCCTTCACGTAACTCCTGACATGCTGCACTCCACACTGGGGCGGCACGCCGCACGCGCGATACGCGCTTCGATGTTGGCAGAGTTGGCGCAGAAGCACTTGCAGCTTTTGACCGACAACATCGCGAAAGGGGACTATTCGGTTCACAACGCGCCAGTCTTTCCCGGACACGAAGTGGAAGGAGTTGGAACTCACGAAGCGCCCCGCGGCACGTTGTCGCACTGGATTGTGATCAAGGACGAGAAAATCAAGAACTATCAGGCAGTCGTTCCCTCAACGTGGAATGCAAGCCCCCGCGACGCTTCCGGCGCGCACGGTCCCTATGAGGCTTCGCTGCTGCATACTCCGCTGGCTCGGCCTGAAGAACCGCTGGAGGTCTTGCGCACGGTACATTCCTTCGATCCTTGTATGGCTTGTGCGTGCCACACTTTCGATCCGACGGGCAAGCAGATCGCTAAGGTGAAAGTGCTGTAGCTCGCCGCGACAACGACGGTGTGACGAAAAACTTATGACAAGAAAGATACTGATCGGCGGGATCGGGAACGTTTTACTGGGCGATGACGGCGTTGGGCCTTATCTGGCACGTCTTCTGGACTCGCGCTACGAGTTCGAGGATGGCGTTGAAGTGGCCGACCTCGGGACTCCAGCGCTTGACCTGATCGATCAGCTCTCGGGCAGAGACGCCGTCATCCTGATCGATTCGGTGGACGCGAAAGACATTGCCGCAGTGTCCGGTACTGTGTTCCTGTATCGCAAAGCGGATATTATGCGGTACCGTCCCTCGGTGCGCATGGATCCGCACTCACCCGCACTGGTCGATGCCATCCTCAGCGCCGATCTGTTCGGAGTTGCGCCTGCGGATCTGCTGCTGGTCGGAATTGCAGCGGAAGGTTACGACGCGGGCTGCAGTCTTAGTAAGCTGGTGAAGGCATCGCTGAATCACGCGATCGCGGAAGTGCTCGGTGAACTGGATCGCTTGGGAGTCTCTTATCGACGCCGGCAGCATCCGACTGAGCTTGGTATTTGGTGGACCACCGACGAAGCGGTCGAAACGACGGTTGCTACATAGTTGCCGTCGAGGTTTGGTAAGAATCGTCTTCTTTACTCATTCTGATTCCAGGCGTGAATACGCGGCGTCCATCGACGGACGTTGCGACAGTATTCCTCGTATTGCTGGCCGAAGATCTTTCGCAAGTGCGGCTCTTCATAAAGAAGCACAAACAGAGCCACGCCAAGAACCACGATTGCGGTAGCGGTCAACATCGCGGCGTTGGCTCGTCCGAAGATCACCCAAAGTCCGGCCCATCCAATGTAGAAGCCTAAATACATGGGATTGCGCACATATCGATAGAATCCCACCACAACTAGTCGCGTCGGTGGGGCAACTGGAACGGGCGTTCCGTGTCCTGTCCATCCGAAATCCCAAACACACCGGAGCGCTACGGTAAAACCCAATGCGGAAGGTATGGCGGCAAGGTAACGCCAGCGCGCTGTCCCTGACCAGTCAACCTTGAAGCCTAGCCAGATGGGCAAGAGCCAGAACCAGAGCGCGAGGAATGCCAACCCTGCAGCCAGGGAAGCGCCAGTTGTGGCCCACCGCGGGATACGGTCGTCTTGCCTGATATTGTTTTGTCCGGCCCCGTTTTGTTTAACGGTGCTTGGTCCAATCTCGCGTGCTGCACTCTTCGTTGGCTGGTTCGTCATAAATTCTCCACTCACCTTGCATGATCTGGTATCGGACCCCCGCTATCGAACATCTTGCGCTTGCATCTTGCAGCCGCTACCAAGGCTTGTCCCAAACTCAAACCACCGTCTCCGGAGGGCACTTCTTGCTGTGTGAACACATCGAATCCCGTCTCAGATAAGCGCTTCTCGAGCCGGTGCGACAAATAAACATTGTGAAACGTTCCACCACTGAGACATACGCGATTGAGATTGGTTTGCTCGCGCAGACGGATTGCTAACTCGGCAAACGTATCGATTAGACCGTTGTGGAAACGCCGGCTGATGGTCGCCGCAGGGAGATTTTGCCGGAGGTCGTTGAGCAAAGCATCGAACAACGGACGAGTGCCGATGATCCATTTGCACTTTCCTGGCTCACAATCCGCGTCATCTGACAGCAAATTGAGGGGATATCCAGTTTCGTTGTGCGATTCCGACGAATCCGAAATGGCCATCTCCAGTTCAATCGCGGCCTGCGCTTCGTAGTTCACCCGCTGCCGGATTCCAACCAGCGCAGCCACGGCATCGAACAAACGCCCGCAACTGGACGTCAGCGGCGAATTCACACCTTGTTCCATCATGCGCTGCAGCAATTCGACTTTCGTCGGGCTGAGCTGGCGCACAAAGGGATTATCGAGGTCTCGCAACTCGCATTGTAGAAAGTCGCGCCCGCAATGATGCGTCAAATAGCTGACCGCCATCCGCCAAGGCTCGCGGATCGCGGCGCTACCCCCAGGAAGTGGCACATACTCAAGATGAGCGGCACGTTCGAAATTCTCGTAGCCGGCTATCAGAACTTCTCCACCCCAGATCTGTCCGTCCGTGCCGTAGCCCGTGCCGTCTAAGGCGAATCCGATCACGCGGCCTTCGAGGTGATTCTCCGCCATACAACTTGCGATATGCGCATGATGGTGTTGCACGCCAATCAACGTCGCTCGACTCTGTTGCAATGCCCATTTCGAAGACGAGTAGTCGGGATGCAAATCATGGGCAATAATCTCGGGACGGATTTCCAGAATTCGTTCAAGGTGCTCGATCGCCTCGTGGAAAAACCCAAGACTTTCGGCATTCTCAAGGTCGCCAATGTGTTGGCTCAAGAAGGCGTGCTTGCCCTTGGTCAGGCAAATAGTGTTCTTCAGTTGGCCTCCAACCGCCAGCACCGCGGGCTGTTCGTCTTGCAGAAAAATTGGTACGGGAACGAAGCCTCGGGAACGGCGCAACTGCCGCGCGACGCCGTCTGCAATTCGCACCACAGAATCATCGCAACGCAAGAGGATGTCGCGATTGTGCACGAGGAAATAGTCGGCGAGACCGTGCAGGCGATCGATGGCTTCTCGATTATCAATGGCGATCGGCTCCTCGCTGAAGTTTCCGCTGGTCATCACCAGAGCTTTGAAGTTTCCTTCTGCCAGCACACGGTAGTGCAGCGGCGTGTAGGGGAGAAATACTCCGATGTAGCGATTGCAGGGAGCAACCTCATCCAAAATCGCAG
>Ga0302282_1001254_pt1 | contig 18248 bp, 12 predicted proteins | sample III_Fen_E1_3_FD_198763 | JGI IMG/M metagenome (GOLD analysis project Ga0302282, IMG submission 198763) | Peat permafrost microbial communities from Stordalen Mire near Abisko, Sweden - III_Fen_E1_3 | ecosystem: Environmental > Terrestrial > Soil > Wetlands > Permafrost | place: Sweden: Abisko... | reverse complement strand
CTTGTTATACTTATATTCAGTGAAACCGCCACCGGCCTTCGCCTGGCGGATGAAGCTTTGCACAATCTTGACTCCGTTGGCATCCTCCAAGCCCAGCAGATTTTTTCCGTTGTCCGCCTTGTTCACCGGCACATTGATGCGAACACCGTCCAGTTGGTAGGTGAAAAAATAGCCGGAGCTGTTGTCGAAGAAGCGGATTGGGTCGGTGGCCACTATGATGGCGGCGATCTTCTCCGCCTCCGTGCCCAACGGACGCACCTGCTCTCCCAGCGCAACTGCCTCGACATCCACCAAGGCCTTCAATGCCCGCTGGTGTCCGGCGATCAGCTGCCTTTCGTAGTTGGGAAAGATGACTTCGCGGAACATCTTTTTTTCCAGGATGACGTTGGCCAGATGCAAAAGCACAAAGCCCGCTGCGAATAGACAGGGCAAAACCAGGATCCGGCGCCGGATGGGCCACTTGCTTGGTGCCAATGCATTCATGTCAAAATTTCAATAGTCCGCCGAGTGAAATGATATTTCGAATGATGATGAAATAACGGATGGGGTTTGCTTCTTCCGAGATGATGGCGATTTGTCCCTCGTGCGCCTTGCCCGGCTTGACCCGTTCCGCCGGGATTTGTGCCGCCGCATCCACCAGCGATTCCATGACACTTTTGCGCATGTTCAAAACCGGGCTTTCAAAATTCGGGAAAACCTCCTTCCGGTTAATCTGCATTCCCAGAAAAAAACTGGTCGCCTGCATTTCCCGCCCGCCCGCCAGAAGCAAAGCCGGTAGCAACCGCAGTCTTGGTTTCAAGCTCAGGTAGGCGATCTTCAATTTCATAATTGTTTATCGGTCGATGGATTTAGGCATATAAACAATTCATGCTTTCTGTTTATCGGCTGCGGACCCAGGTGGATTGCAGACAGATTTTGTCAAATACTTGATTTAATTTGCCATCGAGATCAACATCGTCGGATGAATGCTTAAAAGTGGGTGCGCACGCCAAGCCACCAAAAAAAGTCCATGATTTTAAGAAGTTTGTCCGGATCAGTCGTAAATCTAACCGATTATTTTCGAGTCATAAGCAATCAGCGAGTTGCAACCCTTTTGGTTTGTCATTTGGATATTCCTAAGATTTTTCAAATTAGTTGTTTGGTGCAACGCACAAACCTTGTCAGGTGCATAATCATGAAAAATAGCTTGCGTTAGGCACGTACTTTGCTAAAAGCAAATCGTTTGCAACTAGAAATTCGTCATATTCAGCGGCATGGCCGGGCGGTTCTCGTCTCGCTGCTGGTCGCGCTTGTCCTACTGCTGGATGCGATGGCGGCGTGTCCTGAGCTCCATGAGCTGATCCACAAGGAGGCCGGCAAGGCTGACCACGATTGTGCGGTCACGATGTTTGCCCACGGTCAGTTGGACTCGCCGGTTGTGGAAGTGGCGGCCATCAAGCCGGTAGCCCCGGAAGAATTTCTTCCGCTGACTTCAGTTTCAGTCTTCAACGTGCCGGTAGCCACGCTTCCGCCCGGCCGTGCCCCGCCGGTTTCCTGCTTCCATTCCTGAAAGTTCGCCGGTCGTCTCCGACCGGATTTCGTTCGTCTGTTCAATCTGAATAGTTTCGGCGCAATGCCTTTGGGCATGGGCCGTTTGGAAAATTGTGAAATCGTGCATTTATGAATAAGTGTGAAACCGCGCCGGTGCCATTCCGTGCCCAAGTCGCATGAGCGGCTGGCGTAAAAATACATTGGGCCGGTTGTCTGGCCATTGGCGGCCCACGCTCGCGGTGGCTTTCGTTGCGGCGTTGACCGGCTGCGCGGTGGGCCCAAGCTTCCACCGGCCGGCGGCGCCGCCGGTCAGCGATTACACAGAGCCTCCGCTGACGATCACGGTCACGACGACGAACATCGTCGGCGGTGAAGCTCAGCATTTTACCAAGGCTGGCGACCTCGCGGGCGACTGGTGGACGCTGTTTCATTCCGCGCCGCTCAATGAGCTGATCGAACTTGCGCTGACAAATAATCCCGACCTCCAGGGCGCGCAGGCGGCGTTGAAGGTGGCGCGGGAAAATGTGCTGGCGCAACGCGGCGTTTATTATCCGACCGTTGCGGCCAGCTTTTCGGCGAGTCGCGCGAAGGCTTCGGAGCTGCTTGCGCCGGTGCCTAACTACCCGACGACGCCGCAGGAATTTCAATACAACCTCTTCACGCCGCAGGTCAGCGTTTCGTATTCGCCTGACATCTTCGGCTTGAACCGCCGCACGATGGAATCGGTGAAGGCGCAGGAACAAAACGTCCGTTTCCAAATGATCGCGGCCTACACCACATTGACGGCGAACGTGGTGGTCACGGCGATCCAGTCGGCGGCGGTGCAGGCGCAAATTGATGCGACGCGCCAGCTCGTGGACCTCAATTCCAACATGGTGGAAATCCTGCGCTACCAATACACGAAAGGCTACGCCGGCCGGCTGGACGTCGTTGCGCAGGAATCCCAGCTCGCGCAGATCAATGCCACTTTGCCGCCGCTGTTGAAACAAGCGGCGCAGCTCCGCGACCTGCTGGCGGTGCTGGCGGGGCGTTTTCCGAACCATTCGCCGGCCGAAAAATTGGAGCTGGCGAGTCTGCAATTGCCGGTGGAAATTCCCGTAAGTTTGCCATCGCAACTCGTGGCGCAGCGGCCCGATGTCTTGCAGGCCGAGGCAAATCTCCACGCCGCGAGCGCGCAGATCGGCATCGCCATCGCGAATCGCCTGCCGAACATCACGCTCACCGCCGATGCCGGCAGCACGGCGTTGTCGCTGGACAAAGTGTTCTCGTCTGGCACCGGCTTCTGGGGCTTGGGCTCCGCGGCCGCCGCACCGATTTTTCAAGGCGGCCAATTGCTCCATCAGGAGCGCGCGGCGAAGGCGGCATTCACGCAGGCGGCGGAACAATATCGCAGCACCGTGCTGACGGCATTTCAAAATGTGGCAGATACTTTGGCCGCACTGGAGCAGGACGCCGAGGGCTTGAAAGCTGCCGCCATCGCGGCGGACGATGCCCAAGAAATTTTGGATTTGTCGCAGCGCCAATGGAAGGACGGCTACATCAGCTATCTCGCGTTGTTGAGCGCGGAGCAGGCGTATCAGCAGGCACGGATCAATCTGGTGCAGGCGCAGGCCAATCGTTACGCCGACACGGCGGCGCTGTTTCAGGCGCTGGGCGGCGGCTGGTGGCACCGCGCGGATTTAACCAAGGATAAAAATGAAAAATAAATTGAGACTTCTGCGAAATCCATTTCCAGTTGTAGCGGCGGTCTGTGTCCGCCGTGCTTTGTCAGTAATTTTAGGTTTCTTCGGCGCTCACAGAGCGCCGCTCCAAGTAGACAAATTCCCGCGCGAACTTGCAACTGCCGTCCTGGCGTTGGCAACGCTCGCATCATTCACCGGCTGTTCGTCGAAAGTTGACACCGCCATACAGCCCTCATCCGTTATGGCCAGCAACGTGACGTTGACGGCGGAGCAGCGGCAGAAGATCCAGTTTTACACCGTTGCGCCGAGCAAGTTTCACAAGACGACCGAGACAACCGGCACGGTGGATTTCGACAACGACCAGGCCACCAGCGTGCTCGCGCCGTTTGGCGGGCCGGTGTCGAAGCTGCTCGTCAATCCTGGCGACAAGGTCAAGGTGGGTGACCCGCTGGCGGAAGTGGATTCGCCGGACTTCGCGGCGGCCATCAGCGTGTATCGCAAGGCGCTCGCCACCGCGCAGACGCTTCGGCGCGTGGCCGACATGGACAAAGATTTGATCCAGCACAACGGCGTGGCCCAGCGCGAAGCAGAGCAAGCGCAAACCGATGCCGCCAATGCCGAGGCCGACCGCGACGCGGCGCTGCAAACGCTCGTCTCGCTGAATCTTGATCCGCAAGTCATCAAAGATCTTCAAGCGGGCCGGCCGGTGTCGCGTCCCGGCGGCCGGATCAACTCGCCCATTGCCGGCACCGTCGTGGAAAAGCTGATCACGCCCGGAGAACTGCTGACGGCGGCCACCACACCATGTTTCACCGTGGCCGATCTGTCGCGCGTCTGGGTGATGACGCAAATTTTTGGCTCCGATCTGGCTTCGGTCAGCGTCGGGGATGCGGCGGAAATTGAGACCGGCATCGCGACGAATGGTTTTTCCGGAACCGTGGACAACATCTCGGCCTTGGTGGATCCCAATACGCGTTCGGTGATGGTGCGCGTGGTCGTCGAAAATCCCGCCGACTTTCTCAAAAAGCAGATGTATGTTCGCGTGAAGATCCAGGCTCATCAGGAAAGCACGGGCCTGCTGGTGCCCGTCTCGGCGATTTTGCGCGATGACGTGAATCTGCCGTTTGTTTATGTCGTCCAGCCCGACGGCAGCTTCGCACGGCGGCATGTGACTTTGGGTTATCGCACCGGCGACCAATATGATATTCCCGACGGCCTGCAAGTCGGGGACCAGATTGTCATGGATGGGGCGATCTTTGTTCAATTCCTGCAAAACCAATGAGCGAGCCATTGCCACCCATTGATTCCGCGCCGCGAACGGCTTCGCTGATGAACCGCGTCGTCGCCTCGTCGTTGCGGCAACGCTATCTCGTCGTTTTGCTGACGCTTGTGTTGATTGGCGCGGGCACCCGGTCGCTCGAACGTCTGCCGGTGGATGCGTATCCCGATCTGTCGCCGCCGATCGTCGAGATCATCACGCAATGGCCCGGCCACGCCGCCGAGGAAGTGGAGCGCCTGATCACCGTGCCCGTCGAAGTCGGGATGAACGGCATCCCGCAGATGACCACGCAGCGCTCCATCACGCTCTATGGCTTGTCGGACGTCATCCTCACCTATCACGACGGCACGGACAACAGTTTCGCCCGACAGGAAGTTTTTAACCGGCTGTCCAGCCTGAGCCTGCCGACGGGCGTGACGCCTTCGGTGTCGCCGCTGTCGTCGCCGTCGGGTTTGATCTATCGCTACGTGCTGCAAAGCTCCGACCGCTCGCCCATGGAACTCAAAACGTTCGAGGACTGGATCATCGAGCCCGCCTACAAATCGCTCGCGGGCGTGGCGGATGATTCCGGCTTTGGCGGCGGCACCATGCAATTTCAGGTGCTCCTCGATCCGGCCAAGATTGCCGGCGTTGGCCTCTCGGTGTTGCAGGTGGAAGCCGCGCTCGCGGCCAACAACGGCAACGCCGGCGGCGGATTTTATTCGCAAGGCGGACAGTTTTATTACGTGCGCGGCCTCGGCCGCTTGGAAACTTTAGAGGACATTGGCGACGTGGTGCTGGCGGTGAATAATGGCACGCCGGTGTTGCTGAAGAACGTCGGTCGCGTGGTCATCGGTATCGCGCCGCGGCTCGGCGAGTTTGGCTTCGAGAAACAGGACGACTGCGTGGAAGGCGTCATCCTGTTGCGCACGGGCGACAAAACGCAGGACGTGCTGAAGCGCGTCGAGGCAAAGACGAAGCAACTAAACGAGCAAGTCCTGCCCAAGGATGTTAAAATAGTTCCGTTCTACGATCGCACCGATTTGATTAAGCTGACGACGCAAGTCGTGGAGCAAAATCTGTTGCGCGGCATGTTGCTCGTCATCGTGATTCTCATTTTTTTCCTCTACGATTTTCGCGCAGGTTTGATTGTCGCGGTCACCATCCCGCTGGCACTGCTGTTCGCGTTCATCTGTCTCGATCTGCAAAAGGCCTCGGCCAACTTGCTCTCCATTGGCGCGGTGGATTTCGGCATCCTCGTGGATGGCGCGGTGGTGATGGTGGAAAATATTTTCCGCCAGATCGCTTTGCGAAAGGGAACCCGCCAAAACGTCTTGGAAATTGTGCAGGACGCCGCCGCGGAAGTGGACCGCCCGTTGTTCTACGCCGTCGCGGTGATCGTGGCCAGTTTCCTGCCGATCTATGTTTTGGCCGGGCCGTCCGGCACACTGTTCAAGCCGATGGCGGACACGATGGTGTTTGCGCTGATCGGTTCCTTGGTGGTCACACTGACCTTGCTGCCGGTGCTGTGCGCGTGGTTTATGCGCGACGGCGTGCGCGAGCGCCGCAGCGCCGCGTTTGAAGCCATCAAATCGGTTTACACCAAAGGCCTGGATTTTTGCCTCGCGCATCCGTGGGGCACGACGCTGGCGACAACGATTCTGCTCGCCGGTTCGCTGCTGCTCATCCCGCGCATCGGCGCGGAGTTCATGCCGCAACTGGATGAAGGCGCGCTATGGGTACGCGCCACGATGCCTTACACCATTTCCTACGACGAATCAGCAAAGATCACGCCGCAAATCCGGCAAGTGTTAAAATCTTTTCCCGAGGTTACCACCGTCGCCTCCGAACTTGCCCGTCCCGACGACGGTACGGATTCCACCGGCTTTTTCAACGTGGAGTTTTACGTCGGCTTGAAACCTTACTCCGGATGGACGGACGCATATCGCACCAAGGCCAAGCTGATTGAGGCCATCAACGCGAAGCTTCAGCAGTTTCCCGGAATCATCTTCAACTATACCCAGCCCGCCGAGGATGCGGTGGACGAAGCTGAATCCGGTTTGAAAAGCGCGCTCGCGGTCAAGGTCTTCGGCTCTGATCTGAATGTGCTGGAACAAAAGGGCAAAGCTATCAAAAAGATTCTGGAGCAGGTGCGCGGCATCAAGGATGTGACGCTGGTGAAGGAACTCGGTCAGCCCAGCCTCGACATCAAGATCAACCGCGCGATGATTGCCCGTTACGGCGTGAACGTCGCCGACATCAACGCGCTCATCACCACCGCCATCGGCGGCGACGTGGCCACGCAGGTGCAGCAGGGTGAAAAGCAATTTGACCTCGTCGTCCGTCTCGAACGGGAATATCGCGACAACCCCGAGGAGATTGCCAACATCCTCGTGCCCACGCCGGGCGGGCAGCAGATTCCGCTGAAAGAATTTGCGTACATCGAGGTGACGAACGGCGCGTCGTTCATTTATCGCCAGGACAATTCACGCTACATCGGCGTGCAGTTCTCCGTGGCCGGACGCGACCTGGCCGGCGCGGTGGAAGACGCCATGCGGCAGGTGAAGGAAAAAGTCGGCCTGCCGGAAGGCTATCGAACCGATTGGGGCGGCGAATACATGGAATACACGGCCTCGCGTGCGCAATTGAACGTCATTTTGCCGCTGACGCTATGCCTGATTTTCCTGCTGCTGTTCGCGCTGTACAGCAATTTGAAATTCCCATTCATCACCGTGCTTGGCGTGGTGTTATCCGCGCCGGTGGGCGGACTCCTGGCGCTCTGGCTCACCGGCACGCCGTTCTCGGTTTCGTCCGGCATCGGCTTCCTCGCCTTGTTCGGCGTCTCGGTGCAGACGGCCGTCGTTTATATATCCTACGTCAACGAGCTGCGCCTCGGCGGCACGCCGGTCACCCAAGCCATCCGCGAAGGCGCGATCCTGCGATTGCGTCCGATCATGATGACTGCGCTGGTGGCGGCGTTAGGCTTGTTGCCGGCGGCATTGGCCACCGGCGTGGGCACAGACACACAAAGGCCGTTCGCGCTGGTCATCGTCAGCGGCCTGTTTACGCGGTTATTGATTAGCATTTTTCTGATGCCCGCGCTCTACGCCCTCGTGGCGCGATCGGATGACCGACTAGAAGTATGAGATGGATCACCTGGGGCGTTTTTTCAAAATGCCGTTGGCTCCAAAACTGCGGTTTCATTGGCACCGGGCTTTAGTCCGGTGTGGATTGACCGGTCGGATCTCATTCGTTTTAACCCGAATCCGGAAGTTCAATCCGGATCCCACGCCACAAGGGGATTGGGATTAAACCGGATCCAGCGGAGGGAGCGAAGATGATGGTTGCAGGTGGTGTGTTTTGTGGGTTAGGGCATGGTTTGAAAGAATTTTTGGGGTCGCGCGAAGGACGCGAAGAAAACCAAATGAAAACCCTCTACCGTCATCCGTTCGGGAGTATGCCCATGACGTAGGCAATCATCACCACTGGATAAGCGGGCTTCTTTCGTAAATTGATTTGCAAGAAAACAGACGAAGGGGTTTGATTTACAAAACCGCTAATTATCAAACCGATTTTTTATGAGCGATAAAGACCCACAAGAAGATGCCGTTGACGAAATGGCCGAGAGATTGATTCGGCTTGGATTTGCGACGCGCTACTTCGTTAATGAAACGACCGGCGCGATGAGTATTTCTTGGACTGATTCAGGCCGAGCTTTCAGGGACAACATGAGGCTGATTTTGAACTCGCCGACACGTCTTGAGGATTTCAACGAACGCGAGATTGGTGCCATGTTCAGCATTATGCTTTTGAGTGTAAGCCTTTAATTTTTTCGCTATGGCATTGCCCCATTCAATCGCTTCACTCTTTTTGAATGTCGTTGTCATACCATCCGTGCGAAGTCAAATTATTTGGACAAACCGCGCGCCCGCCGCCGCCGCATGACCAGCTTTTGCCATTCTCGGTTTTTGTCGCGGCAAGATCGGCAATAGTAAAACGGCTTGCCTTTCTTGTCGTTGAAATCAGATGAAGCTGCGCAATAATGGCATCGGCCTTGAATGGTTGCCCGCCGCCGCCAGATGGACAAATAAGCACGCCTGCGGATACGCCGCCAAAATCGGATTGCGCCTTTGTTGCGGCGCGTCAGACGCTGTTTGCGGACTGGCTGACGTGGTTTTACCAGCCATGCGACTTGTTTGCCGCTGGCCTGTAAATCCTTTCAGTTGGCTGGCTGGCGATACATGAGCCGCTTTCCGGCAATCAGCGGCATAAACGCAACCATGCGCTCGCCGTCCGTGTGTTTGCGGGTATTCCAACGGAATGAAAATTCGTCTGAATACTTTTGAAGATGCTCGGCAGAAATGCAATGCCACGCGCCGAACACCCCGCGCTTTAGCAAACTGAAAAACGATTCGCAGGTGTTGACGTGCGCCACTGTGCCGTCTGAATTGTGCCGTGCGTATTCGTAACGGCTATGGCAAACGCGGTCATGCCGCTTGTAACCTTTCAACGCGATTTTATAGGCCGCGTGTTCGTCGGTGTTCACCGTCGCCGTCTTGCGCGTGCTTTTGCCCAAAAAGTCGCCGATGTTTTTTGCCGTCACGCTGGCAATAACCTGTGTCCGTGCTTCGCCGTTGCGCTCGACAATCAGAGCCACGCAAGTCTTGCGCCCTGGCTTTTCAAAATTCGGCATGAAAGTTTCATCCGCTTCGCAGACATTATCCAACGGCTTCGCCGTTTTGAAATCGGTTGCCATCGCGTGTCTGCATCTGTGCGCGAGAAACCAAGCCGTGCGATACGTTGTCCGCAACATCCGCTTTAGCTGCATCGCACTCACGGATTTTTTCGAGGAGCAAATGATGAAAATTGCCATCAGGATTTTGGAAAGCGGGACGTGCGAATCTTCAAACACCGTTCCAACCGTTGCGCTAAACGGCTTGCGACACGCGCCGCAGAAATAAACGCCTTTGCGGACGGATGAATGACTGCCCGCTTTGGCTGTCAGCTTGGAAATGGTTTTGGCATCGCCGTTGTTTTGGCAATGCGGGCAAACCGGCTTGCCGCCCGGCCAGCGCAGTTGCTCAAACAGCTTCCGCGCCCGGTTTTCATTGGAATACTTTTTCGCCAGTGAAACCAGATTCAATTCCTCGTCGTTGATTTTCGCTTTCATCTTGACTAAAGGTTAAACTAAATGTATATTCATGTCAAATTAAATGTTAAACGAAATGTATGAAACCTAAAATGGGTCGTCCCAAACTGCCGAAAGGCGAAGTCAAAGACATCTTGCTCGGTGCGAAATTCGCGCCCGATGAAGCCAAGCGTGTCCATGCCGCCGTGAAGCGGGAAAACATGGGCAAATCTGAATGGATTAGAAAAACCCTGCTTTCCGCCGCTTAAAAGAGCCGCGCCGTAGCAATCCGGCGCGGCTCACCGTTGGCTAGTCGTGTGGACTAGCTCCGCATGATTCGGTTGAACCTCCGAATCATCCCGCATTGATATGGCGGCGGGACTTTTGGAGTCCGCACGGAATTTCTCCGGTTGCGGGCATGGTTGTAGCGTCTTTTCATAAATCACCTTTTGTGGGGATTTGATTATTGACGCCGCCGGAAGTTGACTTTATCGTTTTGCTGTTGGGCTGAACGATGTTGGACTTGTTCCGGCAGCTTCAGTTTCAAAGCGGCGAGCAATCGCCGCTTTCTTATTTCCGGTTGCTGCTATTTATTTCACATTGGCTTGCCTCTACAAAATGCAACCGCGCGCAATGCTGTGGAAAATCCTGTGGTGAATCAGGCAGCACTACGCGCGGGCAAATCATTCCACCAAAACATTTCGCGTTTCCAGCGCGGTCGGCATTTCTGCCAACGGGGAAATTTAACAGATTGAAAAATGCTGACAATGGGCGCAGACCGATTTACTTGTATTGTTCAAGACAGCCACTTGTATTATGCAACAACACAAATCAAAACGGTGGAAATTGACAGTCGAACAAAAAGAGTTGAAAAAGGCGGGATTCAAATTTTATCCGCCGCGCAAATGGAAGCAGGGACAAAAAAACACATGGCTTAAAAAGTTGCGAGACATAATCGGAAAATCACAAGTCCAATTTGCGGCCATGATTGGCGAGCCGCCAAAGACAATCATTAACATAGAAAACGGCCGAACGAGGCTAGACGGAATTTTGGCGCATAAAATTCAAGGGGCAACCGGGGTCGCCTCATGGAAATATATGCAAGGAAGGAATACGCCTTTAGATTTTAGCGGTGAAACACCTTATACGCGCAAACATTTTGAGCATTGGAAACAATTTCATGGCCGCAATGATGAGAAATATATTGAGCGTTTCGCGGAACTGGCCAGCGACACGCTATTGCTAATGTTTCGAGCCGCAAAACTATGCGGGACGCCTAAAAATCATTTACCAGCATTGGAATTGTCTTTCCATTTCTGGTGCATAGAAGCAGTAAAGAATTTTCAATTAAAGCCGTCCCTGGACGAGATATTAAAATCCGAGAGAAAATATATCAAAGAAAGGACAATGAGTTACCGCGACTGGCGGCGCGCAGAGTTGGCAGGTGACAGAAATTATTATGAATTTAAGGATTATCCTAAAAAAACAGATGACGAACTTTTGACGCTGCGCGTCGAGGCTCATGCAGGGTGGTCAGTTTGCGGAGACATGAAAGTGCCGGAAGGCGGAATAAAATCGGAACATTTCAAAATGTTGTAAGCCAAAACCGCCAGCTTGACTTGCCGCCGGTTTCAGCCACATTCAAACCGTCATGCCGAAAGCCATTGATTTGAGATTGAAGGGGACAAAGGGAATGAAGTTTGAAGATGTCGTACGCCGCATCCTCGCCGCGCCGCCGTTGCCCAAGAAATCCAAGCGCAAAAAGGCCATCAAAAATCCGCGTCTGAATTAGCCCGCTTCCGCCCGCATAAACATTCGGTTTCCAGCACTATCTGCCTACGTCAAAGGCACACTCCCGTCATCCGTTTGTAACCACAATTGGCGATGTTCACTTTTTTAACAATTGGTGTAGTGTTTGTCATTCATGAAACCCGGCAAGCCAAAAGACAACGCTATTTTTACGGTTTAGATTTGCCTTGAAACCAATCCCATCGGATACAAAAGTAAAACCCATTCATATGAAGAAGCTCAAACCATCACTTCAAATCAGCATCATCAGCTTCCTGTTGTTGCTGGTGGGCGCGCTGAATATTCAAGCGGCTAACGTCACTAAAAAAGATACCATCACCATGAACGGTGGCGCAGCCGACTGGAGTGCGGCGCCGGCGGCCACGGATGTTGGCGAATTTGGGGCCACGCCAAGTTCAACCTCGCTGGTGAACATGACCCTGGGCGGAAATCTGACTTTGAGCGGTCTTAAATTTGATGCCACCATGCAAGGCCCGCTGACCATCAGCGCCGCCAACACGCTGACGCTGGACGATTCCTTGTTTGCAAGTGCCGCGGGAATCACCCAGGTTTCGGGCAGTCCGAGCGTGACCTTGGGCAATGCCCTGACCTTGAAAGGCCGGCAGGCTTGGACGACCGCTTCGGGGACGAGCTTGACGATCAGCGGCACGCTGACAACAGCGGGCGCATGGGTGGATTTCTCGAACTATGGCGGCTCGCTCAATGGGGTGGCCAACGTCAACGGCATTTTGGGGCCGTGGGCCACTTATAGTTCTGGCACCACGTTAAAATATGCGACTGTCAGCGCCGGATTTCCGGGTGGTTATGTTGGCGGCACGGCGGCGGCCACTGCGGCAAATGTCACCGACACCACAGGAACCGTTAATTACGATGTCGCCGCCGTCGGCGCGCTTGGTGCCGGGGCGTCGGTAAATACCATTCGTTACACTGGCGCAGCCGGAACCATCTCCGGGAATTTTACAGCAAACGGTCTTATGAACGCCGGATCGGGACTACTCACCGTCAGTGGTAATCCAACGATTGGCGCGAACAAGGAACTGGTTCTCGCGCCCAACGCGAACGGAATGACGTTTTCCGGTGTCATTGCCAACAATGCTGGTGGCGCTTCCGCGTTGACCATCAACGCCGACCCTGCGGCCACAGTCACGCTTACAGGGGCGAACACTTTCACTGGCAATATCACCATTAACAGCGGCACATTAGCAGCCAATAAATCTGCCGCCACGGGCGGCACGGGCGGGGCTTTGGGCAACGCCAATTCGACCAGCCGGTCGGTTACCATTAACAGCGGCGCTACTTTGGATTTTTTAATTGGTAACGTGATGGGGCAATTGGGAACGACGACGAAGAACGCGAACCCCACGCCGGTTATCATCAATGGTGGCACCATGTTAGGGGACAAGACGTCGGAATTAATCGGCGCGCTCACTTTGAATGGCGGCACCGTTCAATGCCGCGTCCTTGACACGGGTCTCAATTTCAAGTTGAGCGGTTCGGGCAAAACTTATGAAAACGGCTATCTGGCTTTTCAATTGGGTGGCGACGTGACGGTGACTGGCACCTCCGCCTCGACGATCAGCGGCAACGGGCAGGACTTCACGCATGCGCAGGACGGCTTAAGCTTGCACGCCGGAACAACCACCTTCAATGTGGCAGATGTCACGGGTGACGCGAACCCGGATTTGACCATTTCGGCGGCGATTGATGATGTCAATGCCGATTATGGCGCTGGCTTTCCGCAGTTGGGCACCTTGGTCAAGGCGGGCGCGGGAACAATGGTTCTCTCCGGTATGAATTTCTATGATGGCGGCACCACGGTTAGCGCGGGCACTATTGTGGCTGGAACGACCGATGGTCAGACCATACCTGTTGCAGGTACTGGCACTGGTGTTGCTGGCCCATTTGCCAATGCCGCTGGCGCTTTCGGCAAGCCGGGCACAACGCTCACCTTGGGTGACGCGAATACCGCCAGTGCCTCCCCAACGGTGCTGATTGGCGGTGCCTATACTGTGGGGCATCCGATTACCGTCGCCAATCAAGGATCGGGCGGCACTTTTGCGATCGGCGGGAGCACGGACAACAACGCGACCTTCTCGGGTGCCATCACTCTCAACAAGAATTTGTCAGTTTCGCAGGTGACCACCACGAGCGGTCACACGCTGACCCTCAGTGGTGGTATCACGGCCGGCAGCGGCACGCCGACAGTGACGTTTGCCGGACCGGGTAGTATCACCGCAACCACCGCCGCGCTGGCCAACGGCAGCGGCACGCTGTCGGTCAATATTCCGTCTGGTGGTGACTTGTATTTGACCTTTACGCCGACTTACACCGGCCTGACCACCGTCAATGGCACCCTGGATGTCAGTGGTTTGAGCGGCGGCAATTGGACGCTGGGCAGCCAGTTGTTGATCGGTTCCGGCACCATCAACGGATCGGTGACGACCGCTTCCGCCACTTCGATTTATCCGGCCACCGACGGGACGGTCGGCACCCTGACCATAACCAACAACTTGAATATCAGCGGTGGGGCGGTTTATTTTGACTTGAGCACCAGTCATAGCAGTGGCAATGACCAGATCGCCGTAGGCGGGAGTTTGACGGTCAATGGCGGGGTGATTCACATTAAAGCTTTATCTGGTGCGACCCCATTGGATGGTAGCGATTATGTGCTGATTGCTGGCACCAGCACCGCGACACTGACTGCCTTGCCGACAATATCTTGGGATGGCACCGCGCCAGGCAATTCCACCAGCTACAATTTGGCCGTGGTTGGCAATAATTTGGTTTTGCAACATTCCTCCTCCATCTCGCCTTCCGTTTCCGCCACGGTCACGCCGACCTCGGTGGTTCGGAATCAAACCGTCACGGTCAACGCCACGGTGACGGTGGGCAGCCCCGGCACCATTAACCCCAGCACCGGGGTGACGGTGAATTTGATCGCCATCGGCGGATCGTCCACGCAAGTGATGACGGATTCCGGGGATCATATTCACTATTCCTACACTCAGGCGGTGGGTGCAGGTATTTCGGTGAGCAGTGTTGCCAATGACAAGTCAATCACGGTCACGGTCATCGACAGCTTGAGCCTTTCGGGAGCATCTAGTCCCACGCTGACAGTGAATGCGGCAACGGAAATTTGGAATGGTGGTGGAAGCGGCAACTGGACCGACAATGCGGATTGGACAAGCTACGCACCGGGCTATGCGGGGGATACGCTGGACTTCGCGGGCACGGTCGGTCTGACTTCGACCATGAATCATGATTACAGCATCACCAGTTTGTCATTCGATAGCGGTGCGAGTGGTTTCACGATCGGCACGTCGAGCAGCACGTTGACCATCACGGCCGGCGGTGTGACCAACAATTCCAGCAGCGCGCAAATCTTGAACGTGCCGGTGGTCTTGACCACGGCCGCACAGACATTGAATGCGGCGGCGGGTGATTTAACGCTCGGTTCGACCGTTAATAACAGCGGCAATTTATTAACCGTTACGGATGGCGGACACAACACCACCATCAGTGGGGCAATTTCCGGCGCGGGCGGTTTGACCAAGAGCGGCACGGGCACGAATACGCTTTCGGGGGGTAATACCTACACCGGTCCAACCACCATCAGTGCCGGCACACTGGATTACAACAGTTCTGCCAATCAGATTCTGTCAGGAGTCATTTCTGGTGCTGGCGCGTTCATTAAGGATGGCACGGGTATTTTGTCGAACACGGCCGCCAGCACATTAAGCGGCAATATCACGGTCAACAACGGAACTTTGGTGGACAGTTATGGGCTTTCCAGTCCGAATATCACCGCCAGCGGTTTGGGCAATCCCCAAACTTCCGGCCGGACGGTTACGATTAATAACGGCGGCACGGTTGCCTTCAATGGCGGGTCGAGTGGAAACGCTGGAAATTTCCTTGGCAATTCCGCCAGCACCACGGTTGCGCTCGGATTCATCATCAACCAGGGTGGTACACTGCAACTGAACAATGGCAATACGCCCGTAGGCGCAATCACGCTTAACGGCGGCACGATGTCGGCGACCACATCCTCCGGCGGCAGCGCAATCAGATACGGGACATACTACTTAAACGGAGATGTGACCGTCGGCGGCAGCAGCCATTCGACCATCATTTCGACTAGCACCAGCTCGACCGGCAACAACATCAACCTGACCATCAATGCTGCCGGCACCAGAACCTTCACCGTTGCGCCAACCGGCGATTCGCCGGATTTGATTGTCTCGTCCCCCTTGGGCGACGCGGCGAACTTGACCACCGGCGGTTCGGATAATTTGATCAAGGCGGGTGCCGGCACGATGCAGTTGAATTCCGTCAATCTCTATTCCGGCACCACGACGGTCAGCGCGGGAACATTGGAGGCCGGTGTCAACGCGCCCAGCGGATCCGCTGGTGCCTTCGGCAATGCCACGTCGGCTATCACCTTGGGTGATGCCGCCACGACGTCCGGCAATACCAGCCCGTCGTTGATGATCGGCGGCGCGTTCACGGTCGGTCGCGCGGTGACGGTGGCCAGTCAGGGGACTTCCGGCACTTACAGCATTGGCGGCAGCACGGACAACAATGCGACCTTTGGCGGCGCGATTACGGTCAACGAGCCGCTGACGATTTCGCAGGTGGCGAACACGGGCGGCAACGGCCTGATCATTAGCGGTGGTATCACGGCTGGCAGCGGCACGCCGACGGTGACGTTTGCCGGTCCGGGGAATGTCAATGTGACGACGGTGGGCATTGCGAATGGCAGCGGCACGGTGGCTGTAAGTATTACCGGGGGCACGGTGACAAATTCGGCCGCCAACACTTATACCGGCAACACGGTTATCAGTGCCGGCACTTTGGCCTTGAGCGGCAGCGGTTCGCTGGCCTCCCCGCTGATCAGCGTGGGGGGCGGTGCCACGTTTGACGCCTCAACCTTGTCATCCACGTTCACCTTGGGCAGCCAGACGTTGACCAACAGTTCCACGGGCACGGCCAGCATCAACGGCAGTCTGACCGCGGGTTCGGGCACGGTGTCTTTGGCCTACGTTTCCGGCACGCCGTCATTGACGGTGCCGGGCGGCACCTTCACGGTGAGTTCCGGCACGACGTTCAAAGTCAGCACCGCTACGACGCTGGGCCAGGGCAGTTACAAGCTGATTTCCAAGAGCGGCAGCGGGACGGTGGCGGCGGGCACGCTGCCGGCGGTCACGGTGGGCGGAGCCGGGGTGGCAGCCGGTGCCTTGACATCTTTGAGTGTTAGCGGCGGCGAACTCTATCTGAACGTCAGTAGTCCGCTGACGGCCAATCCGAACACCTATACCCGGAATGGTTCCGTCACTTGGATGCTCAAGGTGGCCAACCTGATGACCAACGTCACCGAGCTGGATGTCACCACGACGAATTTGACCAGCGTGGGCACCAGCACCAACGGGGTGACTCTGGACATCACCTCGATTCCGGGCTATGTGCTGTATAACAACCCGAACCTGGTGGACGACAAGTTTTCCTATACGGTGACGGATGGGAACGGTTGGACGGACACGGCCACCATCACGCTGACGGCCGGGACGGTGCCCAGCGTAGGCGGGCAAGCTAATAACATTAATTATTCGGGGGGTACGGCGACCCTGACTTTCGCGGGTATTCCTGGTTACAAATACAACGTGCAACTCAACACCGTGGACGTATCAAATCCGCTGGACTGGTCAACGGTCTTTACGACCAATGCCCCGATGGGTGGCGTGTTCCAGTATGTTGATCCCACGCCGCCCACGCCGAATGCCTACTACCGGCTGATGTGGAACGGCAACTAACCTGAAAACCATCACCCTTACAAGAAAGAACCAATCATGAAGCTCAAACTGACTCTGCTGGGACTTGCGGCGACGGCGACGCTGGCGACGGCGCAAATATTCACCACCAACGTTACGGGGGTGGCGACGGCTGGTAACACCATCTACGAATACAATCCGGCGGGCATGACGGAGACGTTCACAGCGGCGGATCTGGCCGGAGCGATCACGAACATCTCGATCAGCCTGGACATTTCGGGCGGGTTCAACGGAAGTTTGTATGCGTATCTGGCGGGTCCGCAGGGGCAGCTGGCGGTGTTGCTGAACCGGCCAGGCATCAGCGGCAGCAATCCCTATGGCAGCGGCGATGCGGGGATGAACATCACATTGTCCGAGACGGCGGCGATCAATATTCACGATTACGCGGCCAATCCCAGCAGTTATACCGTCACTGGCGGACAAGTGACAGGAGTGGGAACCACTACTTTCTTGGCGGACGGGCGGGTGGTGGATCCGATGTCGAGCGGGGGAACGATCGGCGGGACGACGCCGACTGCGGGGTTGAGCCTGTTTAACACGACGACCGGGGACGGGACGTGGACGCTGTTCATCGCGGATCTGGCGCCCGGGGGTGGGAACGCGACGTTGAACAGCGCGGTGCTGACGATCATGACGGCCCCGGAACCGCAGACGTGGGGCATGCTCGCCGGCGGGCTGGCCATGCTGGCCTTGTTCCGGCGGCGTTCAAACTTTTAATTTGAAAATATGTAATGTGAGTGATACGTTTAATTAGCCCCTAATAATTTGAACCCCTAGCAAAAATGAAAGCAATCAATTTGACCAAAATCACCAGCCTGCTGTTATTGGCCGGCGCGTTAAACCTCCAAGCCGCCAGCGGCAATTGGACGGGTGCCACCGATGGCACCTGGGCCGGTGCCAACTGGAGCGCGGCGGTTCCCGGCACCGGGGATACGGCCACCTTCAACGGCGCGGGGAACGCCAACACCACGATTGACTTGGGCGGCGGCGTCACAATTCTAAACCTCCTATTCGAC
>Ga0302282_1001253_pt1 | contig 18264 bp, 15 predicted proteins | sample III_Fen_E1_3_FD_198763 | JGI IMG/M metagenome (GOLD analysis project Ga0302282, IMG submission 198763) | Peat permafrost microbial communities from Stordalen Mire near Abisko, Sweden - III_Fen_E1_3 | ecosystem: Environmental > Terrestrial > Soil > Wetlands > Permafrost | place: Sweden: Abisko... | reverse complement strand
CACCTGATGGAGAACGGCGAGCCGTTCTTTTCCTGGCCCCCGGTGCACGAGACCCTGGAAAAGACCATGGCCGAGGTGCTGCGCTGCACGAAGGCGGGCATAACCATCAACACCTTCGCCCTCGACATCGAGCGCAGCCAGTTCCCCTTCGTCGAGCAGATCGCCAAAGTCAACGGGGGCCGCACGTTCTATACCTCGGTCGACGATCTGGGGGTCTATGCCCTCGACGACTTCGTCCGCAGCCACCTGGCGGGCTAGGCGTCCCCTCGAAACCACGTTGACCAGGACTTATTAAAGTTCCACTTGCAATTTCGGCCAAACCCAGTAACAATGACACCGTTGTAATTACAACAGTGGTGGTTAGCTGCTGCGGGGAGGAATACAACGTGGAAATCGTCGAACTATTGAGTGGCCTGGAGGACCGGGGCTGGCAGGCTCGTGCGAACTGCATGGGCGTGGACCCGGACCTGTTCTTTCCCGAGCGCGGCGCTTCGACCCGTGAGGCCAAGGAAGTCTGCCGTGGCTGCGTGGTGCGGGGGGACTGCCTCGAGTACGCGCTCGACAACGGCGAGAAGTTCGGCATCTGGGGCGGCATGAGCGAGCGCGAACGCCGGCGTCTGCGCCGCGCGCGCGCCATCGAGCGCCGCTCACAGGCCGGCTGAGCCTCTTTCGAGCGCCGCCTCGATCGTTCGCTCGAGCGAAAGGTCGAGCTCGGACCAGCGATCGGGGTCCACTTGTTCGAGCAGGCTTCTCGGCGCGAGCCCCACGAGCTCGCTGCGAGCAATGTGCTCGTCGCCCTCGAGGGATCCGCGCACGTGATCAAAGACGACCGACGGCGCGACGCGGGTGACGTCGAGCAGGTTGCAGCTGACCTGAACCTGGTCACCCACGTCAAGGCCGAGGGCCCGCACGTAAGGGCCGCGCACGCGACGAGCGAGCTCGCGCGCGCGTTCCGGTGAGGTGTCCGCGAGCCAGAGATTCCAGGCGACGAGCACCGGACGTTCGCCCACGGCGACTGCACCGAGTAGGGGCGAAGGTTCGCCGGGTCCGTAGTCGGGCGCGAGTGTGCGAAAGGCGAGTCGGCGCACCTCGGGCAGGGTGCGCTCGGAACCGTCCTCGAGCACGCCGTAGAGGAAGGTCGCCATGTCAAAGGTGTGCGCGATCCAGCGCGCCGTCTCGTCGCGCAACTGACGAGCGAGCTCGCGCTCGCGCGGGTCCAGGGCCACGTAGGGCACGACGTCCACGACCCCGAGACGCGGATGCACCCCATCGTGATGGGCCAGGGTGAGCAGGTTAAAGGCGCACTGGACGAGGTTACGCACGTCCAGTTCGAGTAAGTCGGGCTCGTTGATCAGCGTGAAGACCGAGCGGTGGTGCGCGGAGTCGTAGTGTCGGTCACGCAGCGAGGCGCCGGCGCTCGCGGCGAGCGCGTCCAGGACCTCGAGGTCACGGCCTTCGGAGATGTTGATCACGCACTCGAGCACGGTTTCGAGGTTAGAGGCGCCAGCCGTCGGGGCGAAAGCCCGGGTCTCGGGCGCCGGTAGAATGGTTCTCACGCAGAAAAGTCCCAAAGGAGCGTCGTGAGCCAGTTCCCGAGCATTGAAAGTACCGAGGTCGTCGACCCGGTGGGCCACGTACAGGTGATCTACCTCGGTCCGGTCGCCCCGCACTGGGAGTGCCGCATGGTCTTTGGCGACGAGGAACAGATCCAGGCGTTCGTTGACCGTGTGGACGCGCGACTGCGCTTCTTGCCGCCCCACGACCCGCAGTTTCGACGCAACCGCGAGCGCGTGAACCGCGACGCGGAGCGCGAGAACCTCCTCGTCGAGTGGAACCTCGGTTACGAGGAAGAGAGTTAGGCGAGCGGCGAGTTCGTCACGCGCTCGAACCACGCCTCGGGGGCTTCGAGTTCGCTGGCGCTGGGCAGTCCATCCACGCGCAGTAATGCGTCGAACACCTCGAGCCCGTGGGTCTCGGTCAGTGACGCGACGAATCGTTTGGCGGCGTCGTGGTGGGGACCCTGGGTCGCGATACCGAACAGCGCCGCCGCGGCGTCCTCGCCCCGAGCGTCGCTGCGACGGTGGCGGGCGTAGGCCTCGGCGAGTGCCGGTCGGGGGCCGAGGATCGATTCGGTGATGTCGCTCGCCGCGCGATCGAAGAACGCGATGAGCACGCTCGCCGCGGCGTTGATCGCGCGCGTGGCGTCGGATTCCTCGGGCATCTCGATGCCCTCGAGCAACGCCGAGGGATCGCTCATCAGTGCGTTGATGTCCTCGGGATTGATCATCGACTGCAGGCGCCCGAGCAGGTCGCTCTGGGCGGCGCTCGCTTCTCGCACCGCGTCGATCAACAGTGCGCGCAAGGCGTCGCCCGTGCCGGGTTGGGAGAGTACGAGCGCGGCGATGAACTCCTGGGCGAGGGCGAAGACGTAGACCTCGTCGCGTTCGAGCGACCACGCCTCAGCGAAGCTCGTGAGATTGTTCACCACGAGCAGCCGGGTCGCGTCCAGGCGGGGCAAGGGAAGCACCGCGAGGGACCAGGCGCGTTCTGAGAAGTGTCCGGCGACCGAACCCATCTGGAAACCCGTGAAGAGCGGTCCGATGGTCGCGGCGAGCTGGGCCATCATCGCCCCCCCGGCCTCGTCGTCTTCGAGCTCGGTATTCGGCGCGGGCGCGACGAGCATGGGTGCGATGAGGGGTCTCCACTGGTTGAGCGCGGCGAGGGTCAGCGCCGAACGGCTCACGCCCGTGAAGTCGGCGCTGCTCGAGACACCGAAAAGCGTGTCCACGTGGCGACTCACCAGGAGCGCGAGCTCTTCGAGTCGTTGGCGCTCGGCGGGCTGGGGGTTGGGGTCGCCGTCCTCGCCGCGAGCGATGCTGAGCCCCAGCTGGGTGGCGGTCTGGAACCAGGCGTCGGGGCCTTGTTGGCCGAGCATATTGAAGATGTCGCCAAACATTCCGCTGAACGGGTCGTTACTCACGCAACCAACTTAGAGGCTCGGCTGCGCTCGCTCACCGGGTCCGTCGCGAGACCGGGGCGACCTAGCATGGCTAGCCATGGCCCTGGACGTTGCACTCGATATCGGGACTTCGTCGACCCGACTCGCGACCAACCAGCGCGGGGTGCTCTTTAATGAGCCGACGCTTGTCGCCATCGACACCAATACGGGCGAAGTCGTGGACGTCGGTTACGGCGCCATGGACCTGGTGGGGCGCACCTCGCGTCACATCGTCGTGTTCCGCCCACTCGAAAAAGGCGCTACCGTCGACTTTGACGTCACCGCCCGGCTCATCACCGCCCTGTTCGATCGCGCGGGCGTGTCCAAACTCAGCCGGGCCCGGGTCGTGATGAGCGTGCCCTCTCTCGCGACGGCGATCGAGCGTCGCGCCATCCGCCAAGCGGCGGTCCAGGCGGGCGCGCGCGAAGTAAGCCTCATCGAAGCGCCCATCGCCGCGGCGATCGGTCTCGGTATGCCAATCCAGGAACCCATCGGCTCGGCGATCGCGGTGCTCGGAGCGGGGGCTTCGGAAGCGGCGCTCATCTCGCTCGGGGGCATCGTCACGAGTGGTGCGCGCCGACTCGGGGGCAACGATCTCGATAGCGCGATAGCGACGCTGCTGCGGATGCGCCAGGGCGTCGTGGTGGCGCCCGCCACCCTCGAGATGTTGAAGATGACCTTGGGTTCGGCCCTGGGTTCAACGAACGGCATGGTGGAGAAGGTGCCCGCGCGTAACGTCGAACGCGGAGAACCGGTCGAGGTCGACGTGGGCGCCGATCTCGTGAATCAGGCCATGGTCGAGATCGTCGCCCAGACAGTTCGACTCATCCAGGAGTGTCTCGCCGACGCGCCGCCCGACCTCTCCCAGGACGTCAGTGCGCGCGGCCTCACGCTCGTGGGCGGTCACGCTCTCTTGAACGATTTCGCCGAATTGATCGCCGTGGGTACCGGGGTCGATGTCGTCTTGGCCCCGCACCCCGACGTCGTGGTAATCCAGGGTCTGCTCGCGTGTCTAGAGGAGATGTCCGCACTGCACGCGCTGTTTCGAGGAATCGACGATTAGTCGGTCGCCTTGTTGAGTTGATCGACCGCGGCTCGCACCTGCCAGTCACGGTCCTCGGCGGCGAGCGCGAGCGCGGCGTCGACGTCGGGCCCCTCGAAGTTCGAGAGCGCGACGATAGCGCGTCGGCGCACCGGAGGCTTGTCCTCGAGCGCGGCGAGTACCGCCGCGCGACCGCGATCGTCACCAATGGCCCCGAGCGCGGCGACGGCGGACTCGCGACAACGGGCGTCCTCGTGTTCGAGCGCGATGGCGCTCAACTTTTCGACGGCATTGGCGTCGAGGTGTTCACCGAGCGCGAAGATTGCGGCGTCCACCACGAGCGCGTCAGGGTCGTCGAGCAGGGTGCGAATGAGTACCAGGATGTCGCCTACGTCATCGGCGTAGGCGAGCTGGGCCAGCGTTTCGCGACGCACCGTGACGTCCTCGTCGCCCAGGGCGCGCGTCCAGTTCTCATGACCGAGCAGGCCGCGCCGGTTGGCGGCGCGAAGAGCGAGGATCCGCTGGCGGGGGTTTCGTGCGCCCAATGAGTCGACAATGAATTCGTCGTCACGTCCATTGCCCTCAAACCCGGCTCTCAGTAAACGTTCCTCAAGGTCGGGCGGTAACGTGGATTCATCAGTCGGCACCCTGACATCTCAGCACCCAACCGGTACGCACGTCGAATCGCGGTCGTCCTGCTCGCGTTGGTCGTCGTCTTCGCCGTGGCGGTCGAGGTGACCAGGCACTGGACGCTCAACGAGTACGCGATCACGCCAGGTAACGCGACGCCCATCGAGCCCCTCGTGCACGTGAGCGGCCTCACGACCGAGTCCCACCACGACACGATCATGTTGACCGACGTGTATCTGGAACAACTCACGGCCTGGCGGTACTTCACGCTGCACTTTCAGAGCCACGTTCAGTTCGTCAGCGCGAGCCAACTCCTCGATCCCGGGGTTCCCGCCAGTGAACTCGCGGCGCAGGGCTACTTGGAGATGAGCGACTCGAAACAAGACGCCGAGGTGTCCGCGTTCAGCTCACTCGGGTGGAGACTGAAGAGCACTCCCGTCGGCGCCTTGGTGACCGCGGTGCCAGCGGGTACGCCGGCCTCAGACGCCAAGATCAAGGTCGCCGACCGCATCGTCAGTTTTGACGGATCGAGCGTGCGCACGACGTGCGATCTGACGCGCGACCTGCATCCGGTGTCGCCGAGGTCAACGGTGCATTTGGGCGTGGACAAGGCTCACATCAGTGCCAAGGGCGTCATCACCTGGGCGCAAGAAACCACGGTCACGCTTCAGACCGCCGCGTCACCACGAGCCTTGGCATCCTCGGGGTGCGCGGGCGTCAGTGGATCGAACTCTTCGTGGCTCGGCCTTGGGTTAGAGGGCGCGACGAGTTACGCGTTTCCGGCGAAGGTCTCGATCAACACCAACGACATCGGCGGGCCTTCGGCGGGACTCGCCATGACTCTGTGTATCATCGATCAATTGTCGCGCCACTCGATCACCGGCGGCGCGAAGATCGCCGCGACCGGCACGATAGACCAGCTCGGGAACGTCGGTGACGTCGGGGGAGTCGCCGAGAAGACCGTTGCCGTCCAGCGTGCGGGCGCCAAGTACTTCATCGTTCCTGAGGTCGAAGTCGCGACCGCGAAGGCCAACGCGGCACCGGGGCTCACGGTGATCGGCGTGAACACGCTTAGCCAAGCACTGCGGGCACTTCGTTCAATCGGCGGAGCGAAACCAGTGCCGCTCAGCGCCGCGAAGCCGTTTTTGAAGGACCCGAAGTCGTAGTCTTTAGGCAATGGAAGATCGCCGAATCCCATCCTTCGCGCACTCCTCGTCCTCAGAGATCATTCGCACCAGTTTCACCTCCTTGCGCAAAGGCGGGATCGATCCCCAAGAGGTCCATCAGCACCTCGAAGCGGTCGCGCGTGAAGTCGCTCACCTAGAGCAGCGTCTGCACGAAATGCGCGATCAACTCGCCCAAGCGGAGCATCGTGCCGCCAACCCCGTGCTCGACGAAGCGACTCTGGCGGGCGCCCTCGGCGCCCAGAGTGCGGCGATCTTGCGTTCGGCGCACGAGGAAGCGGCGCGCGTCACCGCCGAGGCCCAGGAGCGAGGGGGCCAGATCTTCACCGATACCCAACAGCGCAGTGCGGAGCACTTGATCGAGGCGCAAGAACGAGCGACCGCGCTGATCGCCGAGGCTGAAAGTACGGCGAGCCAGATCGATCACGACGCACGACTCGCCGCCGAGCGCTTGATCGATTCGGCCAAGGTCAATGGCGACGCGTTAGTCGAGCGGGGCCGCGAACAGGGACGCGCCATCGTCGAGCAGGCCCACGAAGCACGAAAGACCGTGCTCAACGACCTCGCCGTGAAACGCAAGGCGCTCCACTTACAGATCGACCAGTTGCGCGCCGCGCGCGACACCCTCTCGACCTTCGTCCATTCGGTGCGCGAATCCATCGACGCCGTGATCGACGGTCTTAACAGTTCCGACGACGCCGCGCGCCACGCGGCGCTCGAGGCGCTTAGGCTTCGCCCGCCGTCGCGCGAACCCACCGAGGAGGAATTACTCGAGGGCACGCCGCTTCGTGAAGTGCCCGCGCCCGCGCTGGCGTCCGGGCCCGCGGACCTGGACGAGAATCTTCCTGCGGCGCCCGACGCCCCGAAGGTCAAGACGCGTAAGTCCGCGAAGTCCAACGGCATCGAGACCCACGTGTCCGAGACCCTCCTCGAGGATGACCCCACGGGTACTGACGTGGTCAACGAGATCTTTGCGCGACTGCGCAAGGCGACTCTCGAAGAGCGCGGCGCGCCCGTGAGCACCCGCAAGCCGGTTCCGGTCGCAGCCAAGGTCACGACCGTGGACGGCGAACTCTTCCATCGTCGAGACGTCGCCATCGACGAGTCGCTGGCGGTTCTCACGCGCAAGGTCAAACGCGCATTGCAAGACGATCAGAACATCATGCTGGAACGACTACGGCACGTCAGAAATATCATCACCGACGAGCTCGAGGACGAACACGCCGAGCGCGCGCGCTACGCCGACGCCGCCTTTGACGCCCTGGCCGACGCCGCGGCGGCGGGTTCACAGTTCGCCTTCGACGAGGCGGGTTGCTCGGCTGAACCGGTGAGCAAGGTCGCCCTCGAGGACTGCGCCGCGGACCTCGCGGTCACGATCGTGCTCGCCCTTCGAAAGCGCATCCTCGCAGACGCTTCGGGCGACGGCACCGAGCGGGTGAACGCCGCCTACAAGGAATGGCGCGGAGCGAGGGTCGAGCGCCTTTGTACCGACGCCGCGCGTCGCGCGTTCCACCTGGGCGTGCTCAGCGCTTCGCGGGGCCGGGCCGTTCGCTTCTTCGCCGCGCCCAACGACGCACCCTGTGATGCCTGTGCGCTCGACGCCGCTTCGGGAGAGCGAATGGCCGGGCAAACGTTTCCCAGTGGTTCGCAGTATCCGCCGTTGCACGCCGGTTGCGCCTGCGCACTAGTGCCAGTCTGAAAAACGGCCTAGGCTCTGTGCGTGCGTAGCCCAACTGATGTATCCCCGCGTCCTCGACGCATAGGGCGTCTGTCGCGTCGCTTCTGGATTGGGCTCGTCATTGCGGTCCTCTTTATCGGGTTCTTGTCGCTGCGCAGCCTGGCGGGCCTATGGACCGACCAGATGTGGTTCTCCCAGACCGGATACGGCTCGGTATGGACGACATTGCTCGTCACCAAGGTCGGCCTCGCGGTCGTGTTCGGGCTCATCTTCTTCATCCTCATGTGGGTGAACCTGTTGCTCACCGATCGGTTCGGGGCTCGCGACCTCTCCTTTGATCCCGAGGACGAGATCGTTCGCCGATTCCAGAACGTCGTGCGTCCCTACGCCGGTCGTATCTACGCGGCGATCGGGGTCCTCACCGGGCTCATCGCGGGTCTCAACGCGACGGGCCAGTGGCAGGCCTACCTGCTCTTCATCCACTCCAAGCCCTTCCACCTGAAAGACGCCTTGTTCCACAAGGACTTGAGCTTCTACATCTTCACGCTGCCGTTCTTGTCGTTCATCGTCACCTGGACCCTCGTATCATTGTTCGTCATCTTGCTGATCACCGCCGCTTTCCATTACTTGAATGGTGGGATTCGCGCCACGCGGGTTACCCCTCGTGTCGCTCCGCGGGTAAAGGCCCATCTCTCGGTGATCGGCGCAGGGATCGCTCTGATGAAGGCGGCGGGTTACATCATCGCCAAGTGGGAACTCGTGAACTCCACGAACGGCTACGTGCCGGGCGCTGGTTATACCGACGTGCACGCCCGCATGCCGGCGATGACGATCCTGTTCTACCTCTCGATCGCCGCCGCCGTGATTCTGCTCGTGAACGTGCGTTCGCGCGGCTGGTCGTTGCCGGCGGTCGCGGTGGGCCTGTGGGTCTTCGTTGCTCTCGTGATCGGGGTGTTGTACCCGACGTTCCTCCAGGCACTGAAGGTGAGCCCCGCCCAGGCCACCCTCGAGGCGCCCTACATCCAACGAGACATTCAAGCGACGCGCGCCGCCTACGGTCTCGACAATGTCAAGTACCACACCTTCGCTGGTGCGTCGACGATATCGACCAAGCAGGTCACCGCCGACGCGGCAACTCTCAACAACATCCGTCTCTGGGACCCCGCCCAGAGCATCGCGCTCCAGACGGTCACCAAGCGACAGTCCATCCGCTCGTACTACACCTTCACGACCCTGGCGGTCGACCGTTATGACGTGAACGGCAAGGTCACCCCGGTGTTGATCGGCGCACGCCAGTTGAACTCGTCGAGTCTGCCTTCGCCGAGCTGGGTGAACACGCACCTGCAGTACACCCACGGTGAAGGCGCCGCCGTCATCGCCGCCAACGCGGTCGACTACACCACGGGTAACCCTGAGTTCGTGGTCTCGAACGTGCCCCCGGTCTCGACCAACGGCATGCCCCAGCTCAGCCAACCCGACATCTATTTCGGCATTGGCTACTCGGGTTGGGTCGTGGCGAACACCAAGCAGGCCGAACTCGACTACCAAATCGACAGCGGCGCGAACGCCGGTCAGCCCGTCGAGACCCACTACGGCGCCAAGGGCGGGGTCGCCGTGGGGGGTATCCTCAGCCGCTTTGCGCTGGCGCTTCGCCTCGGTGACTTCAACTTCTTGATCTCGAACCAGATCACCCCCCAGAGCCGGGTGCTCTTCGTACGCGACGTGACCCAGATGGTGAAGAAGGCCGCGCCCTTCCTCACCTTTGACCAGAGCCCTTACGCCGTCATTGCCAAGGGCGAAGTGAATTTCGTGCTCGACGGCTACACGACCTCGAGCCAGTACCCGTATTCACAGAACGACGAGAGCATCAACGTGAACACGGGCAACATCCCCTACGGCACGAACTACATCCGCAACTCGGTCAAGGTGGTCATCAACGCCTACACCGGTTCGATGAAGTTCTACGTCAACGACCCCAAGGACCCGATCATCCAGGCGTGGGAGTCGGCCTTTCCCAAGATGTTCCTGCCGTTGAACAAGATGCCCGAAGCGATTCGTAACCACCTGCGCTACCCGTCGGACCTTTTCTCTGTGCAAGCCGCCATGCTCGGTCACTACCACATCACCAACGCGAGCGCCTTCTACACCGCTTCGGACAAGTGGGAGATCTCGCCTACGACGGGTGCGGGAAAACCCAGCGCGACGCTTTCGAGGACCGCGATCACGAACGCTGCGGGCAGCGTCGTCTCGACGTCGCTCTCACCCATGAGCCCGGTATACCAGGTCGCCTCGTTGCCCGGTCAGAACCACGAGCAACTTCTCGAGTCCATTGCCTACGTGCCCGCCGGTAACTCGGGTACCGTCCAAGGCCTCACGGCCTTCATGATCGCCACGAGTGATTCCAACGACTACGGCAAACTCAACGTGTACGTCACGCCCCGGGGCACCTCGGTCACGGGACCGGTGCAGGCGGACTCGGAGATCCAACAGACCTCGGCGGTGAGTTCGATCATCACGCTCCAGGACCAGCACGGCTCCGAAGTGCTGCTCGGCAACAACCTGATGGTGCCCCTTGACCAGAGCGTGCTCTACATCCGACCCCTCTACGTCACCAGCACGTCCAATCCCTTGCCGCAGCTGCGCTACGTCATCGCGGTCTTCAACCAGGACGTCGCGATCAAGCCCACACTTTCGGGCGCCTTGTCAGCGGTACTTGGCGCCAACTTCTCTACGGGCTCGTCTGGCTCTTCGACCACGACGCCGCCGGTTGGGAGCACCACTTCGGGCGGTACGGCGTCCTCCTACCTAAAGCAGGCGGCGGCCGATTACACCTCGGCGCAGGTCGCGCTGAAGGCGGGCAATCTTGGCCAGTACCAGGACGACGTGAACGCCATGAACGCCCAACTGAAGCTCGCTCAAGCGGCTCTCGCCAAGTAGAGAGGCCGGGATTCAGCGCGGCGGCCTGATCGCTGTGAACAAGCCAAGTGGTGCCGCGCGGGTTCCCCCGTTCAGAGACTTCGCGACGAGCCGTGCATTATTGACCCAGGACGACCTTTGGGTCGGGTCGAAGCAGCGGTCACGCTCGAGCGATAAAAGGGTTAAGGTGTTGATAGGACGTCTGGACCTTGCTTCCGTCATCCCCGACAATTCATCGGGGAGTCGAGATGAAAGCCGGTCAGCCCGTGAACGTCAAATTTTTCAAGCGAATTCGTGATTGGCGTCTTGGCGTCAGCACGAAGAGAGTAGTGACCGCTGGCACGGTCTCGGCGATGATACTGCTCGGTTTTAACGCCCTTCTCGCGTCACCTTCCTCCGCAGTTGGTACGTTGACCAATGCAATTACGGCAAGTGGTCAGCCCCTCGCGGGGAGCACTGGCGGTCATTACGTGACCCAGGCGACCGCCACGTCCAAGGACGTCGTCGTGGTCGCTCTGGCGAGCGGGTCGACCGGTTGTTCGGTGAGCGGGGCAACCGTCTCGTTCACGGGAGCGGGAGAGTGTGTAATTACCTTTAACGATCCTGGCAACGCGACCTACGGACCGGCTCCGCAGATCACTGAGAACATCACCGTCGACGCGGCCAACGTCATCACCGTGACCGATCCGAAAACCGAAGGTGGCGTCGATGGCGTCTACGAACCGGTGGTGACCGCCACCTCGGGCGACACGGTGACGCGAGCCCTCGCGGCGTCGTCAACGGGTTGTACTCTCAAGGCGGAAAAGGTCACGTTCGAAAAGCAGGGGACGTGTGTGATAATTTTCAGTGATCCCAGCACGGGAGCGTTCGCTGCGGCGACCCCGGTGACTGAAAAACTTACGATCTACGCGGTCAACTTCATCCATACCAGTGTTTCTCCAAAGACGGCAACAATCGGTGAGACGTATGCGGCGAGTGCCAGCGCATCGTCAAAGGACCCAGTTGTCATAACCATTGATAACAAGTCGCTTGGCTGTGGTATCACCAATCAGCTTGTCACGTTCACCCAAAACGGAAACTGCATCGTTGACTTCAACGACACGGGTGATGGTGTGTACGGTCCAGCCAAGCAAGTCCAACAGATCATCGTCGTCGGCAAGGGCGGTCTTCGCTCCCAAGCATCGTTCTATCTGACGAGCTTGAACGGCATCGACCACAAGACACTGACCTTGACGTCAGGCGGAGGATCAGGAACTGGTCCAGTCACCTACGTGACGACCCCGGGCTCCGCGAACTGTTCAATCGTTGGTGACGTATTGAGTTACTCGCGTGTTGGCGTATGCGTCGTCACGGCCACCAAGGCTGGTGACCCAACCTATAACTTGATGCGTGCTTTGCCAGCTCATGTGGTGATTAACGTGGCCGGGAGTCCGCGTGCGTCGCACGTTGGAACAGCGGTGTGGAGCGGTCGTAGCCTGTCCACGACCATTGTGGGCACTGGTTTCTACGGTATTCCCAAGGTCGCCAGCAGCGTGAGGTCGACCAAGGTTGTCGTCACCCACGACAGCGGCAACGTCCTTGCTATACACGCGAGCTTCGTCAAGAACACGCAAAGCGGTGTTCATACCCTTACCATCACGTTCGCACACGGACAGCGGACTTTGGTTCTCTACAAGCAGAGTTAGTCGGTAGGGTCGTCGCGTCTTGCGCAATCGCGTGAGGCGCGACGATTCGTCGCGCGAACGTGTCACAAGGCGTCACAGCCGATACGAGGCTCTCGGTCTTCTGTTTCAGGATTGTTCGACGATTGTCATGGTCGCCTCTAGATACGTGTGCTGCTAGGGGTTAAGGTGGCACTAGGACGTCTAGACCCTGCTTCCCATAGCGCCGACAAATCTTCGGTGAGTTGTGATGAAAGCAGGTCCGTCCGTGGAAAATAATTCTCCAGGCAAGTCCCCAAGCGTGCGCCATGGGATTGCGCGAAAGTTTTTGGCGCTGGGAGCCTCTTCGGCGATCTTGGTTCTAGGTCTCAGCACGCTGTTCGCGGCGCCTTCGTACGCCGCGGGCACTTCAGGCAACACCATCTCGGTGGGGGCCGCACCTTCGGCGGGATCCGATCGTGGCACCTACACTCCTCAGGCCACGGCGACGTCAAAGGACGTGGTCGCGATTGCCCTCTCTAAGACTTCAACCGGCTGTTCGTTGAGCGGGGGAAAGATTACGTTCACGGGTTCGGGCGAGTGCGTGATTACCTTCAACGATCCCGGCAACACGACGTACGCGGCCGCTGCTGAGGTCACCCAGTACATCAAGGTGTACTCGGCCAACACCATCACGGTTAGCAGCGCTCCAGCTGCGGGTAGCGCGCGAGGGTCGTATTCGCCGGGCGCGTCTGCCACGTCGGGAGATGCGGTAGTGCGCTCTCTGGCAAGTGATTCTTCCGGCTGCACGCTGTCCTCAGACACGGTCACCTTCACGGGGGCGGGGACGTGCCGCGTCCACTTCAACGACGCGGGCAATGGTGCCTTCGCCGCAGCCTCTGAAGTGGTTCAGACGATCGACGTCCACTCCGCTAACGTGATTTCGACCAGTGCTGCACCTTCTGCTGGCACGATCAACGGCACCTATCACGCGAGCGCGTCGGCCACTTCGAAGGACGTGGTCTCGATCAGCCTCGACGGGACCTCGACGGGTTGTTCGATCTACAAGGACGTCGTCACCTTCACGGCCAACGGCTACTGTCGCGTGGACTTTAACGACGCGGGCAACGGGGCTTTCGCCGGAGCCTCCCAGGTCCAACAGACCATCATCGTCGGCACCGGTGGTCCTAAAGTCCAAGGGCCCCTGTATCTGACCAGTCTCAACGGAACGATGTACAACAAGTTGACCTTGACCTCGGAAGGGGGCTCGGGAACGGGCGCGGTGAGTTACACCGTAACCACGGGCAGCGCCGGATGCGTTCTCAGCTCTAATGTCTTGAGCTTCAAGCGGGTCGGTACGTGTACGGTCACGGTGACCAAGGCCGCGGACTCGACCTATCTCGCTGCCAACTCGGCCGCCACCACCGTGACGGTCAATCTACCCAAGGGCCCCCATGCCGTGCGTGTCTCTTCGGCGGTTTGGACGGGCCGCGTCACGCAGATCACGATCACCGGCACCGGCTTCTACGGTCAGCCAAAGATCGTGAGCAATATCGGGCGCACCAGGATTGGCGTGAGTGGGGACAATGGCAAGGTTCTGGTCATCCGCGTCAGCGTCGAGGCGAACGCGCCTCGAGGAGTTCACACCTTCATACTCACATTCGCTCACGGTGACCGGACGGCCGTTCTCTATAACCAGCGTTAGCCAGTGGATCCGTCGTACGCCCGTCGAGGAGGATCGGCGGGCGTACGACTCGTGGCTATCAATGGGTTCAAAGGCCCCACGATGACGAAACGATCGGGACTTTTGGATATCGTCGTGCTTTCTACTAACATCAAATACGCAACGCGGGGTGGAGCAGTCTGGTAGCTCGTCGGGCTCATAACCCGAAGGTCGCAAGTTCAAATCTTGCCCCCGCCACGAAGAGAAGTACAGATCTAGGCCGGTGCGAAAGCACCGGCTTTTCTGCTTTAGAGAGCGCCGTCGTGACAGATCGACCGAGCGTGACTTTGCTGTGGACTGCTCGATGAGCGTGGAGATTGACGAAGCGTGTGGAGACGGTCGCGCTGCGCAGATGCCCAGGCCAAGCACCGAGCGCATTCAGAATTGACAGACTGTTAGGTACCTGACAGACTAGTTAGGTGCCTAACAGTAATGCCCTGGACCTCGAGGCCGCCGGATCCTGGGCCAAGAAGTACTTCTTTGCGAGCCGGGCTTTCATGGAGTCTGTCCTTCATCCATACGATCTTGGGACCACCCAGTGGTACGTCATCTATCTGCTTGCGAATGACGGGCCGATAAACCAGCGAGAGTTGACGCGCACGCTCGAAGTTGAGCGAGCGACACTCAGTGCAGTGATCGGTGCACTCGTGCGCAAGGGGCTCGTCGAACAGATGTCCGATCCCGATGATAAACGTCAAAAGGTACTGCAACTTACGACCGCTGGCCGGAATTTGTGGGCGACGCTTCCTGATCCCATTGGGCTGATCGCCGAAGTCGCCTTTGCTGGCGTTGACGACGCAGAGATTGCTTTAACGAATCGAGTACTTCGCGACGCTACACAACGGCTCAATGACTACAAGGAAGAGAATAATTCGATATGACAATTCTGGTAACTGGCGGTACGGGTCTCGTCGGGTCGCGACTTTTGAGGCGATTCGCCGAAGCCGGCGTTGATTGCCGTGGTCTGGTACGTCCAGGTAAGGAACTTCCGGCTGGAGTTATATCAATCCAAGGAGACATACTCAGCCCCGACTCCCTGGCGGCCGCGGTTGAAGGCGTGACGGCAGTCATCCATCTTGCCGCACAGTTTCGCACGGGCGATGAAGCTGAAATATGGAAAGTCAATCTTGAGGGCACTCGTAACATGATCGCCGCGGTCAAGGAACACGCCTCCGATGCTCGCTTTTTGATGGCCAGCACTTCTAACGTCTACGATCCGGACGTCTCACACCCCGGACGAGAGGATGACCACGTCACCCCAACGCTTGCGTACCCCGCAAGCAAAGTTGAGGCAGAGAACGAACTTCGCACGAGCGGACTCAATTGGAGCATCTTGAGGCTTCCCTTTGTCTATGGCGACCAAGACGGACATTTGGAGTCGGTTCCATCGATGGTTGCTGCCCTGAAGTGGCACCCCGCACAGAAGTTGAGCGTGCTTCACCACGAAGATATAGCCACGGCATTTGAACTCGCGCTGACAGGAGCGATGGATGGTCTCGTTGTAAACATCGCCGATGAGGCGCCGCTCACTATCTTTGAAATCGCCCAGATCGTCGGCGTTACGTACGAGTCTTCATCGGAACCGCTTAGCAATCCATGGAAAGGACATATGGACGTGGCGCTTTCGCGTAGCCTCGGTTTTCAACCAACGGTGTCAACCGTTTACGAGGCAATTCGCGAGGGCAAGCTCTAGTCCGTTCTAGCGTGGTCACAATTTGGCCACAGACTGAACGAACTCAGACGACCGTACGTAGCCGTGTGGGAGCGCGAACTCATAACAGTCCTACGAGATGGACTCCACGAAACGGGATGGAACGGTCCGGACTGGACTCATAATCCGAAGGTCACCAGTTCAAATCTTGCCCCCGCCACGAAAGGTTAGGCACGAGAGTGTGCCCGAAGATGTATGTCAGTCCCAGTTCTTCTGCTCGTTGAGTGGATGAGCCGGGACTTTCGCATTGCGAGGCATGAAGGGTACGGACATAAGTGCCACGTAGGGGGTGCCACGCGTGGTAATTAAGGTGCTCGTAAAGGTGACAATCAGAAGGACCACCTAGGGCCGGAGACGAAAATGTTCATCAATAGGATTGTGCGCAGAAGCGAGTTCGTGGTCGCTTTGGTATTACTGGTCTCTGGTACCGTCCCAGTTCTGGATGTCGCTACCGCGTCGGCTTCAGACGCAACCGCTGTGATAACTGGCAAGTTGCTCGAGTGCGGCCCCGGCCCAATCGTGGTCACCCCAGGGACACCGGCCCCTACGGCTACGCCCGAGAAAGTGGTACTGGTCCACCGAGGCCGAACCTATGAGAGTCAGTCAATCGTGTTTCCCAAGAGGGGCCAGTGGATCGGCACCTTCTTGTTCACGGTCCCTGCGGGCAAGTACGAAGTAATCTCGTCGTATACGGGCCCGGTTCGCTGGGTCTCGGTAAAGCCCGGAGGCCGCTACGTGGTGGGCTTTGGCCTCATTGCTTGTGCGGACTAGGGATGACCCCGACTTCTCGAGTCAGCAAAGACCCGATTTTCTGTCGCGTGCTCTCGCATGCGATCGCCAAACCACGTCACCCGTAGCCCGCTGGTCTGACGGGCAAACCGTACGAGAGGGTTAACCGAGTTCGAGAGGAACTTGAGTTGACGTTGCTTCGTGAACTTCACCAACCAGTCTCAGATGTGAATGTCGCTGAGGCGATGTGAAAAACGGTGTTACTGAATCCTGAGTTAATAAGAAGCCCCCGGACGGCTGGGCCCATTGGTCTCGATCTTGTTGGCTAGCATGGCTCACGTCCGGTCACCTATGAGCGCGGCAGTGTTCGAGAACGGTTGGAATGTGGCAATCATTGTGGTGGGCATGCACCGATCAGGCACGTCGGCGTTGGCAAGCGCGATTGAGGCGTTTGGCTTCTCGACGGGTCAACCAACTGGACTCTTGGCGCCTGACGAGCACAATCGGCGAGGGTACTTCGAGCAGCGCGCCATTGTCGACCTTAACGACGAAATTCTCGACCACCTTGGTGGTTCGGCGCTAGAGCCGCGGGTCCTGGGCGAAGACTGGCGCGCGGACGAGTTCCTCGTCGCGTCGGTTGAGCGCATACGACTGCTCTTAGGGGAGATCTTTGACGACGCTCGTTTTGTCGTGAAGGACCCTAGGATCTCGGTCTTGCTGCCGCTCTGGCGGGCCGCTCTGGACGATGACGTGGTGCTCGCTTATATCTCTCGTGATCCCTGGGAGGTCGCGGCGTCATTGCGCAGTCGTGACGGCACAACGCTCGAAATAGGTGTGTCGACGTGGGTGCAGTACAACCAAGCGCTCGCGCGCGACATGGATGGCGCTCGGGTCCACGCCCTCGCGTACCAGGATCTTCTCGACGATCCAACGGCCTGCCTTACTGAGCTTTACGAAAGTCTCGTCCACTGGGGACAACTTGCGGAAGGTCTCGATGTAGCCGGGGCGGCGGCGCGGTTGGACTCGTCGCTTCGTCGTAACGCCGCAGTGGACATCTCAAAGATCGACGCAGTACTCGAGTGCGAAGTGCGTGAGCTCAACGATGCCTATCGAGAATGGCGTGGTCGTCACGATGAGTTCTCCACGAAAGTGGCGAGAACGCCGTGGTGGTCGGTCGCCTTGCTCGAGGATCGCCGATCTGGGCTGGAGATGGAGAGTTTTCTACGTGGAGAGATTGAAGCGTGGCGTGCGAGCTTCGAAGAACTGGATGGCGAGTACGGACTCGTGTTGACCAGGCTCGATCAGTTGCGTAGCAACGTGTTCTTACGTTTCTTCGTCGCCGCGCGACGCATGGTACGACCCAATCGCGCCGAGCGACCACATGACTGAGCGCGGTCCCTTCGTACTCTGGCTCACGGGCTTATCGGGGGCGGGAAAGTCGACCATCGCCACCCTGCTCGAACACGAGCTGCGTGCGTCGGGTCGCAGAGTATTCAACTTGGACGGCGACGTCGTACGCCGTGGGCTAAACAGCGACCTGGGGTTCTCGCTCGATGATAGACACGAGAATGTTCGTCGCATCGCCGAGGTCGCAAGAATACTTCTGCTCGCCGACACCAGTGCCATAGTCTCGGCCATTTCACCCATCGCCGAAGTCCGGGCATTCGCCCGTTCCATCGTGCCCGAGGGTCACTTCATCGAGGTCTTCGTCGACGCGCCACTCGAAGTCGCCGAGGCGAGAGACACGAAGGGTCTCTACCAGCGAGCGAGGAACGGCGAGCTCGCTGATTTCACGGGCATTGATTCGCCCTACGAGGCCCCGACGACGCCCGAAGTGCACGTGGCGTCGTCGTTGTTGACGCCGGAAGAGTCGGTGGCGATGATCGTGGCGGTCCTCGACGAGCGGTTCGAAGCAGCAGAGCCTTCCTAGTTACATGTCGTCAGAACCGTGACCAGCGCGCGTTTGGGCAGGCTGGGAGTTCGCGGGCACCTTGAGTTTAAGGGTCCCAACTT
>Ga0302282_1001246_pt1 | contig 18313 bp, 22 predicted proteins | sample III_Fen_E1_3_FD_198763 | JGI IMG/M metagenome (GOLD analysis project Ga0302282, IMG submission 198763) | Peat permafrost microbial communities from Stordalen Mire near Abisko, Sweden - III_Fen_E1_3 | ecosystem: Environmental > Terrestrial > Soil > Wetlands > Permafrost | place: Sweden: Abisko... | reverse complement strand
TCCCTGCGTCGTACCATCGAGCGTCGCGGTGACCTCATCGAACGTCGCGGCGGGCTGAGCGCGGACGAATGGGCCATTTTGGACGAATTCCCTCCGTTGGAATAGGTCTGGCGCAACGGCTAAACTTCTAAAGCCTCAGTGATCCGAAAGGGACCGCTCACATGAATCCCACCGACCTCATCGACCGCGACTCGCTTCGCGACGACATTCCCGCATTTCGCACCGGCGACACCCTGAAGGTCCACGTGCGCGTGGTCGAGGGTACCCGCGAGCGCGTCCAGGTGTTCCAGGGCATCGTCATCCGCCGCCAGGGTTCGGGTCTCCAAGAGACCTTCACCGTGCGAAAGGTGAGCTTCGGGGTCGGGGTGGAGCGCACGTTCCCGGTGCACGCGCCCACCATTGCCAAGATCGAAGTCGAGTCCTACGGCGACGTTCGTCGCGCCAAGTTGTACTACCTCCGTGATCTGCGTGGAAAGGCCGCCAAGATCAAGGAGCTCCGCGTCACCGAGCGTCCCTAGTCCCTTGGGCGAAGAAGAGCTCGACGACTACGAGTCGACCCTAGAACTCGCTCTCGTTCAAGAATACAAAGCCGTGGTGGGCATGTTCGACTTCGCCGTGGAGACCGACCGGCGTTTCTACCTCGCCAATTCGGTCGCGGTCGAGGTCCGCTCCAGCGGCACTCCCACCTTGCTCGAGATCACGCTCGCCGACGCCTGGGTCTGGGACATGTACCGCGCCGCGCGCTTCGTGCCGTCGGTGCGGGTGCTCACGTTTCGCGACGTCAACATTGAACGCCTACCCAAGGAAGACCTGCAGCCCTAGCGATGCAGATGGTCCGGCTCTCGACTTCACTGCAAGTACTCGACCAAGTCGCCGAGTTCGTTGGCGAGCAGTCCTCGCCCGTCGCGCTCGCCTGGGTCGACGCCGACTCTGTGGTCGCCGCGGGCGGCCTGAAGGACCGGTGGTCCAAGCCCATTGGCGTCTGGCTCGAAGTGGGCGAAGGCTACCCGGCGTCACTCGCTGCGCGCGACGTTGCGACGCTCAGCTGGCTGATCGAGCTCGATCACGTGATCGTGAGCGGCCCCGACGCCGCTCTTCAGGCCCAAGTGGTTCGCGCGATGCTGGTTGACGACGAGGTGAGCTTCACCAACGAGGTGGCGACCATTCTGGGCGCCTTCAATCGTCCCGCGCCACCGCGCGAGCTTCGCGTATGGAGTTACGACGGCGACACACTGCGCAGTGGCGAGGATGAGCTTCGTGCCGGGCGAACGCAGCGCGAAGCGGTTGGGGACGTGACGGTCTTTTCCTAGTTCGACTATTCGGGTTGTTGGGAGATTCGCTCGGGGTGGATGCGCACGGTGACGCGGATCTCGCCTTCGCGACGCATGGGATAACTATCGACGTCGAGGTACTTTTTGGCCAGTTGGTCAATGACGTCGTCGGCCCCCTCGGTCGTGAAGCCAGTGACCGAGCCTCGCACGACAATCGCCGCGTAGAGGTCGTCAGGGTCGGTGAGCGAAACCGCCACTCGCGAGTCACTCGCGAGATTGCGTGCCTTGGCACGTCCGAGTGCGGTGTTGATGATGATGTCCTCACCGTCGAGCATCACCCAGACGGGCGTGACTTGAGGGGCACCGTCGGGACCCAGCGTGGCGACGTGCGCCAACACCTTTTTTTCGAAGACTGCTCGTGCGGCGGGCGTGAAGGTGTCGGTCATGGTTCATCCAGTTCTAACGGGTGGGGAGTCCCACTGTTTTCATGGTAATGACTGTCGGTGCGCTCCTCGCTGTTCGCACGAGGTTGGGCGCTGCACGGCACCCTCAGCAACGCCGGTCTCGACGAGAGCGGGGTAAAACTCTACGGAACTGCCGAGATTCCTGGGGTGGGGGAAACTGCGGTAAAAAAGTCAGTGGAGAAGTGGAGAGGAAGTCGTGGCAAACGTACGCATCGAATCAGACACCATGGGCGAGATCGAGGTTCCCGCTGATCATTACTGGGGTGCCCAGACCGAGCGCAGCCTGCACCACTTCGCGATCAGTGACGAAACGATGCCGCCGGCTCTCGTGCGCGCCTTTGGCGTGCTCAAACTCGCTTCGGCTCAGGTGAATGAGGCGTTGGGCAAACTCGACGACGAGCGGGCCCAGCTCATCGAGCGCGCGGCGCGCGAGGTTATCGACGGCACGCTCAAGGACGAGTTTCCGTTGCGCATCTGGCAGACCGGCTCGGGTACCCAGACCAATATGAACGTCAACGAAGTCATCTCCAATCGTGCGATTGAACTGGCGGGCGGGGTACTCGGTTCCAAGGTGCCCGTGCACCCCAACGACCACGTGAACATGTCCCAGTCTTCGAACGACACGTTCCCCACGGCCATGCACATCGCCGCCGTGGTCGAGATCACCGACCGGCTGGTGCCGAGCCTGCGGCGACTGCGCGACGCGCTGGACGCGAAGGCGAAGGCCTACGTGAACGTCACCAAGATCGGACGCACGCACCTGATGGACGCGGTGCCGCTCACCCTGGGTCAGGAGTTCTCGGGCTACGTCGCCCAGTTGGACGCGGACCTCGAGCGTCTTGAACTAGTGCTCGGTGGCCTCTACGAACTCGCCGCGGGCGGCACGGCGGTGGGCACTGGGCTTAACACGCACCCGGAGTTTGGCGAGCGCGTCGCCGCGGCGATCGCGACACTGACGGGCAAGCCCTTCGTCACGGCGCCGAACAAGTTCGCCGCCCTTGCGGCGCACGACGCGCTGGTCTTTGCGCACGGCGCGATCAAGACGACCGCGACCAGCCTCATCAAGATCGCCGACGACCTGCGCTGGCTCGGATCAGGTCCGCGCTCGGGGCTGGGCGAGTTGGCCCTTCCAGAGAACGAGCCCGGGAGTTCGATCATGCCCGGCAAGGTGAATCCCACCCAAAGTGAGGCGATGATCATGGTCTCGATCCAGGTCTTCGGTAACGACACGGCGATCGCCATGGCCGGCTCGCGCGGCAACCTCGAACTGAACGTGTGCAAGCCCGTGATCATCCACAACTTCTGTAACTCGATTGACTTGTTGAGCGACGCGTGCGACCGGTTCCGCGAGTTCTGCGTCGAGGGACTCGAACCCGACTACGAACAGATCAGCCACCACCTGAACAACTCGCTCATGCTCGTCACGGCGCTCAACCCGATCATTGGCTACGACAAGGCCGCCAAGGTCGCCAAAAAGGCCCACAAGGAGCGCACCACACTGCGCGAGGCGGCACTCAGCTTGGGCTTTCTCAGCGCGGAGCAGTTCGACGCGGCGGTGGTGCCCGAGGACATGACCCATCCGTGAGCCGACCGGTCCGCCTCGAGGACAGTGTCATCGAAAATTGGCTCGAAGCGAACCCACGCTGGCGCCGTGAGGGCGATCGCCTCGTGCTCGTCGTTGGCACTGCGGACTACCCCGGCGCGGTGGCGCTTCTCCAAGCGCAGGTCCCCCTCGCCCAGCGCCTCGACCATCATCCGATAGCAACCGTTGGGTACCGCGAACTACGACTCGAGTTGTGGACCCACGACCGTGGAGGAATCACCGAGCTCGACCTCGAGTACGGCGAGGAATTCGAGACACTCCTCGCGCGTTACCACCACCTGCTTAGTTGACCGGTAGATTCCACAGCGCCATCCAGCGCGAGAGGTCCTTTTCCATGGGTAGGTCCTTTTCGAGGAACGAGCGCACCCGAAGTTCGAGTTCGTTGTCGCGTTGGTTCTTCGAGGTCGGCGCAAAGGGGTAGAACGTACCCTGCTTTAAGAGGTACACGAGTCGCACCGAACCATCGCCGGGAGGCGACTTGGGCACGAACCCGAAGACCGCGCACAACAAGCGCGGCCCGAGGCCGTTCTCCACCATCGAGGTATTCGCGCTGTGGATGCGCGTGACGAGGCTCTCGAGGTCGGGATCTTTGATGACGAGCCACTTGAATCCCAGGTCGTCGGTGGTGATGCTCACTTTGTTGTCGGCCTCGTTGAAGTTGAGGAGTTGTTCGATGTCGGCGTCGGTGGTGATCGTCGATTCGCCGCTGCCGGCCTTGAAGCAGAGGCCGGCCTCGCCGGAAGAGACGAGGTCGAGCTCGCTTTCGAGGGTGAGCGCTCCCGTAGAGAGGGCAAAAAGATTGTCGAGTTTTGGCTGGGCTTGGGTGGTGCGCCCGAAGAGCGCGTCGCGAAAACCCACTAGCCGTTCAGTTCACGCTCGAGCTTGTTCAACTGGTCGAGGCGCTTCTCGAGCGAGGGGTGCGTCGAGAACAGCGAGGCGGCCGTGCCGGGAGCGAGGGCTGGAGCGAAGAAGAAGGCGTTCATGCCTTCACTCTTGCGCAGGTCCGTGCGTGGGATCTTTCCCATGTCCCCGGTGATGTGCACGAGGGCACTGGCGAGCACGCTGGGCTTGCCGATGAGGATCGCCCCCGAACGATCCGCCGCGAGTTCGCGATAACGCGAGAGGGCCATGGTGAGCATGTAGGCAATGACGTAGATGACCAGTGAGATGATCCACGTCGCCATCTCCAACAACACGATGTTTTGGCCGCCGCGACCACGCCCACCGCCACCGAGAATCGCACCCCACATGGCGATGCGACTCACTAGTCCCGCCAGCATGCCCACACCCGAGGCGATCGTCATGACCGCCACGTCGCGGTGCGCGACGTGACTGAGTTCGTGGGCGAGCACCGCCTCGAGCTCTTCGTCACCTAGGCGGTTCATCAGTCCTCGCGTCGCGCAGATCACGGCGTGCTTGGGGCTGCGGCCCGTGGCGAACGCGTTTGGTATATCGACTTCGGCAACGCCCACGCGGGGCTTTTCCATGTTGGCGAGTAGACAGAGCCGGTCGACTATCTCGTGCAAGCGCGGCTCTTGGGCGGGCGTGACCTCGTGGGCGTGCATGGAGAACATCGCGATCTTGTCCGAGAAGTAGTACTGGGAGAAGATGAGCGCGAAGGCGATGACGATCACGAATTCGTAGGCGACGCCCACGCGAATCAGTACCGTGACGATGATGGCGTAGAGCAGGACGAGCAGAAGGCCCGTGACGAACATTCGCGCGTTCAGACCGTGGTCGGTCTCAATCTTGGAATTGGCCATGCTCAGGCGTCTTTCGGGGTGGGAAGCTCACCCGCTGCCTCGGTCGCGCTGCCGGTGCCGGTGCCCAGTTGGGCTTTGAGCGCCGCCAATTGGGCGTCGACGTTGGACGTCGTGCCGGCCTTGTCCAGTTGGGCCTGGATGTCGTCACTGGGACTGTTGAGGTCTGTGAGCGCCCCCGAGGCGAGCAACTCGTCCAGGGCACCGCTGCGTGCTTGCATCTCGGCGACCTTGTCCTGGGCGCGCTGCATCGCGGCCCCGGCGTCGGTCATGGACGTCGAGATGCCCGCGACCGCCTCGTTGATGTGCGAGGAGGCCTCGGCCGCGGTGTAGGTGGCCTTGATGGTCTCTTTCCTCGTGCGAAACGCCTCGACTTCGGTCTGGAGTCGTTGGCTCGTTTGGGTGAGCTTGTCCTCTTGCTCGACGATGGTTGCGTGCTGGGTGTCGAGGTCCTTGAGCTGCGCGGCGATCGCCTCGCGACGACTCAGTGCTTCACGCGCGAGGGGTTCGTTGCCTTGGGCGAGCGCGGCCTTGGCCTGTTCGGCCAACTTGTCACCCTGGGTCTTTAGTTGCTCGGCTTGAATCTCTACGCGCTTGCGCGCGGTCGCGACGTCGGCGACGGCGCGCTTGACCTTGGTGAGGTTCTCGAGCTGTTGTTCGTAGGAGAGATCGAGCGTCTGGCGCGGATCTTCCATCTTGTTCAGGGCGGCGTTGGACTTGGCCTGAAAAATTGTGGTGATTCTCTTACCTAAACCCACGGGGGCCTCCTTCGTTACCTGACCAGACTAGGGGCAACCGGGCAAAGCGGTCGTCAGGAACGCCTGTCCGCACACCAGGGACTCTAATTTCTCGGTAAGTTCTCGTCCTGGTTCTTCGCCTGGTTGGCCAGTTCGAGCCGGTACGTCTCGAGGCCTTCGGCGAGTTTCTCGTCGTCGATGCCGAGCATGCGCACGCAGAGCAATCCGGCGTTGGTCGCCCCGTTGATCGCGACGGTCGCCACCGGCACGCCACGGGGCATTTGGACGATCGACAAGAGTGAGTCCAGGCCGTCGAGGCGCGCGAGCGCGACGGGCACGCCAATCACCGGTAGCGTCGTCACGGCAGCCAGCATGCCGGGTAGGTGGGCGGCGCCTCCCGCTCCGGCGATGATGATCTTCAGGCCCCGACTCCGCGCGGTCCTCGCGTAATCGATCATCGCTTCGGGGGTTCGGTGCGCGGAGACCACGTGGATCTCGTAGGCGACGTCGAAACGCTCGAGCACGGTGGCGGCGTCGTTCATGATCTCGTGGTCCGAGGAACTGCCCATCACGATCCCCACTTGTGGCTGCATTACGCCTCCTCGGTGCTCGTACCGTACGCAAGAGCACCCTGCCATGCTCTCACGTGCACCGTGGCCGGGTCGTCACCGACACTCGTGACGTGGCCGAGTTTGCGATTCGGTCGCCAGGCTTTGCCGTAGTCGTGCACGACGACGTCGGGCGTGGCCCGGGCGCCTTCGAGCGAACCTGGCTGGTCGGCACCGACGACGTTGACCATGACGGCATTGGCGTAGAGCGGCGTGGCTTCGCCGAGCGTTTGAGCACTGACGGCGAGCAGGTGGTTCGCGAACTGGCTGGTACTCGCGCCCTCGATGGTCCAGTGGCCCGAATTGTGCGGGCGAAGCGCTATCTCGTTGACCACGAGGTCCCCGCCAGTGACGAAGAACTCGATGGCGAGGATGCCCACCGCTTCGACCAGTGACGCGATCTGTTCGGCGAGTTCCTCCCCGCGTCGGGCGAGTTCGTTGGTGACGCGCGCGGGGTAGACCACTTCCACGCACATCCCGCTCGCTTGCTCGGTGGTGACCAGGGGATAGATGGCGAGCGAGCCGTCGCCGCCGCGAGCGAGCAGCTGGGACACCTCGCTTTGGAGCGCGAGGCGCTCTTCGACGAGCACGTCGCCCGCCGTCGCGAGTTGATCGATCATGGTCAGAGTTTCGGTGCGCGAGCTCGGAAACAGGACGCCGCGTCCGTCGTAGCCCCCGCGCGGCGCCTTGATCACGGGCTCCTCTTCGAGATCGTCGAGAAAACCCTGCAGCGTCGCGTCACTCGAAGAACTCACCACGACAAAGCGCGGCACGGGTATACCCGCTTCGCGAAAACGTCGTCGCTGGTACGCCTTGTCGACCGCGTAATGAAGGGCGGACGAACTCGGTCGAACCGCCACGCCCAGGGCTTCGAGCGCGGCGATCTGATCGAGGTCGATTAATTCGTGGTCGAAGGTCACGACGTCGACCAACGTGGCGAGTTCGGCGAGCGCGCGCGCGTCTTTCGCCTCGCCGACCAGCAGGTGGTCACACGTCGCCGCGGCGGGATCGTTCGCCGAGGTGGCGAGGACGAACGTTTCGACATTGACGGCCAACGCCGCTTCTCCCATCATGAGTGCGAGCTGTCCTCCGCCCACGATGCCGACTCGACGCAAAGTTGGCTGGTGGACGTTCGACACGAACAAAACGCTACAGGACCATCGAGGGAGACCGGCTCAGATAGTCGCCCTCTGCGCAGACAGTAAATTGGTCTGCTACGAGGAGTTGATATGTCAGTAGTAGCCAGTGTCCTTTCTATTGTCTTGTTCTTGGTGTTCGCCGCGTCTGGAATGCAGAAGATCCGATTCAACCCGATGATGTCGAGTGCCGCCGAGCACCTCGGCTTCTCCAAGGTTGCCTACCAGCGCATTGGGTTCCTGGAGTTCGTCGGCGCCGTCGCGGTACTGATTGGCTTGGCGTCGGGTCGGTCTTCGTTCCTTGGGGTGTTGAATGAAGTCGCCGTCGTGGGACTCGCCGTCACGATGATTGGCGCGGTGTACTTCCACTTGCGCAAGGGTGACGCGTTCGCAGTCTTTGCGCCCGCGGGCGCACTGGCCGTACTTTCGATTCTCGAGTTGATCTTTCGCCTGGGCTAGTTCATTGGGGAAGACGCGTGTGCTTGAACTCGTTTAACGCTGACTGCGCCGTCATTAGGGTAACGAGCGACTCGATGAGTGAAATGGACGCTTTGGGGTCGTCGCCGGGAGGAGTCATGTAGCGCACGAACGTCGCGTCGTCTCCCACCACGAAAGTCGGCACGCCGAAGGCTTCGATTTGCTCGAACCTCCTGAAGTTCTCGCCAATGACTTGGTGTGGGCGTCGGCTCTGCAGGTCGAGTCTCAGCATCTCCACGTCGACCCCGACCGGCGTGAGAACCGTGTCGATCTCTTCGAGGGTGACCAGTCGGATTGCGCGTTCGTGACGAGCGCGAAAGAGCGCTTCGTGCGCGGCGAGGAACTTGTCGAGTTGCTGATCACGCACCGAGACGCTCGCGGCGAGGGCGAGGAGGTCCGGGTCGTGGGCGGGGTCGTCCCATACGTCGGGGGCGCCGTCGGCCCGGTAACCCTGGCTCATGGTCCAGGGCACGAAGTCAACGCTGAAGTCGGCGCCCGCGCGGAGTGCACTCAGCACGTGCAAGTGGATGTTCTTGGCGAAGGGGCAGCGATAGTCGTAGGAAAGTTCGAAAGCGGTCACAGCGTCAGCCTACGGACTAGCCACTCGGGACCGGCACGCCGTTCGCGCGACAAAGGTCCTTGTAGGCGCAGAATCGACACGTGTTGGTCGAGGGCGTCGCGGGAAAGTCGCCTTCTTCGTAGTAGCGCTTGATCCTTTGCCAGGCGTCCACGGCGTTCGACGCCCGTGCCTTGACGACAACGTCGGTCACGTTTCGTTCGATTGACTCGCCGTGAGCCACGTATAAGAGTCGGATCTTGGTGGGCGTCTCGCCGAGTTTCTCTCGACAAAGTGCGGCGTACAACTCGGTATTGGCGAAGGTCTGCGCGTCATAATTACGGTTCGGCATTCCACCCGTCTTGTAGTCGACGATGATCAGGTTTCCCTCCTGGTCGCGATCGAGGCGGTCGAGGATGCCAAAGAGTGGCGTGTCGTCCACGTTCACCCCGAGACGAAGCTCGACTCCTTCGGCGTTCACCTCGCGCGGGTCCTCCATCTCGAAATACTTGGTGATGATGTCGCGGGTCTCGTCGACCATGCGGTCGAGCATGGCCAGGTCCATGGCGATTTCGTTGCGCACCGAGTCCGTAAGGATTGCCTCGATTGCGGGATCCACCAATTCGCGGGCCTTCTGCGCGGTGCGTTCCTCATTGGGCAGCAAGAACAGGTGTTCGAATATGTAATGGGCGAATCGTCCTTTGGCGGTGGCGTACGTGGCTGGTTGCGAGATTCTCTCGATGGAGGCGTGTTGGTAGCGGCGAGGACAAGCCTTGAAATCCGCGAGGCGAGACGGAGAGAGTGACTTTGGCAATGACTGTTCGAATGACATGACTGGACCCTACGGCACTGGTGTGACCTGGCGGTTCCGCGTCGTCACGCTGGTGGCGAGTAGACAGGATGCATGGCCGAGTCCACCGAGAAGCGTCCTGACGGATCAATAACGCGAACGAATACGTGGAACGGTGTCGAAACGGGTGAGCCGGTGCTCGTCAATGTCCCAAAGGAGCTGCGTCTGCAGTGGGTGTTTATTGCCCACGGGCGCAACGAAGCCACCGGAGAGGAATGGGTCGAGGTTCGAGGTGGCCGACCCGGTGAATCCAAGAGACGCGCGTTTCGAACCGAACTGATCTATCCCGTGAGTTCTAAGAGGGGCTCGAAATTGGTCGGTCCTTCACTGGAGGCGGCTCCGCGCTTGTCGATGCATTCGCCGCAACCAAATCAGTGATAAGTACTTCTCAGTCCCTCTAGCCTGTTCACGTGAGACAACGCGCGCTCTTGATCTACGACGGGACTTGTGGGCCGTGTCTTAAAGGCGCGAATTGGTTGGAGGCTCATCTTCGAAAGGACGCGGAGCTCGATCTCGTGGCGTCCCAAAGCCTCAGTGACGATTCTCTGGAGACCCTGGAGCTGGATCGCGAAAAGGTTGACGAATCGCTGTGCTGGGTGGGCGTCGAGGGCGTCTGTGTTGGTTCCTTCGCCTTAACGAACGCCGTCGCGAGAATGCGGCGACCGTGGTCGACGCTCGCTTTGATAATGCGTTCGCCAGTGGTATCTCCAGTTCTTGCCCGCAGTTATCCAGTCGTCGCGAGAAACCGTCACCGGTTTTCACGGAGTTGTTAAGCCCTGTTCCACAAGGTCTCAGGACATGAAGACCTCATTCGAACAGCCGGATTTCACGCGTAGGAGTCGTCTGCCCACACAATGATTATCGTCTCTCTCGTTGGGGTGAGAAGCGGTTTCACTTACCGTGTCGGTCAAAAGGGGCTCGGAGAGTCAGCGCACCCTTGGATCGATTGACCCGCGGACGACAGGTGCGCAAAAATGGGAATGTTTAGCGCCTTGATCGCGGATGCTCAACGATCATGCCGAAGTGGGCCAGTTCCTCAGTTCGCCGGATCCGCGCTTTTGCGCGGAGTGTCTCGTCAAAGTCGAGGAGGTCACCAAAAAGGATGATGGGCGCCTTGGAAGTGCGAAGTCGTAGTAGTTCGAACACCCGTGTCATCGTGTGGCCTTCCTGGTTATTGGCTGAGACGCTCATCTCGCCTCAGTCAGAATGGCTCATCGAGGTAAACGAAAGGTGAGAGGTCGGCGGCGCTGGTCCACCAATTCAGTGACCATCGTGGACTACCGAGGTATGTCCGTTTCTAAGGTTAAGTTGACATTCTGAAGCGTCGTCAACAACCCGCTTTTAAGTTTTGTCCGTAACCGGCGGGCTTTGAGGAATGGTCACGGTGACGCGTGTGCCGGTCAGTGGATTTGAGATGAGCGAAATGTCTCCGCAATGAGCGTCGACGATGCTTCGCACGATTGCGAGACCCAGACCAGCCCCCGCTCGGGACCTGCTCGGATCGGCCTGCCAGAATCGATCGAAAGCTCGTTGCGCATCTTCTTGAGTCATGCCGGGTCCTTCGTCCTCTACTTCCAGCACCGCGCCTTCTCCTTCTTCCAAGACTCGGACCTGGATCTTGGCCTCAGGCGGTGTGTGCCGTACCGCATTCGTGATCAGGTTGACGGCCACTTGACGCAGACGAGCCTCATCACCCTCGACGACGACCTTGTGGGGAGCCGAGATGGTGACTTCCCGCGTCGGACTCGTTACGAGGACGTCTGCGACCACTTCGCGAACGACGCTCTCCAGGTCAACGGTCTCATACTCAAGTGGTCTGCCCTCATCAAGTCGGGCCAGGAGGAGAAGGTCCTCCACGAGCCTGCCCATCTGGCGACTCGAGACCCCAATGCGATGAATGGCTTCGTCGCGCACTTCTCCGCTTCGCAACTCACCTCGACGCCATAAGTCGGTGATACCAAGGATGGCCGAGACGGGGGTGCGAAGTTCGTGGGAAGCGTCACCGACAAACTGGCGCAGGCGTGCTTCTAGGGCCTGTTGCTCATCGAGCATCACGTTAAAGGCGCGCGTCAGTTTCCCCGCTTCAGTTCTTTGACTCCCCTTCGCTACCCGTTGGGTTCTATCTCCCTTCGCGATGGCTTCGGCGACGGCCGTCACTTCGGTGATCGGACGCAGTCCAAGGCGAACGATCCAAAGTCCCGCCGCAAAGAGGACCGCGAGGATGATGAGCCCCGTAACTAGGAGAGCGAGTTCAAGAAACCTCGTCGTCGCGTTGACCTGACTCAAGGAGGCGGCCACGAGAATATCTGAGTGCGAGTGGGGAAATGCGACGAGAACCGCTCGCCAAGTTTGTGAACCCGATGTAGATCCTACGGTCACGATGGTGACGTTCTTTCGTGACGTAGACGCGGTGCTCGGAGTTCGAGGTGACTCTCTTTTGGTGCCTAGTGGCGTTGAGAGTACCGTGCGTTTTCCGTTGGTGATCGTGGCGAGGTAGAGCGCGCTGATGTTATTGGTACTGAACACGGGTGGCGAGTGGGCTGGTCTCGACGTCGGACCCGACGAGGTAGCGATTCGAAAAGGTTTCGAGGGGAGGAATCCCGCGAGCTGCTGATCGACTTGACGAATCCCCGCCGTTTCGACTGAGTGGATCAGGAAAAGACCCAAGAAGAAACTAACCACGACGACGAGAGCAGCGGCGCTCGTGAGCCTTGCGCGAAGAGTCACGCCAGCGTCACGGTCGTTCGATTCGATAGCCGATGCTTCGAACGGTTCGAATAATGGAGGGTGGTGACGTGTCGATCTTCTTTCGCAACTGCGAGACGTACGATTCGACGATCGTCGGGTCACCCTCGTAGCCGTAGTCCCAGACGTGGTCGAGTATCTGCCAACGACTCAAGACCTTGCCGACATTGGTGATCAAGAAGTGCAGGAGTCGATACTCGGTTGGAGAGAGGTCCACGACCAAGCCGTCTTTGGTAACCGTGTGGGAGTCGTCGTCAACGACGATGTCTCGATACGCCAGCACGTGCGCCTCGGGGGCTTTTTCGCTGCGTCGAAGTTTCGCCCTGATGCGCGCGGTGAGTTCTTCGCCGCTGAACGGCTTCGTGAGGTAGTCGTCGCCACCGATCACGAGGCCTCGAACCTTGTCACCGACTGAATCCGCCGCAGTGAGAAAGATCACGGGAATGTTCGATCCGGCTTCGCGCAGTCGTTGACAGACTTCGAAGCCGCTCATATCGGGCAGCATGACGTCAAGGACCACCAGATTGAACCTCGATTCTTCGAGCGCGAGTTTCAGCCCTTCACAACCGTCTCTCGCACGAGTGGCGCTGAATCCAGCTAGTTCGAGCGTCTTCATGATGACGAAGGCGAGACTGTCGTCGTCCTCGACCGACAGAATCTCCATTGTCACCGCAGAAGTATGACAAGGGTTTCTGAGTATTGATTAAGAAAGACACAAGGCGAGCCTCAATATTCGACTCGAAGCGTGCCGTCGCCCGACCTTTCGCGTGATCGCGAATTCAGGAATTCATTAAGGCGCTCTCAGGGAATCTCCAGACTCACTTTGCACAATGTTGTCATGACAAAACACTTGACGAGTTCGGTTGATAGACGAGTTGGAAAGCAGCGATTGGTTCGGCTGTGTTCCGCTGTTTCGGTGGGACTCGTGCTTAGCGTTGCGGGGACTGGCTTCCTCGCCGGGGGAAGCATCGCGTCGGCATCCTCGAAGCCAGCGAAAGCCGTGACCACGAAATCGTTGAAGGCCTTTGAGAGTTGCCTCAAGAAACACGGAGTCAAGGTTCCTTCCTTCGGTGCTGGCAAGCCCCCGAAAGGTGGCACCCCTTCTGGGACGTTTCAGCCCGGTAGCGGAACGCCGGGGAACTTCAAGTCGAGCGGCAAGTCCCAAAAAGCTCTGAAGGCGTGCTCCGCCCTCTTGCCCGCGGGATCGCAACTTGGAGGTGGCTTTGGAGCACCGCCCAACGTGTCGGCGAACTTCGCCGCCTTCCGTAACTGCATGACCCTTCATCAAGTGGTCCTGGCGAAAGGGGCCTACGGCACCACGACATCGTCCTCCAACGTCACGTCCACCTCGAGTTCGACCTACACCAAGGCTTACGCGGCGTGCTCGGTGCTCTTGCCCAAGGTGACGAAGAAGACCGGTTAGTTCCTCGGACCTCTCTTGAAACCCCGACCATCAACCACACGGAGATATTGACATGAGCCTTAAGACCCCCGAGTTCCTCACGCGCAAGCGCGTGGCTTACGCCACGCTGGCGTTGGCGGTCGCCGTCGTCGCTGCCCTCGCCTTCTCTTCGATCTATCACACGACGCCGACGTCGAGCGCCACGGTGACTCGGACGGTCAAGGTAACGAAGGGTACGGTTCAGGCGAGTGTCTCGGTGTCGGGGAATCTCTCGACCGTCCAAACCGCCAATGAGAACTTCGTCTCGGGCGGCACCTTGAAAACGCTCACGGCAGCGGTCGGACAGAAAGTAAAGGCGGGACAGACACTCGCCACCGTGGATTCAACGACGGAGAGTTCTGCTCTCGATCAAGCGACGATCTCGCTCAAGGTGGCGAATATGAACTACGCGGACTCGCGTGTCTCCTACGCCAGCGACCAACAGAAGTTGGCGAGGGACAGGTCGACGCTCGCCACCGATCAGGCCGGTGGTACTCAGGTGCAGCAGGATCAGAATCTGGAGAGTCTCGACAACGCGCAACAACAGTTGACGAACGACGAGAACACACTGGCCTCGGCCGAAACGAAGGAGAGTGACGATCAGACGACGCTCTCGGATGCCACTTCGACCTACGACGCTGACTACAATCTCGGTTGCCCCGCCGCTTCTGCGAACGCGGGGTCGTCCGCCAACTCTTCGGGTACCGTAACGGCGTCCGCGGGTTCGGTCCCTTCGGTGGCGACCGGCTCGGCCACGTCGGTCTCAACGACGTCGGCCGTCTTGAACGCCACGGTGAATCCCAATGGGGCAGCGACCACGTACTACTTCGAGTACGGCACGACTACTGGCTACGGTACGGACTCGACCTCAGGATCGCTCGCCGTGAGCAACAACGCAGCTCAAGTGTCGACGACCGTCACCGGCCTGAGCGCCGATACGACGTACCTGTTCACCCTCGTCGCGACCAATAGCGTTGGTTCAAGCACGGGCACGGGCGTGACGTTTACGACGGCCCAGACTTCGTGCTCGGTTGACTCTGCTGCCATCGCTACGGACCAGGCACAGGTGACTACCGACGAGAATCAGATCACCCAGGACCAGACGAGCATCACCGTCCAAGAGCTGGCACTGAAGGTTGACCAAGCGAACGCCAAGGTGTCGTCCTCCACGATTCAAACTGATCAGTCGGCCATAACCCAGGATCAGTCGACCATCGACCAGGCCAAGATTGGCTTTCTGCAGGATCAAGGGTCCATCGCCCAAGACGAGGTTGCACTCGAACAGGATCAGAAGTCCCTCCAGGAGACCCAACTCGTTGCGCTCATCAGCGGCACGGTAACTGCGCTGAATGGCTCGGTCGGCCAGACGGTGAGCGGTGGTGGATCATCCACCACGAGTTCGTCGTCGTCGAGTTCGTCGTCGTCGAGCTCATCGTCTTCGAGTTCGGCGCTCGTCACGATTCAGAGTCTCGGGTCATTCCAACTCGTCGCCGACGTCGCCGAAGCCGATGCGATCAAGATCCAAGTGCACCAGCCGGCGTCGGTCACCCTCGCGGCCTTGTCGAACATTGAACTGAAAGGCGTCGTGACTGCGGTGTCGCCTGTCTCGACGGTTTCCAACAATGTCGTTGAGTATCCGGTCACCATCGCCATCTTGCACGCACCCAAGTCGCTCAGGGATGGCATGACCGCGGACGCGGCGATCGTGGTGCAGTCGGCGACGAACGTGCTCTTGCTTCCGAGTGCGGCGATTACGACCTCTGGGAACGTCTCGACAGTCAAGGTACTGAGTAAGGGCGTCCAGAAGACCACCATTGTTACTCTCGGCATCGTCGGCAGCTCCTTCACCCAGATCACGAGTGGAGTCACGCAGGGCGAGACGATTGTCGAGCCCACTGCGTCGGTGAGCGCAGCAAGTGGTTCGGGGACGGGTGCGTCGATCACATCTGGCGGATTCACCGGTGGTGGCGGCTTCGGTGGGGGAACGCCATGAGCCACGTGACATCGCCGACGCCGATTATCGCGATGAAGGATATCGTCAAGAGCTACATGATGGGTGAGGTGGAAGTTCTCGCCACGAGAGGTATCTCGCTCTCGGTGCAAAAGGGCGAGTTCGTCGCGATCATGGGCATGTCAGGTTCGGGCAAGTCGACACTGATGAATATCATTGGATGCCTGGACGTGCCGACGAGCGGTCACTATCGTCTCGACGGCGTGAACATCCGTCACCTTGATGACCGGGCCCTGTCTCAAATCAGGAACAAGAAGATTGGTTTCGTCTTCCAGGGTTTCAATCTCATCTCGCGTATGGCCGCAATCCAAAACGTCGAGCTACCAATGGCGTACGCGGGCGTTAGAACGAAGGAGCGCCGCAAGCGGGCGTTGGCGGCGCTCAACATGGTGGGTCTGGGTGATCGCCTCGATCACTTCTCGAGTGAACTCTCTGGTGGACAACAGCAGCGCGTAGCCATCGCGCGAGCGATGTGCACCAACCCTGCGCTCATCTTGGCCGACGAGCCCACGGGCAACCTGGATTCTCGCTCCTCAGCCGAGCTGATGACGCTCTTTTCCGGTCTGCACGATCAGGGCCGCACGATCGTGATGATCACCCACGAGCCCGACATCGCGGAATATGCCTCTCGCGTGGTTATCCTGCGTGACGGCGCGATCGTGAGTGATAAACCTCAGAGCAGCTCCCGCGCGGTGTCGTACGAACTTGAGATGTCCGGCGCGCCACTCTTGGGCCAAGTCAGAGCGCAGGACTGATGTCGGCGATTTTCGGGAACTTCTTCATGGCCGTACGAGGCATTGGCTCGAACTGGCTGCGGACGTTCCTCACGATGCTTGGCGTTCTCATCGGCGTCGCGTCGGTGATAGTGCTCCTCGCGATCGGTACCGGAAGTTCTCAGTCAATTGAGAAGTCCATCCAGAGCTTGGGCTCAAACACGCTGACAGTGTTCAGCGGTTCGAGGTCCGGCTCTTCGAGCGGTACCCAGATTCGCAACTCGACGCTCAATATCGCTTCGGTGACCGCGCTCTCCAGTTCCGTGAACGACCCCGACGTGAAGTCGGTCTCACCGGTCGTCACGACGAGTCTTTCGGCGACCTACGACGGAACGAGTTACACCACCTCGGTCATCGGATCGACGTCTTCGTATCTAACGGCTGAGAACTATACGGTGTCGGCTGGTCGGTCAATCTCGCACAGTGACGTGGTGAACCACGCACAGGTGATCGACATTGGTTCCTCGGTGGCGAGCGCACTCTTTGCAACGGGCTCAGATCCACTTGGTAAGCAAGTCCAACTCGGCTCCTCGGATTTCACGATCGTGGGACTCCTCGCGTCGAAGGGTTCGAGTGGGCTCAGCAATGAGGACGCCGTAGTGATTGCGCCTTACACGGCCGTACAGGACCAGCTCACCGGCGAGTCTCAGTCGTTCTCCGAGCTCCTAGTACAGGGAAAGTCGTCGTCCACGCTCTCGCTCGCGGAGAGTGAAGTTGAGAGCACGCTGGCTTCACTCAACGACACGACGGTGTCAAGCCTGCCCTTTACCGTGATTGATTCGGCGAGCCTGCTCACCGCCGCGACGTCGAGTTCCAAGACATTCACGGCACTCTTGGGATGGATGGCCGCGGTGTCGCTGCTCGTTGGCGCCATTGGCGTGATGAACATCATGCTCGTCACCGTCACCGAGCGGACCCGCGAGATCGGCATCCGTAAGGCGATCGGCGCGAGAAAGGTCATCATCCTCACGCAGTTCCTCATCGAATCGATGGTGATTTCGTTTCTCGGTGGAATATGTGGTGTGTTCGCGGGAATTCTGGTTTCGCGATTCAAAATCGACGGCGTCAAGCCGGTGCTGGCGTCCTATTCGATCCCGCTCGCTCTCGGTGTCGCGATCTCCGTAGGCATTGTCGCGGGCTTCTATCCGGCTTACCGAGCAGCGTCGCTGCGTCCGATAGACGCGCTGCGTTACGAATAGTCAAGAAAGGACGGCAAGGGTGACGAAGGAAATGGCAGACGTTGATGAGGGCGGGTCGCCCAAGGGTGATCGTGGGGACGCGACACTCGCGGGCTCGACGGTGCTCGTGGGCGAAGAGGATTTCGACATCCTTTTCGGTGACGAGGCCGAGGAGTGGCCCGAACAGGCGACGTCGAAGGGGTATCACGCGTCGTGGTTCGTCACGGTGCTCTCGGCGTTGTTGTTGGTCGTCGCGGGACTGTGGCTCGGGGCCTATTTGCAGCGAGGTCATTCCACGGCGTCAGCTTCCTCATTCAGCAGTCTGTTCGCGACCGGTACTGGCGGCCTAACTGGAAGCAAGGCCCTGGCGAGTGCCGCGGCGAAGGTCACCACCGGTACCGTGACCGATATCGTTGGCAACACGCTCTACGTGACGACGTCAAGCGGTTCGCTCGTGGCGGTGAAGGTCAGTTCGTCGACGACGATAGACCGCAACGCCGCTTCAACCCTTTCGGGACTCGAGCCGGGCGACACCGTAACGGTCCAGGGTACGAAGGAGAAGAGTGGCTCGGTCGAGGCCACATCTGTCTCCGATACGGCGAAAGGTGTGACATCAACCGGGTTTGGGAGCGGATCGTTCCCGAGCGGACTTACGGGCGGATCGGGTACAACTTCTGGAGGCTGAGCTCAACCAAGAGTGCTC
>Ga0302282_1001231_pt1 | contig 18425 bp, 19 predicted proteins | sample III_Fen_E1_3_FD_198763 | JGI IMG/M metagenome (GOLD analysis project Ga0302282, IMG submission 198763) | Peat permafrost microbial communities from Stordalen Mire near Abisko, Sweden - III_Fen_E1_3 | ecosystem: Environmental > Terrestrial > Soil > Wetlands > Permafrost | place: Sweden: Abisko... | reverse complement strand
CATTATCGTCTGAGACGTCGGACGGTGAGCAAGCACCGCTGGGCGATTTGCTTCAGTTGGTCAAGGTAAACCGGTGGGTCCAATTAGGACACACGCTGTAAGCGTCAAATCAGCACACCGACGCCGCACCATCCGGTCCAGTGAACGATTGGCCGCCCTAGGCGGGGACCGCGACGACGTTGTCTTCGACGCCCCGAACAGCGACCCCGTCATCGGCAGTCTCATTGAGGTGCTTCAACGCAATGTGACGTTGACGTCGCCCCGAAATGAATCCGTCGACGCCAATCCATCCGGACGTGCGCCACGTCGCGAGTATGACGATGGCGAAGAGCGCGTAGAACGCACAGACGCTCGCCGTGCCCGACATCACGTAGGTGAAGAGCAAGAGAAGGCTTCCCAGGCAAGCGAGCGGCGTGAGAAATCCCAGGGCGAGCGCCGCGCCGATCGCCAGTTCGGCGAAGGCAACGAGGATGGCGATCCATCCCGAGTTGGGGAGGACAAAACTATGCAGGAAGCTTCCCCACCAGGAGTACGCGGGGACGCCGTGCGCGGCGAAACCGGCAACCCCGGCGCCATTGTTATGTAGGAACGCCGGATTCTCCGCGCCCCAGACCTTGGCAATTCCCGCTTGAAGCCACATCACGCCGAGCCAGATTCGCATCGCGTTCCAAATGAGCGCAGCCGACTTAGAGCGTTGGAGCCAATAGAGGCTTCGCGGCGTTTCGATCTTTGAGGGATCTCCAATGAGTCCGATGACGTTATCCATAGAACCGCCTACTTTCCTACGTCACCGACAAATTGTCAGGCGAGATATGGAAGCGGGGTTCTGGACGTCCTGTCAATAGTTCTACCACGTTCGCCGTTCGGACTCTGACATGAATTGGCGCACTGTTGGCACATGACAATCGACGTCATCAAGGCCAAGACACTTGGCAGCGATTCACTTGGACGCGAGCGACGAAAGATAAGTGACGTCACGTTCGATGCAATTCGTTGTTCAACCAGACACCATGAACCACGATCCCCTGGCGAAAAGGCATTCCACGGGCAATCACCAGCACATGGCGACGATTGGTCGCCATGTGCTGGTGGCCTGCTAGTGAATGAGAACCTTCAACGCGTCGTGTTGAGCAGCGTTTCCAAAGACGTCGTACGCCTGGAGAATCTGATCGAAGGAGAATTCGTGCGTGACGAAACTCTCGACGGGCAACTTCTTCTCGGTGACGAGTTTCAGCAGCATCGCCAGCGTGTTTGTGTTTACCAAACCCATCGAGATGTCGATGTTCTTGATCCAGAGTTCGTTCAGCGCTAACTCGACCGGCTTGCCGTGCACGCCGATGTTGGCGACACTTCCGCCGGGGCGAACGATGACCGTTGCCATGGTGAACGTCTGCGGGATACCAACCGCCTCGATCGCAACGTCAACGCCTTGGCCGTCAGTGAGGGCCAAGACCTGCTCTTTCCAGTCCGCGTCACCAGAGTTGACCGTGTCGGTGGCGCCGAAGTCCGATGCGCGCTTCAGACGACTGTCGTCGAGGTCGATCGCGATGACCTTCGATGGACCATAGAGACGAGCGGTCATGACCGCCGCCAGTCCAACCGGACCCGAGCCGATAACGGCGACAACGTCACCAGGATTCACGTCTCCGTACTTCACGCCAATCTCGAAGCCAGTTGGCAAGATGTCTGACAACAAGATGCCTTCGGAGTCCGACAGACTCGCCGGCATTTTGTAGACCGAGTTCTCGGCGAACGGGACGCGAACCAATTCGGCTTGGGTGCCGTCAATCATGTAGCCGAAGATCCAACCAATGCCGGCCACGCCTTCGGGGTCGAGACAGTGCGAAAACAGCCCTTCGCGACAGTTTGAACAGCGACCGCACGAACTCACACAGGACAGGATCACCTTGTCACCAACGGCCAGTTGCGTGACGCCAGAGCCGACCTCGGTGATTACGCCGATTCCTTCGTGTCCCAGAATTCGGCCAACTTCAACCTCGGGTACGTCGCCCTTAAGAATGTGCAAATCCGTGCCGCATATGGTGGTCGCGACCATTTTGACAATGATGTCCGTTGACTTTTGGATCACCGGATCAGGTACGTCTTCCCAGCTCTTCTGGCCGGGGCCCTTGTAAACAAGTGCTTTCATTGTGGCAACTCCTTATAGATTGAGATGCGTCTCGAGAAACTGCGGACGCGAATCCACCCTATGGACATACTCCCCAGAAGAAACAGGGTCGAACGTCCCTGCTCAGCGCATCTTCGTCTCCAACGTCGACCGATCGGATCTGGCGGCGTGCGCGAAAGGGACGTTCGTCCCTACGGCACACGCCTCGAAATCGACGATTATTGATGCATGGAACGAACGCTGAGGGCCTACGAATTCTCACTGGACAACAAGGTCTTGCGGGCGTCCCCATGACGCCACTCGGAACGATGGCAAGTGAACAGCTTCTACCCGGGCGACTTCCGCAAGATTTGGTGTCCGTGGTCAAAGTGGCCACCGGGGCAACGCTGCATCTGCGGCCGATCCGTTGTGACGACGCGGAGAGATTAGTGGCTTTTCACGCCCAACTCTCCTTTGACTCCATCTACCGTCGCTATTTTTCTATGCATCCGGTGCTTACGGCCGAGGAGGTGCGGCACTTCACCCAGGTCGACTACGTCGACCGATTGGCTCTCGTAGTCGAAAACGGTGATGAACTCGTCGCCGTGGGGCGCTATGACCGCATGCCCGAGTGCTCGACCGCCGAAGTTGCCTTCGTGGTACGGGACGACTTTCAGCACCTGGGTCTCGGCCATCGCCTGCTCGACGCCCTCGCGAAGGCTGCCTGGGCGAGAGGGATCACGAACTTCAGCGCTGAGACGATGTCGTCGAATCACGCCATGTTGTCGGTGTTTCGCCGCTCAGGGTTCCCAGTGAACATCACCAGCGAGTTTAATGAGGTCAGTGTGCGCCTCTCGATTGACCCGACGTCGAAGTTCAGCAACCCAATCGCTCGCTGACGATTACTGATTGGCAATGACCGTAAGGGTGTTACTCTGCACCTAGGACGTCAAGACCTCGCTTCCTTCTCGCCGGACGTTCAGTTCGGCAGGTAGAAGAAGGAGTGATCATGGGTCTTCCAGGAATGGTACTTAGCGCTATCGCCGCTGCGGCGGGCGCAATTATGTACTGGGCCATCACCTATCAAGGTACGGGTTTTCGTCTCTCGACCGTCGGAATCATCCTCATGATCGCGGGGGCATTTGGATTTGTTGTGTCCGCGATCATCTTCGCGGTGTCGAGAGGTCCGGAACGGACGCAACGTCATTCTCTCGACCGACAAGTGGTTGACACATCGGGAAACACGAGTTCGGTTCACGAAGACTCTAAGTAGAGACACCCGGCCAGTGCGGAACGTGCCGATAACAACGGACGTTTCAATATTGAGGATTCGCGCACGACAGATGACATCCGACAAACACACTTACGAATTCAGAAAGGAGTACACGCAATGTACATAGGAGGCGGAACAGTTGTGTTGATCCTCGTCATCGTTCTCATTGTCTTTCTGGTAAGGCGATGAACAGTTGGCGAGAGGCGGAGTGGAACCGCAGACGTCCACGACAGGTCGACGAGAACGACGGAACAACGATGAAAGAGAATTTTCTCAACGAGACATGGAGCGATAATGGGCAAAAAGGACAAGGCCAAGAACATGGCTCAAGTAGCCAAAGGCAAGGTCGAAAAGACGGTCGGAAAGACGACTGGTGACCGTCAACTTGAGACCGAAGGCAACGTCGATCAGATGAACGGCAATGTCAAGCAGGCTGGTGAGAAAGTGAAGGACACATTCAAGGGATAGTTCTGAATGACCTTCAGCGAGTGCTGCATATTTCTCGTCGACAAGGATCAAGCCCCCCTTGATCCTTGTCGACGGAGTTAAGAACAAAGAAATCGTCCGTTCCTTCGGCGCGACCGCAGACGTGCGGTTCGTGCGCAGCATCAGTTCAACGAAGCACCACATGTCATTGAAGAAGCGCTAGGGTAAAATGGATTTCGACCTAAGAGTTGAAGAGCGCTAAATCAGGACCTCGTTGGGCGTTACGACACAGTGAGGAGTTTCGCAGTGACTCGACTCTCCTCTGTTCACAACCTTTTTGAAGTCACGCTTTCGGTGCGTGCCAATGCCCACTGAACGCTTGTTGAACATTCTCGAAATGCTCTCGCGGGAACACAGCGATCATCACTCCGACACTCTTTGTGCCGTCGCTGCCGAACTCACCGAATTGAGTGGCGCGGGAATCTTCCTTTTGTCAGGCGGACCGCAGTACACCAAGTTCTGTTCGAGCGACGACGTCGCGGACAAGTTATTGGACCTCGAAATCACGTTGGGCGAAGGACCCGGTAACGAGGCTTGCAACTCGGGCGTCGCGCTTCACGAAGACGATCTCCTCTTCGGCAAGTACGATCGATGGCTGGCGTACGCGCCGGCCGCCGTGGCCATCGGGGCGCGCTCCATATTTGCCTTCCCCATTGGAATAGGGGCCATCCGAATCGGGGCTCTGATTCTCTACCGCGACCGGCCAGGACCGTTGACCGAACGCCAGGAATCAGATGCCTATTTGGTTGCTTCGGTCATCGGACGCGCGATCCTCGAGACCCGCGCCGGCGCGACCGAGCTCGACCTCAGAGGTGAACTCGGACTGGCGCATTCCCTTGATTTCTCGGTGCACCAAGCCGCAGGAATGGTAGCGGTCCAAGGATCGTTGAGTCTGGACGACGCATTGGTCGCGCTACGCTCTCACGCGTTCGGTTCGGGCGTATCCATGACCACAATGGCCCAAAGCGTCGTGCGCCGAGAGACATCCTACGACCCAGAATCGCGTCGCTGGCGAGGAAAAGAAGCGAGGAACCCCTAGTGTTGGAAGTAGCATTATGTAGGTTAATTGACTATAAATCCTCACTTACGTTGATTTCCATAGTTCAATTGAGGGGCGGTTATGCGTATGACTAGAGAGTCGCTTTTGATTGCCACACTCGTCGAACTCGCGGACAATCTGGTCGACGAGTTTGATGTGATCGAAGTGCTGACGATGCTGTGCAATAGATGCGTGGAGACGATTGACATCGACGCCGCCGGGGTCATGTTGGCATCACCGGCGGGAGAGCTGCAGTACGTGGCGTCATCCAGCGAGACAATGCGAGAACTCGAGCTCTACCAGATTCAAACCGACGAGGGCCCCTGCATTGATTGCTTCAATTCGGGTGAATCGATCATCGATCGAACCCTCAACGACGCCGTAGAACAGTGGCCTCGTTTCAGTGTGCGCGCGGTCGAACTGGGCTTCAACTCCGTGTACTGCCTGCCCATGCGGCTTCGCGGGCGCGTCATCGGCGCACTCAACTTCTTTCGGGTAAAAGCTGGTGCGCTCGACACGAACGACGTGGTCTTGGCTCAAGGGCTGGCTGACGTCGCGACAATTGCGATACTCCAACATCAAACATCCATTGACGCCAGAGTTCTCAACTCTCAACTCAGTTCGGCGTTGAATAGCCGGATCATCATCGAACAGGCAAAAGGCATGATCAGTCAAGCCACGAACTGTGACATGGATGTCGCTTTCAGTCGACTTCGAGCACACGCACGAAATCACAACGAGCGGCTGACGGCCCTGGCAAATGCCATAGTCGGAGGGTCGGTTCGACCTCAGGACTTGGACGGTGCGTCGCCCACGACGAAACCGTGATCGAAACGTCGCGTTACGCATGTAATGCGACATTGCCCGTGCGACCGATGAGAAACTCTTCGGTGAACGACGATGGAGAATATGGTCCGTCGCCTCACTATCGCATTCGCTCAGGAGCGCCCGACGATGTTCGGGTCAACCACGAGGTTGGTATCACGCATCATGAATTGAAATGGTTGGGCATCCCGAGCTGGAATGCCTGGTCTAATCGTCTCGATCCGCGGAGTCAGATGGCGCGCCCGTGATATGGATACGGATTGCGGGCATCAATGGCTGATTCGTCTGACGTCCCGTCGTCCCCATTCGAATCTCACCATCGGAGTGCGTTGGCCCGACTGGCGCCCTTCGCCGCGGTCGCCATCGTCGCTGAGTTGAGTTTGGCCCTTCCGCCAGGACCAGCGTCCTCTCCGGACACGTACGTAAGTGTGTTGTTCCTCGCATTAACCGCGGCCGCCTTGATGTTGCCGAAGAAAGCTTCCCGATGGGTCGACCTCATGGCGCCACTCCTCTATACGGGATCGTGCCTGGCACTCATCCTGGCGGCCGGAGGATCGTCTTCGGGCGTGGGCCTCGTAGTCCTACTTCCAATTCTGTGGGCCGCCATCTACCTCGATCTTTGGAAGGCGTTCGTTGTGGTTCTCGCCGTGGTCGCGATTGAGTTTGTGACGACGTACTCGCCAGTCGACCTCTCTGACAGCATCCGTCTTCGGAGAGAATTCGCCTTCCTCTTCATCGGCGCGATCATCGTTCTCACGGTTCACGAAATTCGTGTCAGTTACTCACGAATCAGTGCGCATCGTGAAGTACGTGAGGCACAATTGACCCTCACCCTCAGCGAGGTTTATGAACAGAATCGCGTGACGTTAATTCTCGCGAACCTCGTCGAAATGCTCAACTTTTGCGACGTCGAAGATGAGGCCTATGAAGTCTTCGACTTCGCCGCCCGTCAGCTCTTCATTCAAGGTGGTTCAATAAGCATTCTGAATCCAACCACGAACGAATTGGAGGTGCGGTTCAACTGGTCTCAGACCCCCCTGACCATGGACCACTTTTCACCCGACCTCTGTCATTCGGTGGCGCTCGGTCAGCCGTACGAATCCGATACGCAGAATCCCCCGTGCTCGCACTTCTCTGGTGATGTCGGTGTACACGCCCTGTGCTACCCACTCTTGATTCAGAGGGAGATTGTCGGCATCCTCTCTCTTTCGATCCCCGATGATGAGAACACCACCTCTCGCTTCGAAGATTCCGAGCACTATCAGAATTACGCGAGACTGATCGGCAATCAGTTCTCAATATGGCTCGTCAATTTCACGCTTCGAGAAAAATTGCGCAACCTGTCAATCCGGGATCCGCTAACCAACCTCTACAATCGCCGATTCATGACCGAGACCCTTCACCGCGAAATGACTGTCGCCGGCCGGAGCCACGACCAGACCAGCGTCATTCAGATCGACATTGACGACTTCAAGACATTTAACGACTCCTACGGTCACGAAGTGGGCGACGCCGTTCTCTGCTCGGTGGCCGAAATTATGCTCGGACTCTTTCGCGAGTCCGACGTTCCCTGCCGTTCAGGGGGTGAAGAGTTCACCATTATCCTCCCTCGATGCACGTGGGACATTGCCAACCTGCGGGCTCTCGAGCTTCAAGAGCGCGTCGCCGTCATGGTTATTCACATGGCGTCGAGTCAACCGGCGCCGAGGTCGCCCACCCTCTCGATTGGCATCGCGACGTCACCCGAGCACGGGCATACCGGCGAGGACCTTCTGCGCGGCGCGGACGCGGCCCTCTACTCCGCCAAGTCCGCCGGTCGCAACCGCATTGTTCGTGCAACGCTCAATCCCGCTTCGACTGTCGGATAGGCGCCTCGCCGAAATATCTGGCGTCATCGCGACGATGCCTCAAGTGGACCCCATCCCTTGGACAGCCTGACCGACTTCTTAAGAGGTGAACAGGTTGTCACGGGCTCAGGCAGCTCGCTGGTTGATGCGTAATGAATAGTAGACCTCGTCGGGGGTGGCGTCACCGAGTGACGAGTGCGGTCGTTCTTCGTTGTAGTACTTGAGGAATTCGCTGATGCCGGCACGACACGTTGTCCCGTTCTCGGCGGGGTTCAAGTAGATGTGGTCGTATTTGAGGGTGCGCCAGAGTCGCTCGATGAACACGTTGTCGATTGCCCTTCCCACGCCGTCCATGGAGATCTTCACGCCAGTGTCCAAGAGCACCGAGGTGAAGGCCTCGGCGGTAAATTGCGATCCTGGGTCGCTGTTAAAGATCTCTGGTGCGCCGTAGAGGGCGAGGGCCTCGTTGAGGGCGGCCACGCAGAAGTCCGCGGTCATGGTGTTGGCGAGGCGCCAGGACAGCACTTTTCGCGAGTGCCAGTCCATGATCGCGACCAAGTACCAGAATCCTTTTTTGAAGGGGATGTAGGTGATGTCGGCCGCCCAGACCTGGTTGGGTCGAGTGACCGGAAGGTCGCGCAAGAGATAGGGGTAGACCGGGTGGGCCTTGTTCGGTGTGGTCGTCTTTGGCTGTGGACAAAGGCTTCTGATTCCCATGAGGCGCATCAGTCGCTGGACGCGCTTGCGATTGATCTCGCGACCACGACGACGCAAGACTGAGGTCATCATCCGCGAACCGTTCTCGGGGTGGGCCAGGTAGAGCTGGTCGATCTCCTGCATGAGAGCGAGATTCTCTGGCGTTTCGGTGTTGGCGCGCTCGTAGTAATAAGTCGAGCGAGCCACACCAAGCAAGCGGCACTGATCCGAGACGGGTAGTGCGTGGCCAGGGTCGATCAGCTGGCGTCTCTGCCCAGATGACCACTCGCTCCTGGCCGCGAGACTAAAAAATCGCGCTCCATCTCGAGCTTGCCGATTTTCTTGTAGAGCTCGTCGACGTCGACCGACGCGACCTTGGTCTGACGACCCTCGAAGACGCTCGACGCTTGGTCGAGCAGTTGCTTCTTCCACTGGGTGACCTGGGTCGGGTGCACGCCGTAGATTTGGGCCAGCTCGGCCGTTGACTTGTCGCCCTTTAACGCTTCGAGGGCGACCTTGGCCTTGAAGTCCGCCTTGAACTTGGTTCTCTTTCCTTGCACTTCGACCTCCGTGAGGTTTGGTGCTCACATCTTAAGAACGTGTCCAAGATCCGGGGTCCACTTCAGCCGTCGCCCAGCAGCGTCGAACGTGGCCCACGAAATCGACGTTTTGTAGGCTTCACGATGGGATCATCGCGGTTCGAGGACGGGCCAATTCACTCTGAAATCAAGGCTTTTCATGTTTTCCTCAAAAGTTGTGAAACCTGTGTGAATCCAACTGTTAAGTTCTGATTGACGTTCTAGTGCGTGGTCAGGCTAGATGTCACCTCCAGACAATGCGGGTACCGCGGTTTCGGTGTCTCGAGGGGTGACTCGCATGATTTTTTCGACTTTCAGTTCATTAATGTCAGTACGGCATTGACGTGAGTAATTCCTCACGCCGTAGCGACGACCAGGTGTACCGGGTGGTCGTGGTGGACGATCACGAGATGATTCTCGAAAGCATCGTGCGACTGCTCGCCGCAGATCCGAGGATCAACATCGTCGGCACGGCACTCACGGGCATCGAAGGAATCGAATCGGTACGCGATCAGTCGCCTGACGTACTGGTCATTGATTACCACCTTCCGGACATGGACGCTCCCGAAGCGATAGCGGCAATTCGCAACTTTGACCGAGACGTCAAGATCGTCACGCTCTCCGGATCGGAACGTCCCGGAGCGCAACTCTCATCGATGAAGGCCGGAAGTGCTACCTGGGTTCGCAAGACTCGCGCAATCCATGAGCTCATTGACGCGATTCTTCTCGTGGCGGTTGGTGAACCGCGCCCCACCGACGAGCGCGATCGCCTGCCAACAATGGACGAATTGGTGGTTCGCTATCAGCCGGTGGTGAAGCTGTACGACGAGCGAATCGTCGGCTTCGAAGCGCTCGTCTACTGGCAACATCCCGAGAAGGGACTGTTGCCTCCCGACTCCTTCTTGCCCGTCGCGATCGAAACGGGCTTCATCGAGGACGTGGAGCGTTGGGTGCGCGAGCAGGCGTTTGGCCAATTGGTGCAATGGCAGCAACGATGCCCGACGGTCCCACGACTGTGGATGAGCGTCAATCTTTCGAGCGGGAGCGTGGCCGATCCCCGATTCATGGGCTCGTTGGCCCGAGCGATCACCGACTCAGGCGTCCACGCCAGGGACGTCATCGTCGAGATCAACGAACTGATCCTCCTCGACGATCCGGAGTCCGCCGTCGAGTTCCTGTCCCAACTCAGCGATCTAGGTGTGCGACTAGCGCTCGAGAAGTTCGGGAGCTCATTCTCCCCCATCTCCTACATGCACCGAATCTCCTTTGACTGCCTCAAGATCGATCGATCCTTCACCGCGAAGCTGCTCGAGCCGTCGGGAACTATGTCGCTCGTCGAGTCGATCTCTAAGTTCGCCGGTTCAATGGGGATGATGTGTGTCGTCGAAGGTGTCGAGCACTTCGATCAAGTGATCGCATTGCGTTCCGTGGGACTGGACATTGGACAAGGCCCGAAGTTTTCGCCACCGATTTCGGCCCAGAACTGCGAGGTCCTGCTCGCGCGGTCGTTTCCCCATTCGGTCCGTTCGCCTCAACCATCGTCGTCCAATGTCAGCACGTCGACTCGGTAGTCGGCTGAAATGACGAAACGAGCCAATCAGTTGATTTCGAAGGTCCTGGGCGCGGCACCCGAAGCGATGCTCGTCGTCGATGGTGCGGGCCTTCTCGTCATGGCGAACACGAAGGCCGAGCTCCTCTTCGGATGCAGCCACAAAACAATGGTCGGAATTCCGGTGTCGCCATTGGTTTCGATCGATTTTCGAGAAGGTCGGTCTGACACCGCTGGCCTTCTCCTGTCGGCCCGGCGACGCAACGGGGAGATCTTTCAGGCGGAGATATCGCAGTCGATCATTCATACCGCTGCCGGTTCACTCATCATCGCTGTCGTCCGCGACGTCTCCGCGAGAAGTGAAGTGGAAGCAGAGCGTATTCGGGTCAAATCAGCGGCGGAGCACGTATTGCTTAGCGCCGAGGCCGCGAGGGTCAATGCCGAAGCCGAGAAGACAATTGCGGCGAGCGTTCGCCTGGAAGCCGAAGTTAAGCGAATCGAAGCAGAACGGGTGCGTCTCGAGGCCGAGATGGAGCTCGAACGCCTGAAGGGATTCCTCCATCAATCCCAACGAATGGAAAGTCTGGGGCAATTGGCTGAAGGCGTGGCCCACGACTTCAACAATTTACTGGCCGTCATCTTGAACTACGCGGCGTTCGTTGGCGAAGAGTTGCATAGAGCCGCTGATTCACCGGAGGGGTCCCAGTGGAGTGGACCTCTCAATGACGTGAAGCAGATTCAAGTGGCCGCAGAACAGGCCAGCGTCTTGACGCACCAACTCTTAGCGTTTGCCCGCCGAGAGGTGATCCAAGCGCGACCGTTGAGTTTCAACGGAGCCATCAGAAACATTGAGGAGATGCTACGAAGGACGATTGGCGAGCAGATTGAGCTCTCCATTGAACTCGAACCCGATCTATCGAAGGTCATGGCCGACCCGGGCCACATTGAACAGATGATTCTCAATCTGGCGATCAATGCTCGCGATGCCATGCCGACGGGAGGAACTCTCTCCATCATCACGTCCTCGAGAGAAGTCAACGCATCTGAATGGTCGCTCCTTGGTGCTCCCGCGGGTTCCTACATTTGCGTGCAGTTCAGCGACAACGGCACGGGCATGTCCGCCGACGTCCGAGATCGCGCCTTCGAGCCGTTCTTCACCACGAAACCCAGAGGCGAAGGGTCAGGACTCGGTCTCGCAACGGTCTACGGAATCGTCCTGCAGTCGGGTGGTTTCCTCAAGATCTATTCCGACGAGGGGATTGGAACGTGCATCACAATCCTGCTTCCGATCGATCCCGGTTCGGTCGAACTCGGTCAGCGCAGTTCGAAAGTCGACGTGACCGTCCCTCTCAATGGATCGAAAACCGTGCTCGTCGTTGATGACGAAGAGGGCTTACGTGAAGTGACACGCCGAATCCTCAGTCGTTCTGGCTACAGGGTGCTCACGGCGTCGAGTGGCGTCGAGGCAATCGAGATCGCGGCGACACATCTCGGACACATCGACCTGCTCTTGACGGACGTGATCATGGCCACATTGCAAGGCCCAACTGTCGCCAAGGAAATAACGGTATTGCGACCGGATATACGAGTGCTCTTCATGTCGGGGCACGCTCAGCCCGTTCTCGAGGCTGAGGCCGTCCTCGGCACTGGGTTTCAACTGGTGGAGAAGCCCTTCGACCAGAAGATGCTGTTGGACAACGTGCGATTCGCCCTCGACGCCGATCGCGAAAGTGTCACCACATGAAAATGAACGCACCGCCGAGATTCGGGGACATGACGGCGTTCGCCCGTCCATGCGTCAACCCCGACGAGCAAGGACGGAACTCACCATGACCGACCACGCCGCTATCACCGTGGTCGTCGTTGACGATCACGAGATGATTCTCCAGAGCGTGGTTCGTCTACTCGCGGCGGACCCTCAGATCGTCGTGGTGGGCACCGCCCTCACCGGTGCTCAGGGCGTCGACGTCACCAAGCGGGTCAAGCCCGACGTCCTCGTCATAGACTTTCATCTGCCGGACATGGACGCCCCGGAAGCGATTCGCCAGCTCCGCGAGGCACATTGCGATGTCAAGGTCGTCACAATCTCAGGATCCGAACGGCCGGGAGCGCTCTACGCCTCCATCAGGGCCGGCAGTTCGGCCTGGGTTCGCAAGACACGTGCCATTCACGAACTGCGCGACGCGATTCGCCACGCCGCCGCCGGATGGCCCTTCGCGAACGAGGAGATGGAGGCGACCCCGAAGCAGGACCAGCTGATCGTGCACTACCAACCGATCGTGAATCTCACCGACGGACGCATCGAGGGATTTGAGGCGCTCGTGCGTTGGCAGCACCCGGAACGCGGCCTGATGTACCCCGAGTCGTTCCTGCCCTACGCCGAAGAGACGGGGTACATCGAAGAGATTGATCGATGGATACGCGAAGAGGCGATACGGCAACTGGCTCGCTGGCAAGCTCAGTTTCCCTCGGAGTCGCCACTCTGGATGAGCGTGAACCTATCGGCGTCCGACATTCTCGATCCACTGCTTTTCCAGTCGATCTCTGACAGCCTCGAGGAAGCCCACATCGAACCGGAGCATCTCGTGGTCGAAGTCACCGAATCGGTACTGTTGGACGACTCCGACACCACGATGCGATTCCTCTCGCAACTCAACGCCATCGGTGTGAAGCTCGCCTTGGACGATTTTGGCACCGCGTTCTCATCAATCTCCTACGTTCGCCGTTTCCCGTTCGATCACTTGAAGTTGGACCTGTCGTTCACGGCCGAACTGCCGAATTCAATTCGATCGATGTTGCTCGTCGAAGAGATCTGGCACATGGCCGTTTCACTCAACATGAGAGGTATCGCCGAGGGGATTGAACGAATCGACCAACTCGAGGCCCTTCGCGACATCGGCTTCGAATTTGGCCAGGGCTATCTCTTCTCGGGCGCCGTGAGCGCTGCGGAATGTGAAGTACTTCTCTCGCGCGCGACCCTTTTGCCCACGCTGGAATCGAAAGTCTGATTCGAGTGACGATCAATCGATTGAACGTGCGACGACCCTTTTGCTCATGTGGTCACGGTTGTTCCGGTGCGTATAAACCGCGAGTGACCACATGTTCTATCGATTCACGAGTCGCGGGCGACACGTCCGCACGTGCGACGTCTTTCAGAAACAAACGAGGAGGAACATGAATGTAGTGAACAAGGCGAAAAATCTGTTCCAGATTTCCAAGGGCAAGACCAAAGAGGTGACCGGGAAGGTTACGAGAAACCGGGACCTTGAATCCGCCGGCGCGAACGATCAACACAAGGGCCACCTCAGGCAGGTTGGAGAAAAGGTGAAAGATGCTATCGACGAACTTTGAATCGCCCGCAGACGAAGAGGGTCGCGACTTACGCGACGTGTTGGTGCGTCAAACTACGGCGGAGGTCGGAAGTCTGCAAGATGACGTCGAACGACTGCTCGAGATAGCGGCACAACTCTTTTCCGCTATTGAGCGCCAAATCCAACGCATAGAGGAAGATTTAGTGTGTGCCTGTGGAGAGAAGGTCCGAGCGTACGCACAGAGTGCCTTCAAGGAGCGTCTGGTTCTTTGCGCCGAGAGTCTCGACACGTCGATCCACGCGATCGATCTTCATCTCGAGCGCCGAGCGGGTGAGCACATCACCAACTTCGGACTTCGCGACGACCCCTCGACGTAACTCACCTCGACCACGGGCACGACGCGAATCTTCCGTTCGCGCTGATTCCTGCCCGTCCCGAGATGGTGGACGTTCGGTGAAAACTTGACTAATACGATCGTCTTTGTTATAAATACGTCTTCACGTCGTATTGGCGCGTTCATCGCTGTCGACCACTAAAGGAGAGCACATGCCCGAATGGGGATTCGAAACTCGTCAGATTCACGCCGGGACCTCGCCCGATCCGACCACTGGCGCGAGGGCCGTCCCGATCTACCAGACGACCAGCTACGTCTTTCGCGACACGGCCCACGCGGCGGCGCTCTTCGGCCTCCATGAGCTCGGCAACATCTACACCCGAATTATGAACCCCACCCAGGCCGCCTTCGAAGATCGTGTTGCGTCACTCGAGGGTGGCGTCGCGGCACTCGCCGTAGCAAGTGGACAGGCCGCCGAAACGATCGCGCTCTTGAACTTGGCCGAGAACGGCGGCCACATTGTTTCGTCGGCGTCGCTCTACGGCGGCACGTACAACCTCTTTCACTACACCTTGCCCAAGCTCGGCATCGAGGTCTCCTTCGTGAACGACCCCGACGACCTCGAAGCGTGGCGCAGCGCCATTCGGCCAAACACGAAAGCGTTCTACGCCGAGACCCTCGGCAATCCCAAGGGTGACGTCCTCGACTTCGAGGGCGTGGCCAAGGTGGCGCACGACAACGGGATCCCCCTCGTGGTCGACAACACGTTGGCGACGCCCTTCCTGGCCCAACCGCTGGCGCACGGCGCCGACATCGTGGTGCACTCGGCCACGAAGTTCATCGGCGGTCACGGAACGTCGATTGGCGGCGTGATCGTCGACGGCGGCACGTTCAACTACGAAGCGAGCGGTCGCTTCCCCGCCTTCACCGAACCGGACCCGAGCTACCACGGACTCGTTTTCGCCGAACTCCCGGCGCCGCTTTTCCCCGCCCGCTTCGTGCTCAAGGCTCGGTTGCAGTACTTGCGCGACGTCGGCGCGGCGATCACCCCGTTTAACTCCTTCCTCTTCATTCAGGGTCTGGAGACCTTGAGCTACCGAATGGAGCGTCACGTTCAAAATGCCGTGGTCGTCGCCAACTGGCTCGAAGCGCGCGACGAAGTTTCGTGGGTGGCCTACCCCGGGCTGGCCTCAAGTCCGTGGCATGAACGCCAACTCCAGTATTTGCCCCGTGGTGGTGGATCGATCATCGCTTTCGGCATCAAGGGAGGACTGAGCGCCGGACAGAAGTTCATCGAGGGTCTCGAACTCTTCAGTCACTTGGCGAACGTGGGCGACGTGAGGAGCCTCGCGATCCACCCAGCCTCGACAACGCACTCCCAGCTAACCGAAGAGGAGCAGACGACGACCGGTGTGAGTCCGGATCTCGTGCGTCTCTCTGTTGGACTCGAGACGATCGACGACATCCTGGCGGACCTCGACGCCGGATTCCTTGCCGCGAAGGATGGGTGAGCCCAACTTTGTTCCCGGGCACGTGGCAACCCGGCGATGATCCCGGTCAACGGCAATTCGTTGAACTGAAGGGAAGTAACACTCAAGGCTTCGCCCTTGAGGGCGGCGGATCATTGCCGAGCGTCACCGTGGCCTTCGAAACGTGGGGCCGACTGGATCAACAACGCACGAACGCAATTCTGGTGTTACACGCGCTGTCCGGTGACTCACACGCCGTGGGGCCATCTGGACCGGGACACGTTTCGCCCGGCTGGTGGGACGGACTCATTGGACCGGGTGCACCGATTGACACCGATCGCTTTTTCGCGGTGTGTCCCAACGTGCTGGGAGGCTGTCAGGGGACGACGGGACCCTCCTCACTCGATGCCGATGGTTCCCCGTTCGGGTCGAGGTTTCCGACCATCACGATTCGTGACCAGGTCGCCGTCGAGGTCGGTCTCGCCGACGAGCTGGGCATCGACAAATGGGCCGCGGTGATCGGCGGTTCCATGGGCGCGATGCGCGCGCTCGAATGGAGCGTCGGCTACGCCGATCGAGTTGAGCGCGCGGTGGTGCTCGCGGTATCCGCGGCCGCGTCCGCCGAACAGATCGCCCAGTGTTCGCTCCAAATCCGCGCGATTAGGTCCGATCCAGCCTTTGCTGGGGGTGACTACTACACAACCGGCTCTCAGCCGTTGATCGGTCTCTCAATCGCGCGGGGGCTCGGCCAGATCAACTATCGCACCGAGCGCGAGTTCAATATCCGATTCTCGCGCGAAGCTCAAGGTGAGGAAGTACCGTTGCGAGGAGGTCGATACGCCGTCGAGTCATACCTCGAGTACCAGGGCGAGAAACTCACTCGACGTTTCGACGCGAACTCCTACGTGGTACTGAGTGACGCCATGAATCATCACGACGTCGGTCGCGGACGCGGAGGTGTGGCCGAAGCTCTACGGGGCGTGCGGGCAAGGGTCACGGTCGCCGGAATCGCCAGCGATCGTCTCTACCCCCTGGAACAGCAGATAGAAATCGCGCGCCTCTTGCCGGGTGATGAATCGGTGCACGTGATTCAGTCCGAGTTCGGACACGACGGCTTCTTGCTTGAAACCGATGCCGTGGGCGACGTCGTACGCGGGGCACTTCGCACATGAGCGTGAATTCCCTATCTCTCATGAATTTATTTGCGCGATCCACGGCCAAACTCAAATGACCGCTCGCGACGTCACCGTTCGCGTCAACGGTTGGAGTATTCATAATCGCAGGTCCCCGGCAGTTTCCTAAGCGCCACACGATCCATCGCATACGACGAGGGGAATTTCCTATTATTTCACTAGGAATACTGGTATATTGAACCAAACCAGTCAAGGAGGCAGTATGTCACTCAACGTTGAAACGATCCTCAGTGAAGCGCCAGCGACCCGAGCGGCCGAGTTGCGCACGTTTTTCGAGTCGTTGAAGTTGCCGGAAGGACGACTCGATGCCCGCACGCTCGTGCGGATCACCGACGCCGTCGCGGCTCGTGCGGACCTGTTCGAAGATCTACTCGTCGACGACGAAGTGAATCGTTGGTGGTTCCAACTGTGGGTCACCGAAAGTTACGAAGTCCGTCTACTGACCTGGGAGCGCGAACAGTCATCGGACTGGCACGATCACGGTGGCTCATCCGGGGCCTTTACGGTCACTGCCGGAGCACTCTACGAGGCGTACCGAGCCGAGGACCACTTCAGCGTCCGTGATCACCATTACGTCGCCGGCGACAACGGTTCGTTCGGCCCGGAGCACGTGCATGACATGATCTACGAAGCGGGCAAACCGGCCGTCAGCATCCACGCCTATTCGCCGCCGCTCAGCGGGCTCACGGTCTACGACCGAACTCGATTTGGCTTCGTGGCCCGCGACTTCGTGAACGAGGAGCGACGCGCCGAAGAACTCTCGTAAGTCGTCGCGCGAAAATCAGTCGGCGACGGGCGAGTCGAGTGCGTCGGGCATCCCCCACGCCTCAGCCACGAGGGCGTGCGACTCGATTCGAGCCTCGAGTGAATGCAGTCGGGTCGAGATCATGAACTCGTCGGCCGCTGTTCGTTGCTGCAGGAGAGAAAGCCCGTTCACAACGGTTTCTTGATCGCCGATGAGGTGCGTCGACATTGCCTCGGCGGCGATCTGCTCCTCGAGTGGAGTGAAGGAGTACGCCGCGGCCTCCTCCGGTGACGGCAACTGCCCGGGACGACCGGTTCGCATCTGCACGACGCTGAGCGCGGAAGAGCCCGACAGCCACTTCGCCTCTTGCAAACTTGGGGCACAGATCACGGAGACCGCGACCATCACGCGAGGCTCGGAAAGCACGATCGAAGGCTGAAAGTTCTCCCGATAGGTCGCGAGGGCCGCGTCCAATTCTCGTGGAGCGAAATGATACGCAAATGAGAAAGACAGACCGAGAATGCCCGCCAACTGCGCGCTGAATGTTGAGGATCCGAGCAACCACATCTCCGGCAGATAACCACTTCCAGGATTCGCGAAGGGGTGCGTCGGCGCACCATCGGATGGTAATAGGTACTTGATGAGTTCCACGACGTCATTGGGAAAACTGTCGGCGCCGAGGTCGAGGGTGCGCCGAAGGGCTCGAGCCGTCACGTGATCCGTTCCCGGTGCGCGCCCGAGACCAAGGTCGATGCGACCGGGGTGCAACGCTTCGAGCGTCGCGAACTGCTCGGCCACGACGAGCGGCGCGTGATTCGGCAGCATGACACCGCCGGATCCGACGCGCAGCGTAGAGGTCGCATCCGCGATGTGCGCGATGAGCACGGCTGGCGCGGAACTCGCCACGGCGGGCATCCCGTGGTGCTCGGCGACCCAGAGTCGTTTGTAACCGAGTCGCTCTATCTCAATGGAC
>Ga0302282_1001215_pt1 | contig 18602 bp, 17 predicted proteins | sample III_Fen_E1_3_FD_198763 | JGI IMG/M metagenome (GOLD analysis project Ga0302282, IMG submission 198763) | Peat permafrost microbial communities from Stordalen Mire near Abisko, Sweden - III_Fen_E1_3 | ecosystem: Environmental > Terrestrial > Soil > Wetlands > Permafrost | place: Sweden: Abisko... | reverse complement strand
ATCTTCTTACCAAGCTCACCACCTGGGGCGCGGTACTCTTCATGATAATCTCCATCTCGCTCACCGTTCTGCTCGCACGCACCAACGGCGAACACTCCGTCCTCTCCGGAAGCCAGCAGACCACCCAAAAGAAGTAGCCGCATGGGCCCAACTCACTTTGATTCCTGCCCCGCAACCCCACAGGCAGGCCCGCAATGATCCACGAAATCCTCCCCGTCGGCATCCTGCAATGCAACTGCTCCATCCTCGGTGACGAGACGTCCCGCGAGGCCATCGTCGTCGATCCTGGCGACGACATCCCGAAGATCATGGCGATCCTGAACCGCCACCACCTCACGGTCAAACAGATCCTCATCACCCACGCTCACATCGACCACATCGCCGGCGCCGCCCGTCTCAAACAGCTCACGGGCGCGCCAATCCTCTACAATCCGCGCGATCTTCCCCTGGTGAAGATGATGGATGTGCAGGCCGGATGGCTCGACATGCCCACCCCTGAAGTCCACTCTCCCGACGACACCCTGGAGGACGGCCGCCTCATCACCATCACCGGCCTCACCGGCAACATTCTTCACACCCCCGGCCACACTCAGGGCAGCGTCTGCCTCCACCTCCCCGACCAAAACCTGCTCCTCGCCGGCGACACCCTTTTCGCCGGCTCCGTCGGCCGAACCGATTTACCCGGAGGCGACGGCCCCACCCTCATCCGCTCCATCCACGAGAAGCTCCTCCCGCTCCCCGATGCCACGATCGTCATCCCAGGCCATGGCCCTAAAACCACCATCGGCGAAGAGCGCGAAACCAATCCATTCCTCAATCGATAATTAACTACATTTATTTTCAATTACTTATGTCGGCTTATGAAAGTAACGGATGATATAGTGTCCTCGTTTGTTTCTTATTCGGGTTCATCAAAATATTCCTGTTTTTCCTACTAGAAAATTTCACGCAATGGCCGACCGCATGCCTGCATCAAAATCAGCCGCCGGCCCAATCAAGCTAATCACCACCCGGTTCCGCTCCGCCATTCCATAGAACGAGCCCGGATGCACCAGCACCCCCCGATCGCGTACCAGCCTCTCCGCGCAATCCACCTCGCCAACGCAACTCGGCAGCCCCACCACTGCGCTCCATCCGGCGTCCACCTCCAGTACCTGCAGCCGACCGGGGGATTCTCCTGCAATCCGCCCCAGCGTAGCCAGATTCCCCCGTACCCTTTCCAGTATCTGCGCCTGCATCGTTCCCGCTCCCGACAGCCAACTCGGCATCGCTAACTGCACCGGCGCATTCATCGAGAGAAATGTGTCTGCGACAATCTCGAGCCGCCCCAGTGCCTCAGCCCGCTCCCGTTCCGGACCCAAGGTAGCAATCCACCCAGCTTTCATCTGAGGCAGTCCGGCAATCTTGCTCAGCCCGCTCAGCACAAACGTCGGCGCGGGGTGCGCCCCGCAGGCAAAACTCCGCGCCGCCTCAGTCTCACGCAGTCGATAGTCCAGGAAAACTTCATCCACAATCAGCGCCAGCTCATGCCGAGCGCATAATGCCTCCAGCGCTTCCCTCTCGCCTGCACCTGTCCAATTTCCCGTAGGATTGTTCGGATTCACCACAATGATCGCCCGAGTTCGCGGCGTCACTGCCCGCTCCAATTCGCCAAGGTCGATCCACCACCCGTGGTCGTAAAACAGCGGATAGGGCCGCAGCCGCACGTCGTCCAGGTCTGCCAAGAAATCAAACAATGGGTAACTCGGCTGTGCCACCAGTACCTCATCGCCCGGGTCGCACAGCAGCCGAAACAGGAAGCTGTAACTCTCGCTGGTGCTCGTCGTCAGCACCAGATCATCCACCAACACGTCCGCCCCATGCCCCGCATAGTACGCGACCACCGCCTCGCGCGCGCTTACTATTCCCCGCGGATCGGGGTCGTAAACCAGCGCCCGCGCATCCCCCAGGGGCTCCAGCAATGTGGCTGCGTCATACGTAAACCCGCACCGCGTCGGATTCGACACGGTCAGGTCGTACAGTCGCCGCCCCGACGCCCGCGCCACGCGCACTGCCGCCGCATAACTGCTCTCACCTGCATCCCACGACGTGCGCGAAGAGAATCGGCTCACGTCTATCATCCTAGGCCACACTAAGGCTCAATCCGCGTGCCCCAGCCCGATCTCCTTGTAGGCCTTCTGCAGCACAAAGAACGCGGCCTTCTTCTTGCCCTGGTCGGAGACCAGCCCTTTGCGGTTGTAGCCGTCCTGCATCCCCGCCAGGTTGCGGATCGGCGAGCGGAAATCCATCAATATCCACGCGGTAGACCCGCGCAGTTGCGTGATCTTGTTCAGCATCCCAATCTGATGCCGGTAGATCTCCGCCTGAAACTCCTCCGTCCAGCGCTGATCCACCGCGCCATGCATCCCGGCAATACCCTCGCCGCCGAATTCGCTGACGATCAGCGGCTTGTCGTATGCCACCTTCCATTCCGTCGCATCGGCGGACGCCGGCGTCCCCTCATACCACCCGATGTATTCGTTGAAGCCGATCACATCCAGCGCTTTTCCCAGCGGGTCGTCGATATACTTCGTCTTCAGGTCGCCGCGTACCAGCAGAGCCGCCGTCACCAGCCGCGTGGGGTCCTCGTGGTGAACAAACTCGGCCGAGCGCGTCAGAAAAGCCGTCCGCGTCGCATTGTTCGGCGTCTCGTTTGCAATCGACCACAAAATCACGGATGCCTTATCGCGGTCGCGCCGAATCTCCTCATGCAACTGTTGTTGCGATTTCGCGTAAACATCCTCCTTATCGAACTGCACCGCCCAGTAGACCGGCACCTCCGACCACAGCAGGATTCCCAGCCGATCCGCAGTCCGGGTCATATGTTCGTCGTGAGGATAATGAGCAAGCCGCGCAAAATTTCCACCCAATTCTTTTACCCAACCCAGCAGCGTCGCCGCCTGAGCGTCGTTATCCACACGGCCCGCGGTATAGGGTGCCTCCCCATGAATGCAAGTGCCGTTCAGCACAATTGATTTGCCGTTCAGCAGAATCCGCGATCCCGAAACTTCAATCGTTCGAAATCCGATCTCATCCGTCAGCGCGTCGTCACCAGCCTTCAGCACCACGTGGTACAGCTTGGGATTCTCAGGCGACCACAACGACAATCCCGGCGCAGCAATGCTGATCTCAACCCGTCCATCCGCATCGGTCACTCCCTGCGTATGGAGCTTCGCTTCAGGCACGTCAACCGAGACCTGCGCGCCAGCATGCGCCCCTTCCACATGCACATAGCCTTCAATCTTGCTCCGCGTCGCACGATCAAGATGCAGGTCGAAATCGTCGATGAAGCTATCCGGTACGGTCACAATGGAAACATCCCGCGTCAATCCGCCGTAGTTCCACCAGTCCGTCTTCACCGTTGGAACGCCGTCTGCAATGCGCGTGCTGTCCACAAAGATGACCACGCTGTTATCGCCGGCCTTCACCGCACGCGTGACCTCGCAATCGAACTCCGTGAATCCGCCTTCATGCGTGCAGACGAGTTCGCCGTTCACCCAAGCTCGCGCCTTGTAATTCGCCGCCCCAATATGCAGAAACGAGCGATGTCCTGCCTGCGGTTGATACAGGAAATGGCGCTCGTACCAGAAGCCCCCCTCGTAGTACTCAAGCAACTCCTTCTGCGTATTCCAGTCGCCCGGGACCTTGATCGTGGGACTCTTAGCGAAGTCGAACTCCAATAGCTTGTTGCTGCCGGCCGGCAGTTCCTCGTCCGTGGAGTAACCGCTCCTTCCGCCGCCGAGGCCGTTCTGGTACGGATCGAGAATGTAGTGCCAGTCCCCATTCAGGCTCAACACCGGCCTCTGGTCAACTGCCACAAGCAAGGTTGGCGGTACAGTTACGGCCGTCGCCGCGGGCTGCTGCGCGCTCAGCGCCATCGGTCCTGACCAAACGAGACACGCACACGCCAACGTCGCCGCTGCGAAAGCGGCATAAGTTACGCCATCTTTTTTGCTTGACATGAAATCTCCTCCGCCGACGAGAGGCCGGCCGCGCAGCGACATTCTTACAGCCTGTATGCCTTGCGAACGAGGTTGACGGCAAGGTCCCTCACCACTTCAAACGCCTCTGCTTCATCCAGCCGATGTTCCGCAACCAGCCTCGCCAAGAACGCGCAGTCCACACGCCGGGCCACATCATGCCGCGCCGGAATCGACAGAAACGCCCGGGTGTCGTCGTTGAATCCGACCGTGTTGTAGAAGCCCGCCGTCTCCGTCGCCGTCTCGCGATAGCGCATCATCCCCTCCGGCGAGTCCAGGAACCACCACGGCGGTCCCAGCTTCACCGCTGGAAAATGTCCGGCAAGCGGCGCCAGTTCCCGGCTGAACACCGTTTCATCCAGCGTAAACAGGATCAGCGTGAAGTTCGGCTCGTTGCCGTACTTCGAGAGCAGTGGCCGCAACGCACGCACATACTCGGTCGGCGCTGGAATATCCGCACCCTTATCCCGCCCAAATTTGTCGTAAACCACCTTGTTGTAGTTCCGCACCGACCCCGGATGCAGTTGCATCGTCAGCCCGTCCTCAACGCTCATGCCGGCCATTTCCGTCAGCATCTGCGCCTGGAATAGTTCGACATCGCCCGGCTGCATCTTGCCCGAGTAGACGCGCGCATATAGCCGCTCTGCTTCGGCCAGCGAGAGATCTGCCGTCCGTGCGGTCAGGTGGCCGTGGTCGGTCGCCGTTGCACCATTCTTCTTGAAGAACGCCCGCCGCGAACGTAACGCCGCCAGGTAGCCCGTCCAGGTCGAGACATCCTCCCCCGATACCTCGCCCAGCATCTTCAGATTGTCCTGGAAGCCCGCATACTCCGCGTCCACTACGGCATCCGGCCGGAACGTCGGCAGCACCCGGCCCTTCCATCCCGAAGCCTTGATTGCCTGATGAAATTCGAGCGAGTCCACCGCGGCATCCGTCGTCGCAAGCACCTCGATGTTGAAGCGATCGAACAGCGCGCGCGGCAGGAACTCCGGCGTCAGCAGCTTCTTCGCGATGATCTCGTAAAACTCATCGGCGTTGGCGGGAGACAGGCGGTCCGTCAAGCCAAACAACTGGCCGAACGCATAGTCGAGCCACAACCGCGTCGGCGTACCGCGAAATAGGTAGTAGTGCTTCGCAAAGATGCGCCAAACCTCGCGCGGATCCGCATTCTCCTTGCCATCTACCTGCGGGATTCCCAGCGACTCCAGCGACACTCCCTGGGAGTACAGCATCCGAAAGATATAGTGGTCGGGCTGAATGAACAGCGCAGACGGATTGGGAAATGGCTTGTTTTCGGCAAACCAGCGCGGATCGGTGTGGCCGTGTGGCGAGATAATCGGCAGGTCGCGAACAGTTTCGTAGAGCTTCACGGCTACGGCGCGGGCGGTTGGTTCGGCAGGAAAAAGCCGCTTTGCATCCAGCATGGGGTCCCTTACTCCTCTTATTCGACGCTGATCCCGCCTGTAGCGCCGTTTAGGCGTCGTTTGCAGTCTTTGGACACCGCACAGGGGCGTAATACGCGCCGACTAAGAAGTCTAACGACCCCCATACCCTAGGTCAAATTGCAGATACGTGGTGCACATCAGTAATACCGAGAAGAAGAGGATTTCCGCCTTGCCTCATCCAGCACACCATATCGCACGAACGTATAGGACATCGTGTACGCAAGCCATCCGGCGAATAGCAGGTCCAGGATCAGGCGGTGGCCGAGGTCCGCAAACCCGGCAGAGGCAACCACAACGACCACCAGCGAAGCCGCAATTCGCCACGGTCTGCCCTGGCGCTTCCTGTGCCGTCTCCACGGCAAGGTCAGCGCGAACAGCGCAGTCGTAAAACCAATCGCCGCCCCCACGCTTAGCGCCATACTGAACATTGCCTGCCCATTCATGCCCGTATCGAATCTTGGGTACGCGGACACAAGCTTCGGCAACAGCAACATAATGGAATAGAATCCAGCCGCTCCCCCGAGCGGAAGAGCCGCCAGTGCGTACGCAATGCGGGCGGGCAAACTCGCTGCACTCATGCCGTAAGCATAGTACCGCCGGCGACGAACCGGATCAAGAAACAGCCTTAGTTCCCTGGTCGCCAACTCCCATCCGCGCTAAGGCTTAATCACAATCTTCATCGAGTCCGCCTGCGGACGTGACGCCAGATCGATCGCCTTCACCGCTTCCTCCAGCGGAAATCGATGCGAGATCAGCCGCGTCAGATCGAAGCTCCCATCGCGATAGCCTCCGAAAACCAGCTCTGTAACCTGTTCGTTGATCGTCACCGCTGCCGAGTACGAACCCATCAGCGTCTTCTCGTCCATGCACACCGCTGCCGGATCGAACGGCGCCTCGCCATGTTGGGTCGACGCAAACAGCATTACCCGCCCCCCCGGCCGAATCGCATTCATTGCCGTCCGAATCAGCGCATCCGCACCCACGGCAACCAGCGCAACATCCGCGCCGCGCCCTTCCGTTGCCCCCTTTGCCGCGGCCACCACATCGCTCCGCGCATCCAGCGGACGGTTCAGCCCGAACTTTGCTGCGATCGCATGCCGCTCCGGGTATAAATCGCTCGTCAGCACCGTCGCTCCCGTCCTCCGCGCCAACCCGGCCAGCAGAATCCCAATCGGTCCCTGCCCCATCACCAGCACCGTCTCATCCGGCTGCAAGCCCAGCAGTCGCACCGCCTTGAAGCATGTATTCACCGGCTCGATGAACGACGCCTGCTCGAACGGAATATCGTCGGGAATCCTGACGAGGCCACCGGCCGCGACAATCCAGTCCATCACCCGGATGTACTCGGCAAACCCTCCGCCCGCAGGCGCAAAGCCAGCCGTGCATCCAACCTTCTTGTACGTCTCGCATTGCGCAAACGTGTGCTTGCGGCAGTAATAGCACTTGCCGCACGGAATGTGGTGATACGCCATCACACGGTCGCCAACCTCAAACCCGGCAACCGCATCGCCCACCATCGCAATCGTGCCCGCCATCTCGTGCCCAAAGATGCGTGGCGCCGAGTGCGATCCCGAATGAATCTTCTTCAAGTCCGTCCCGCAAATGCCGCAGGTATCGATGCGCACCAGCACCTCGCTCGCGCCAATCGTTCCATCGGCATTCAGCGGTGTCGGGACCGTCTGTACTCGCACATCGTTGACCCCGAGATACACCGCCGCCCGCATTGTGTGCGGAATCGTCGGCAGCGTCACAATCGGTCTCGCGCTGATCTTCGGCGTGCTGAGCCGGGCTGTACTGATCCTGTCTGCACCAATCCGTTCCGTGCTGATCTTCTCGCAGCCGATCTTCTCCGCATTAATTGAAGCCACACTGATCGGAGCGGTACGGATTCGCGCTCCTCGGCTCGATCCGGAACCCGATGCTCCCACCTCAACTGACTCGTTCAACATTCTTCTCGTCCACCTTCAGGTTTGCTTCCTGTACCAGTCTAGCTCTGCATTCAGTGCCTCTGTCAGCGCACCCAGCGCCTTGCTGCTGTTGCGGCCAAGCGCCATGACCTTCCCCCACACCGCCGGTCGCAGCGCCGAATGCAGCGCGAACGCCCCCTCGCGGAACTGCCCATCCGCGGTTACGAAATGCGAAAGCCCTTCCACTTCGAAGTTTGCCTCATCCGAGACCACCTTGATTGCCTGGAACTCAAGACCGTTCTGCCGCGCGAGTCGAGCCACCGTCGCAGCCTCCATATCCACCGCATCCGCATAACGCGAAGTGCGCAATCTGGCCTTCTCCGCCACGCTGGCAATCGCATCGGTGCTCACCAGCACCTGGTCAAACTGCGAGCTTTCGAACCGTTCTTCGGTCCGTTGGTCGATCACGACGCCGGCCCGCACAATCTCCCCCACCTTCAGTGCCGGGTCACACGCACCCGCAAGTCCGACTGAAAGCAACGCCGTCACCGGCATCGTCGCCATCGCTGCCCGTACCGCGATCTCCGCACGCGCCGCACCCATCCCAGCGCACGCAACCACCGCCTCGGAGTTGGTATAGACGGCCACGCGGTCGGGGAGCACTCGCAACTCCCATCCCTCCACCAGCGCACGCACCTCGCGAGGCAGCGCAGCAATGATCGCCGGATGCGACTTCATCTTGTCTCCGCCGCAAACGGAGGCGCATAGTCGTGCGCAACAAACCACTCAATCGCGGCGCGCATCGCGTGATAGACCGGTAGCACCCGAAATCCCAGCTCGCGCTCCGCCTTCGCCGAGGACGCAAACATCACCTTGCGCCCCATCCGCACAGCTTCAACGGTGGCCCTCGGCTCCTTTCCTAGCATCCGCCCCACAATCATCTCGTCGAAGAACGCAAATGTCATCGCCACCCCGTGCGGCACCTTCATCGTCGGCGATGGCAACCCCGTGATCGCGGACATGCGATCTAGAATCTGCTTCAGCGTCAAATTCTCCCCACCCAGGATGTAGCGCTCGCCCGGCGTCCCGCGTTCCAGCGCGACCACATGCATCCGCGCCACCTCCGACACATCCACCAGGTTCAGCCCCGTATCCACATAGGCGGGAAACCTGCGATTCAGAAAGTCCACAACAATCCTCCCTGTAGGCGTCGGCTTTGCATCGCCCGGCCCAATTGGCGTTGTCGGGTTCACAATCATCACATGCTGTCCTGCGCTCGCAGCGGCAACAGCTTCCTGCTCGGCCATAAACTTCGAGCGCTTATACGCGCCGATCATCTCCGCCAGCGAGACCGGCGTAGTCTCATCTACAATCGTGCCGTCCATCTTGAAACCCATCGTCGCAACGCTCGATGTGTACACCACCTTGGACACGCCCTCTTCGCGCGCAATCCGCAGCAAGGCGCGCGTGCCGTCCACGTTGGAGGCAAACATCTCTTTAGGATCGCGCACCCATAGCCTGTAATCCGCCGCCACGTGCACCAGCGCATCGCATCCACGCAGCGCCGTCCGCAAGGCCTCCGGCTGCCGCAGATCGCCGACCACGACCTCCGCCGCCAGTCCTTCAATTGCCGCCAGTTTGCTAGTCGCGCGCGTCAGCAGTCGTAAGTCGGCCCCCGCTGCCGCGTACTCGCGCGCGACATGGCTACCGACAAACCCGGTCGAACCTGTAAGGAAGACTTTCATTGACTTTCGAGGGCATTCACGCGAAGCGCCGAGAACAGCACGAAGTGCCTAATCCAGCTTCTCTGGCTCAATCTGGATGTTTTTCTCGCCGGCAGCCTTCTTCTCCCAGTACTTCTTCACCCAGGCATCGAAGGTCTTGCCCGCCGCCGTATCGCGCCCGCTGAACGCAAGCGCCGCAATGTCGGAATAGGCAATGTTCAGCCTGCCTGTCCCATTGCTGGGCATGATCCGCACCACCGAATCCGCCAGCGTCACGCCGGTGCGGCGGTCGTAGAGATATCCCTCCACCTTGTTGCCGTCCTTACGCGTAATCGTAATGTCGCCGCGATAGTCGAAAGCCTTCTCCAGCGCCTCGCGCACCTCGGCCTCGCTCGCCAGACCCGGCACCCAGCCCTCAAGCTGCTCGCGCTCGCGTCCTGCGGCAACTTCAATCTCGTCTGGGCTCTCATGGGCAAGCTGATCCAGCTTCCCTGCTTCCTGCGTTTGTGTCGACATCGTTAGTCTCCCGAGATCTCTTGCAACGCCGCTCTGGTTTCGCCCACTGGCTCCGCAATCTGGACCAATGGCGCCGCATGCGCAGGCTTCCATTCGTTCAGCAGCTTCATCGCACCATCATCCGCATAGGTGTCGAAGAAGATCGCCTTTGCCGTTTCCAGAAGCCCCTTCACCGAGCCGAACGTGTAGTTCACTCCACTCGCCTCGTAGCCTGAGTGCACCATGCAGTTTGCGCACTTCGGATTACCCGACTCCGTCCCATAGTTCTGCCATTCCACCGTCTCCATCAACTCCTGGAACGTGTCGGCGTAACCGTCCTGCAGCAGATAACAAGGCTTCTGCCATCCGAAGATCGAGAACGTCGGCATCCCCCACGGCGTGCAGGTCAGATGCTTCTTGCCCATCAGGAATTCCATGAACATCGGCGAAGCATTGAACCGCCAAGTCTTCTTCCGGTTCGACAGAATCGACCGGAACAGCTTCTTCGATCGCGCACGTCCAAGAAAGTGCTTCTGGTCGGGCGCCTTGTCATACGTGTATCCCGGCGACACCATCATGCTCTCGACACCGACTTCCATCAGCTCGTCGAAGTGTGCCCGCACGCTGTTCGGATCGGCACCGTCAAACAACGTAGTATTCGTCGTCACGCGAAAGCCAGCAGCCACGGCAGCGCGCACGCCTTCCATCGCAATGTCGTATCCGCCCTCTCGGCACACCGAGAAATCATGGTGCTCGCGCTGCCCATCCACATGCACCGAGAAGGAAAGATACTTGCTCGGCGTAAACAGGTGCAGCTTCTCCTTCAGCAGAAGCGCGTTCGTGCACATGTACACGTACTTCTTGCGCGCCACGAGACCCGCAACTATTTCAGGCATGCGAGCATGCAGCAGTGGCTCGCCGCCCGGTATCGCCACCATTGGCGTACCGCACTCTTCGGCCGCCTTGAAGCACTCCTCCGGCGTAAGCTCCGCCTTCAGAATGTGCGCGGGATACTGGATCTTGCCGCATCCAGCACACGCCAGGTTACAGCGGAACAGCGGTTCCAGCATCAGCACCAAGGGATATTTCTTGCGCCCCTTCAGCTTCTGCTTCATCACGTAGCTTGCAACGGTCCACGCTTGCGAGACAGGTACTGCCATATTCAAAATCTCCTTTTCAGTCCGCCCCGGCGCTCACCCCACCGCAGCACTTACTGACCTCTTACCACTGAACACTTACCACTCGTCTTACGCGGCTTCCCGCTCCATCAATCGTTTGTACGTCGTCAAGGCCATCAGCGGGAAGTAGTTTCGGTACAGGTGGTACGCCAGGTAGAACACCCGCGGAAAACCTGTTCCCGTGTACACCGCCTCGCCGTTGCGCCCTTCGGCTGATTCATCCCAGCTTCCGTCCAATTTCTGCTTCGACACCAGCCACCGTATTCCCTTGGCCACTGAATCCGACCGCGTGTCGCCGGCCGCCAACAATCCCAGCACAGCCCAGGCCGTCTGCGATGGTGTGCTCGGCCCAATCCCGCGCTGCAGCGGATCGTCGTAACTGCCGCAGGTTTCGCCCCATCCTCCGTCGGCGTTCTGCACCATGCGAATCCATTCCGCCGCATTCACTACCGCCGGCTCGTGGCTCCAGATGCCCATCGCTTCCAGCCCACGGAGTACCAGGAATGTCCCGTATAAATAGTTGACGCCCCAGCGCCCAAACCAGCTCCCGTCGGGCTCTTGCTCCGACAGCACAAACTGGATCGCCCGCTCCACGCGCTTGTCTCGCCGCGTATAGCCGTAGTTCGACAGCATCTCCAGAATCCGCCCGGTAATGTCCACCGTAGGCGGGTCCAGCATCGCGTTGTGGTCGGCAAATGGAATGTATTGGAAGATCATCTTGGTGTTGTCGCGGTCGAAGCTCGCCCATCCACCGTTCTTGCACTGCATGGCAAAGATCCAGTCCAGCGCCCGCTGCGACACCTCATGCTGATACCGCTCCCGCGGATTGCGTACCTGGTTCAACGCCAGCAAAACTTGCGCCGAATCATCGACATCCGGATAAAACTCGTTGTTAAATTCGAATGCCCAGCCGCCGGGAGCCACATTCTTCACCGTCTCCGCCCAGTCGCCCTTGTGCCGTACTTCCTTCGACAGCATCCAGTCCGCAGCCTTCAGCAGGTGCGGATCGTTCTTCGGAACTCCCGCCTCTCCCAGCACGTAGACCGCCTGCGCCGTATCCCATACCGGCGACATGCACGGCTGCATGCGGAATGTCGGCGTCGGATAACCCGGTTCGCCCTGCGGATTATCGATGCCCAGCTTCTCAAACTCGTCCATCGCCCGGATGAACTGCGGATCGTCCTGCGTGTAGCCCAGGCACGCGAGCGCAACAATCGCATTCAGCATCGCCGGATAAATCGCACCCAGGCCGTCTGACATCTCGAAGCGTTCCAGCAGCCACTTCTCCGCCATCTTCAAAGCCTTCGTGCGCAGTGGCCGAATGTGGATTCGCTCAAACCAGTGTGTGATGCGATCCAGCAGTAGGAAGAAGTTCCGCCAACTCATCAGGTGCTTGCGGTCCCACCTCAGGTGCAGATCGGCATTCGCGCGTCCGCCCACGAACAACTCATCAATTCCCTGCTCCGGCTGAATCTTCTTGAATGGCTTCTTCGCGTAGATGATCGACAGCGGCACCAATATCGCGCGCGACCACGCGGAGATCTCATAAATATTGAAGTAGAACCAGTTCGGAAATGTGATGATCTCCGGCGGCACCGCGGGCACGGCGTCATAGTCGTACTGGCCCAGCGCGCACAGATAAATCTTGGTAAACGTATTGCACTGCGTCACTCCGCCATTTGCGAGAATCCATTCCCGCGCCTTCGTCAGCACCGGATGGTCCGCCGCCCAACCCATCAACTTCAGCGCGAGATACGCCTTCACGCCCAGCGAGATATTCGACGGCCCATTGGGGTAGATGCTCCACCCACCATCCTCATTCTGGTGGCGCAGAATCTCATTGAGCGCGCGCTCCATCTTGCCTCGATCGCCAGTCCCCAGCAGGGTATGCATGAAGATATAGTCCGACTCCAGCATCGAGTCAGCTTCCAACTCCCCGCACCAATAACCATCCGCATGCTGCTGGCCTAACAGCCACTCCGTAGCCCGGTCAATCCCCTCCGAAACCTGGCCCAGGCCGACATCCATGCGACCATAGCGAGGCTGCGCGGTCTTCGTAGGCGCCGCCTTCGGATTCCGTGGAAATGTGCTCATCTGTTTTTCAAACTCTCTGCGATCGCCAAACTCTATTGCAATTCCTGCCTGGCCGATCTGAATTGGCAACTCGCAAGCTCTGTAGCAAAACCGGCTCGCGTAGAATTGCTGTCTACTGCTGGGTCGGCGGCGCCGATGCAATCGCCTGGACAATCTCCGGTGGAAGCCCAAACCGCACGTTCTCAGGCATCACTTCTACCTCGTCGACTGACCCGTACCCCATTTCCTGCAGATAATCCACTACATGCTGGACCAGCACCTCCGGCGCCGATGCGCCAGCCGTCACAGCGACCGTGTTCACACCCTCAAGCCACTCCGGCTGGATCGCATCCGCCGAGTCGATCAGGTAGGAGTTGGTGTCCAGGTTCTTCGATACTTCCACCAGCCGGTTCGAGTTCGAACTGTTCTTCGAACCCACCACCAGCACCAGATCGGCGCCATGCGCCACATTCTTCACCGCCACCTGCCGATTTTCCGTCGCATAGCAAATATCCTGCGCCGCCGGTCCCGCGATGTTCGGGAACTTTTTCTTCAAGGCATTAATCATGATCCCCGCCTCGTCCAGCGAAAGTGTGGTCTGGGTCAGGTACGCAACCTTGTTCGGGTCCGGAACCACCAGCGCCTCAACCTCTTTCACCGTCGAAACCACCTGGGTCACGGCCGGAGCCTCACCCTGCGTGCCCTCCACTTCTTCGTGGTCGCGATGCCCTACCAGCACCAGCGAATAGCCCTGCTTGGAGAACTTGATCGCCTCCAGATGTACCTTCGTCACCAGCGGGCAGGTCGCATCAATCACCTTCAGTCCACGCTCTTTGGCGTGCTGACGAACAGCCGGCGATACGCCGTGGGCGGAATAGATTACCCGAGCCCCCTCAGGCACCTCATCCAGCTCGTTCACGAAAATCGCGCCCTTCTTAGCTAAGTCAGTCACAACATAACTGTTATGCACGATTTCTTTACGCACATAGATCGGCGCACCAAACGTTTCCAAGGCAATTTGCACGATGTCGATGGCGCGCACGACGCCGGCACAGAACCCCCGAGGCTTCAGCAATAGAACACGTTTCGTGGGAACGGCGGTGTCATTCAGACCGGTGCTGGGCGAGTCCAGAGTGATAGTCGTCACGTCATTCAGTATACCGCGTCTGGCCCCGTCACAACACCCTCCGGGGTACCCCTACAGGTGCCACGAATTCCGTGACAGAACTTGCCTCCAGCGCCCCGCGCGCCGCACAGAACTCGGAGGAAGGCTTCCGCCGGCCGGAAACCGCGTCACGGAATGAATGCTACCGGGCCCGTCGCCGTCAACTTACCCAACGTTCAAGCCTTGTCGTCACAGCCATGATGGCCGCAATGGCAGGTCAGAGTAGTCATATCCTTCGCATCCTCGCAATGCGTCGAGCAGAACTTCTTTCCGGCAGGGGCCATACACGTACAAGCCATGTGAGCGCATTTTGCAGGTGTGTTCAGCATGAGAGCCTCCTTTAAGTGTGCCTCAGTTCCGGGTTCCCGAAGCGCCAACATCATACTCGCTGCGGCTGGCACTGGCACAGATATTTCCGAACATGCCGCCGCCCACCTCTTTGCTCGCTTTTACTAACCACTTACCACTAGACACTAACCACTCGTCTTCCCTACCGGCTCGACTTCAGCAACTGCCGCGCGTGCTCCAGGCTCGTCTCCGTCAACTTCGCGCCGCTCAGCATCCGCGCCACCTCGCGTGCCCGCTCGTCCTCATCCATCCGCCGAATCGTCGTCCGCGTCCGCCCACCCTTCTCCGACTTCTCAATCACAAAATGCTGGTCCGCAAACGCCGCAATCTGTGGCAAATGAGTAATGCACACCACCTGCTGCCGTTTCGCCAGCATCTTCAGCTTCCGCCCCACCGCCTCAGCCGCCCTCCCGCCAATCCCAATATCGATCTCGTCGAACACCAGCATTCGCGGCGTCGGCAAGTGCGCTTTCTTCTTGCCCAGCCCCGCTCCGGCGGCAAAACTCTCCTCCACCGTCACCTTCAGCGCCAGCATCACCCGAGACATCTCCCCACCCGACGCAATCTCCTCCAGCGGCTTCAGCGGTTCTCCCGCATTGGTCGCAATCAGATACTGAATCCTGTCCCACCCAAGCGGCGTCCACGCCCCCTGCTCCTCCTCGTACGCTACCTCAACCCGAAACTTTACCTGCATCGCAAGATCGTTGATCTGCGCTACCGCCAGCTTCTCCAGCCGTCCCGCCGCCGCCGTCCGCGCCGCTGTCAACTCCTTCGCCGCTGCCCGGAATGCCACCGAGTCCTTAGCCTCTGCCGCCTTCAACTCCACCAGCAGAGCATCGCGGTTTTCCACCTCCGCCAGCTTCTGCGCCGCCACCTCACCAAACCGAATCACCTCGCCCAACGCACTCAGTCCGCCGGCCTGCCCATACTTCCGCTTCAGCTTATCCAGAGCCGCGAGCCGGTCCTCAATCTCCTCCAGCCGCTCCGGGCTCGCCTGCGTCTTCTCCGCAAAATCCCTAACCTCCGCGCTCACATCCTCCACCGCCGCCTTCGCCGCCGCCAACTGCTGCACCGCCTCCGCAAACTTCGGCTCATAGCGCGCCAATTCTTCCACCAACTTCAACGCTGCCGCCAGCGTCGCCTCAGCCGATCCCTCCTGCTCATACAGCAGCTCATGCGCGCTCATCGCCGCTGTATAGAGCTTCTCCGCGTTGGCCAGCACGCGCTTCTCCGTCTCCAACTGCGCGTCTTCGTCTTCTGCCGTCAGACCTGCATCCCCAATCTCCTTCGCCTGAAACCGCCACAGGTCCGCCATTCGCAGCCGGTCCTGCTCCGACGCCTGCAACTCCACCAGCCGCTCCGTTGTCGCTCTCCACGCCCCAAACGCAGCAGCCACCGCCTCCGCAGAAATCCCGCCAAACCGGTCCAGCAGCGTCCTCTGCTGAGCCTGGTCGAACGACCCCAGCGTCTCGCCCTGCGTATGGATCAGTCCTAACTCCGGAGCCAACTCCCGCAGCACAGCCACCGTCGCCGGCTGGTTGTTCACAAACACGCGTCCTTTGCCGCCCGAAGCAATCTCCCGCCGCAGCAAAATATCGTCGCTGAATGCGCCCACATCAATCCCATTCGCATCCAGAATCGCCGCCGCTCCCGGAGTCGATTCAAACACGCACCCCAGCACCGCCTTCTCCGCGCCATGCCGGACAACATCGCTGGAAGCTTTTCCGCCGAGCAAAAGCGCCAGCGCATCGATCAATATCGACTTGCCCGCACCCGTCTCGCCCGTCAGCAGGTTCAACCCCGGCCCAAAACTAGCCACCGCCTGGTCGATCACCGCATAGTTTTCCGCCCGCAACTCCAGCAGCATGCTCGCTCTCGCCTCACTCCCAATGCCGAAAGCCTAGCACGTCACTGATCGCAGGCGCTCGTATCGTCGATGGTGCGAACATACGATATCTGCGGCCAGCGAATCGAAAGATTGCAGTCAGGTCTCGCAGTGGCTCGTGTTTCCGCTCGCCTCAATATCCCGCCATCCGTGATGCCCTCTATTCGATACGATTAAGCCATCTCCAAGGAGAAGTCCGTCTGGGTCCCTCCCAGCCAGTGCGGCAAACATCACCACCCCCAACCCAACTCCCTGCCAACCAGCCAGCCGACTGACCCCGTCCCTATCCCACAGTAAGTTCACATTGTCTCCATGTGCTGCGTGCGATCCCCAACAATCTAGGCCACACCCTGCATCGGATCAAGAAGATTTCCCTGAACCTCTCTACATCCGCGACCATTCCTCGCCGATTCTAAGGAGCCTTACAACACACCCATCCCGAAATGCGCGATGAACTGAATCCCTGGCACATGCAGTTTTCTATTCAGCAACTGTTTGTCGCCCGTCAAATACATATCGACTCCAGCCGCCGCTGCACATGCAAGATGAATCGAGTCCGGCGCTTTCAGTCCCATCTGCGACCGCAGCCTCGCAAAAGGCGACACGCACTTCCCGTCAAAGGGCAGGAACGAGAATCCCATCTCCTCAATCTTTGTCCGAGCTCTCTCCGCTCCCGTGATGTTGCCTGCTCCCCCAGCCATAACTTCGCCAAGTGCCAAATAGCTGGTCAACAATACGTCGCCTCGATCCTGGGACCTCCCGAGATTCTCTATTACCTGTGGTCCAAACTTCGGATGCCCTTCCAACAGGTAGATGAACATCATCGAATCCCAGAAAATGCGGCTCATGCCACATCCTCATCTTCATCGGACCGCACCCAGCGAATGAAACCTTCCGTACCGCCGTGCGCAGCAATCTCCTCCTTGAACATCCCCCACAACTCGTCAGCCGCCCGAAGCGCCCTTTCCTTCGGGGTCTCTGTCGGCCTGTCCTGATTTTTCTGCGGCTCATCGATAAATCGAAACTCGAAGATTGTGTCGTCGTTACGGCTCTGGCCCTTTGGCGTGCACATCTCCAGCCCGCGCGGCTGCCAGAATTTTGCAGACTCGAGCGGTGTTGCGATCTGGTTGAAGTGCCCCGCTGGAAATCCAAGGCTTACCATTCGGGCCCTCAGGTCTCCAAATCGAATCTTCACCCTGCTCGCTCCCGATCGGGCCGGCTGCACGTACTCTCTGTCCGCAACTTCGCGTACTCGTTCGCTCCAACCAGTTTTCATAGACCAATCTCTCTTTTGTAAGGATACTAGTAGTTTGTATATTTGTCATTTGTAGATTGTCATTTGTCACTATCCCGCTCAAATGTAGCCGAAAATGCTGGCCATAACCAGAGGCAGGAACCTTGAAGGGTTCCTCAGGATTCTTCTAACGCATCCCCGCCTTACAATAATCAGTAATGATGCTGCCTGGTCTCACCTCCCCACTTGCTCTCGCTCTGTACTTCTTCCAGGATGACTCCGCCGCGCCGCCACTTTCCTCCGTGCCGGTTGGCGCGCCCGGCTCCGCCCTCGTCCAGATGGTCCGCGACTCGGGTTCCGTCGCCCAAGCGGTCCTCGTGATTCTGCTCATCGCGAGCATCTTCTCCTGGGCCATCATGCTCTCCAAATGGCGCCGCTTCAGCCGAGCCCGCAAGGAGAGTCAGCGCTTCCTCCGCGCCTTCCGCAAAACCGGCCGCTTATCCGAGATCGCCGCTGTCGCCGAGCAGTTCCAACCCAGCCCTCTGGTCGCCGTCTTCACCGAGATCAACGACGAGTACCAGCGCCAGTCCGGCGGCCGCGGCATGCCGCGCAACCCCATCGCCCTCGAGCGCGCCGCACAAACCGCCTCCTCCGAAGCCCTCACTTCCATGGAATCGCGCATGACCTGGCTCGCCACCATCGCTAACGGAGCCACCTTCGTCGGCCTCTTCGGCACCGTCATGGGCATCATGGACGCCTTCCACGGCCTCGGCACCGCCGGCACAGCTACCCTCCGCGCCGTCGCCCCCGGCATCTCCGCCGCCCTCATTACCACCGCCGCCGGGCTCGCCGTTGCCATCCCAGCGCTGGTCGGCTACAACCAGCTCACCGGGCAACTTCGCGACTTCGCGGCGCGCATGGACGACTTTGGCCGCGAGCTGCTCAACGCCATCGAGAACGCCGCCATGCTTGCCTCGCCGGTCGCCGCGCCCCCACCCCCCGAGGAATTCGCACAACCTCGCCGGAGGACCTTCTAGCAATGGCCTTCTCCACCCGTAGCGGCGGCCAGACCCGCACCCAGACCGCGCTGGCCGACATCAACATCACGCCACTAGTCGACGTGGTGCTG
>Ga0302282_1001200_pt1 | contig 18731 bp, 13 predicted proteins | sample III_Fen_E1_3_FD_198763 | JGI IMG/M metagenome (GOLD analysis project Ga0302282, IMG submission 198763) | Peat permafrost microbial communities from Stordalen Mire near Abisko, Sweden - III_Fen_E1_3 | ecosystem: Environmental > Terrestrial > Soil > Wetlands > Permafrost | place: Sweden: Abisko... | reverse complement strand
TCCCAGTTTAGAAATTCATCCTCAGCTCGTCTCCATTAAAATCAGTAAAACCAAAAATTAAATCAGCGTCTCCTTAGGGGACAAATCTGGGTGGCCGGGGGCGGGCAACGGATGATCGGACAGAATTCCCCAACAATCGGACAGAATTGCGCAAAGGTCGGACAGAACTGCGCGAGGGTCGGACAGAATAGTCCAAAGGTCGGACAGAATGGCGCGAGGGTCGGGCAGAATTGCGCAAAGGTCGGCCAGAATGGTCCGATGATCGGACAGAATTGCGCGAAGACCGGGCGAGTTGGCCGGGCGACCGGGGCGGGCCGGGCGACGGTCGGGAGCCGCGCTGTTTTGCGCCAAGCACACCCGCCGAAGAGCTTTCACCAAAACTGTGGTTTCCATAATCGTTGACCGGATCAACAAAAATGGATTTTAGGGACATGGCGCGGGCATGCGAGAACTCGTTTTCTACTCTTTGTAGAACGGTTTTTTGGCGGCGTCAGCCCTTCGGCGATTTTTTGAGGAGACATCTGCCACTGCGGCAGCGGCGGGCCAGGGCACAGAACAGATTGTAAGGCGGCTGGCCGGTGTAGGCGACCAGCAGTTCAAAATTCTGTCCGGTGGGAAACCGCTCGCCGCGTTCCCATTTGCTGATGGTGGCGACGGAGAAGCCCAGTTCGGCGGCGACTTGCTTGAGCGGAATTCTTTTCTTGCGCCGCCATTCCCTGAAGGTGTCGGCAAAGCACCTGCGAAAATTGCATTTGAATCCCGGTCCCCGAAGCACGGCGAGATTTCAATACAAGCCGCCGCCGGACGAAAGCAGAAATTTTGATTGACGGACAACCTGGATGACCAAGGCCGGCGCGGCTTTATCTTGACGGAAGCCTCTTGATGATGTCTATTAACATTGAAATCAGAATTCCTGCCTTCAGTTAATTGAAATAACATCAGAAGAGTAAGCGATATGAAAAAGTTTTTTGCCCTGCTGGCTGTTATGGCGTTGCCGATGCTCGCCTCGGCGCAATCCCAATATGCCGGGATTTACGGCGGAACGGTTGATGACACCACCTATAACGATTCCTATGCCGGGAGCTTTGCTGTGTTTGTCGGCACGAACGGGCAGGCGACGGTCTTGGGCTATGACGTTGACAGTTTTCAAAACAACAATAACAATGGGCAGGCTGGCGGCGTGGCGGCGCAATTCAATGTCCCCTCGAACGGCAACTGGATTTTCAGCAGCAACAATACTGTTTATGGCGTTTCCGGTTCCGGATCAATCGCCAACGGCGCTTTTTCAGGAACGCTGAATTTTACCAACGGCGATCAAGTGCAGTTGAGCGGCAGCCTGCAATCGCCTTTGGGCAGCTTCCAAAATGCGGCGGGTTATTATAGCGGAACATTTTCAGGCAATTTTGGCAGCCCCGTCTCCGGACCGCTCATAGGCGTTTTGTCTGCGAACGGCCAGTTGACCTTCTCTGTTTTCATCAACGGGGCGCTGAACGACGGGGGACAAGGCCAGTTGGGTGCCAACAACCACTTTACAACCACAAACCAAACCAGCGGGACGGTGGTGTCCGGCACGCTCACCAATTCGACTCTCAAAATCGGGGGAACTGTTGCCAGTTCAAATGGCAGCGGAACATTTGCCATGAGCCGCTCGAACTATGTTTTCCAGGTGGCGACAACCAGCCTGCCCGACGGCACGACCAACGTGCCTTACAGCCAGACGCTGACGGCTTACGGTGGTCCGACGAATTACACTTGGGGAATCATTTCGGGCGGATTGCCGGCGGGTTTGAGCTTGTCGGGCAGCGGTGTGATTTCTGGGACTCCGACAATCGCCGTTACGACTAATTTAACCGTGCAGGCGACGAATGCTTTGAACGCCACTGCGGCACAGGCGTTGTCGCTGACAATTGATGCGCTGGACACGAGCGTCGTCTTCACCGTCACGCCAAGCACCGTCAGCAACACTTACAACGGCCCGATCATGCTGACGGTGACCGGACTGAAAACCAACGAGACGGTGACGGTTCAGAAATTTCTTGATGCGAATACGAACGGCGTGATTGATGCCGGAGATTTGGCGGTGCAGCAGTTCAATTTGACGGACGGCACGAATTTCGTGATCGGCGGCGTGACGAACATCAATGTGCCGGGCGATTTGAACCCGACAAACGGAACGATCACGGCGGCGCTGAATTTTCAGGCTGACTTCGTGCAGACCCTCGTCGGGAAATATTTGCTCAAGCTGACGAGTCCAACCAGCCATTTCACGCCCATCACAAATTTATTTGCGGTCACGAATTTTCCCTTCGCGCAGAAATTCACCGGCACGGTGGTCAGCAATGGCGTGGCCGTTCCCAATGCCGGCATCCTGTTGTTTCCGGCGGCTGCGGACAGCAATCCGGTGGGCGGCGCGGTGGCGAACAATTCCGGCGTTTACACCATCCAGATGCCGGCGGGAACTTATTCACTGGTGCCATTCAAGGCTAATCTTGTCGCCAATTTTTCGGGCGCGCCGGCGCTCACTTTGAGCAACAACGCGACGTTCACCACCAACCTGACCCTCATTCCGGCGACAAACAGCATTTCCGGCCAGGTCGTGGATGCCAACAATTCCGGCGTCGGATTGCCGGGGCTTTTGGTGCCGGTCCAGCCCAAGGACAGAAGCCTGCTGGCAACGTGCTTTACCGACACCAATGGCAATTTCACTGCGGGGGTGATTGCCAACCAATGGAGAGTTGGAGGCGACAGCGCCGGTCCTGCTTTTCTTGGTTATGTCACGCTGCAAAACAAAACGACGACTGACACCACAACCGGCAGCGTGTCGGGCGTGTCCATCGCCCTGCCGAAGGCGACGGCGTTGTTTTACGGCACGGTCAAGGACGTTTTTGGAAATCCGTTGCCGGGAGTTGTCGCCATTCGCGCCGACGACAATAACAACGGTTTGTATGAGGCGGATGGCTACACGGATACGAACGGAAATTACGCCACTGCCGCGATTGGCGGGCTTGGCGGCAACGATCCATGGCAGGTGCAGATTGACAATCCGGGCAGCTTCACCAATTACATCTTTTCACAACCAGCATTTGATCAAAATGGCGGCGGCACGAACATCAATATCGGCCAGGCCGTGCTGGTAAATTTCACCGCCGTCATGGCGACCAATCACATCTCTGGCAATATCAAGTTCAACGGCACGAACATCGTGGGCGTGGGTGTGGATGCCTACGCAACCATCAGCAATGTGGATTACAACGTCAATGTGGACACGGACACCAACGGCAATTACTCGTTCAACGTCGCCAACAGTGGCTGGAACGTCGGCGTCAATCAACAAGGCGGCAGCGACAGTTTGGACAACATGCTCGGCAGCGGCAATTATCAGCCCCCGAACGAACAAAGCATCACCATCTCCAACAACAACGGCGTCGCGAACTTCATCGTCCAAGGCTACACCACGTTTGTGAGCGGACAGGTGGTTGATGACAGCGGAAGTCCCGTGACCTTCATGAATGTCTTCGCCCAAACCAACAGTGGAGGCAACACTGTAGGCTTTTCCTCCCAGGCCACGACCGATTCGGGCGGAAATTTCCGGATGGGCATTGTCGGCGGGAATTACACGCTCTTTTTGAACAGCGACCCGAACACCGGCTATCCATCACTCAACTTGGTGGGACCCACCGTGCCGGTCAGCTTCACCAACGGTGTCAACATCACTAATTTTATTCTCATCGCCCCGCGCGTCACGGGCGCGATCCAGGCGCAGGTCAACAATCCCAGTAGTGCTGGCGTTTCGGGCATCGGAGTTTTCGCTACGCTCACGGCCGGCACCACCAATTATTCCAGTGAGCAGATTCAAACGGACGGTTCGGGCGCGGCCAATGTGCCGGTCTGCAACGGCAACTGGCAGGTGAGCCTGAACGGCAACGACGTGCAGAACGCCGGCTACTCGACCCCCGCTTCCCAAAATCTCACCGTCTCCGGCAACACCCCGTCGGTGACATTTACCCTCGGCAGCGTTTCACCGTTGCAAATTACGACGACTTCCCTGCCTGACGGAATTGTGGGCGGGCAATACAACCAGCAATTAAGCGCTTCCGGCGGACAACCGTCATATTCTTGGTCGCTGACCCCGGGCTCGCTGGCATTGCCTCCCGGATTCAGTCTTTCAACGGGCGGCAACATTTCCGGCACCCCGACGAATGCGCCATTTGGCGGGACGAATTATAATTTTTCCGTGCGCGTGACTGATAATTCCGCGAACACGGTGGATCAATCGTTGTCGTTGACAGTCTATCCCGCCCTTACCATTTCCACCAATAATCTGCCAAACGGCACAAACGGCATACCTTACACCGCGCAAATTTTGATTTCTGGGGGCGATACGGCGGGCGGCTACAGTCCGATTCTAAATGGTTCGCTCCCGCCGGGTTTGAATTTCTCTTATGGCACCCTCACCAGTTCAAACGAGTTCTTTGTCATTTCCGGCACGCCGACCAGCAGCGGCACCTTTTCATTCAACGGAGGTGCCACTGACACCGATGGCAACCAGGTGCAAACCAATTTTTCAATCACCATCCTGGCTTCCTTGCAAATCACGACGACCACCCTGACCAATGCCACGGTCGGAGCCGCCTACACGAATCAACTGAAAGGTTCCGGCGGCACGACACCTTACACCTGGACCATCGCCAACGGTTCGCAACCGCTGCCATCCGCGCTGACGCTTTCGACCAACGGCGGAATTTCCGGCGTGCCGGCGTCCGTCGGGACGAACAGTTTCATTGTGCGCCTGACCGATCATAATTCGCTCACCGTCACCCATTCGTTCACGCTCGTCGTCAATCCCAAGCCAGCTCTTGGTTCGCCAAGCTGGCAGACAAACCGGTTCCAAATCCGGCTCACCGGTGCGGTAAACCAGAATTACACGGTCCAGATGTCCACCAATTTAAGTTCCACAAACTGGACTTCGCTTTTCATCACCAACAGCGCCACCACCAATGTGTTCAATTTGACCGACCCCAACGCCACCAACAAACAGCGCTTCTACCGCATTTTGATCGGCCCGTGATCAGCCGCCCAGATAGGCGCTTTTGACCTGCGGATTCTGACTCAACGCGGCGGAATCGTCCTGCAAGATGATTTTCCCCGTTTCGAGGACGTAGCCGAAATGTGAAATTTCCAGCGCAAGGTTTGCATTCTGCTCCACCAGCAAAATCGTCAAGCCTTGATCGCGGTTGATTTCCACAATTTTCTCGAAAATGGTTTTCACCAGCAAAGGCGCAAGTCCAAGCGACGGCTCGTCAAGAAGAAGTAATTTCGGCCTGCTCATCAGCGCCCGACCGATGGCCAGCATCTGCTGTTCGCCGCCACTCAAAGTTCCTGCGACCTGCTTTTGGCGTTCCCGCAATCGCGGAAACAGGCTGAAAACATGGTCGAGTTCACGCCGGACGATCTGCTTGTCCCTCTGCAAATACGCGCCAAGCTGCAAATTTTCCAGCACCGTCAAATTCGCAAAAATCATCCTGCCTTCAGGAACATGCGAAATTCCGCGCGCAACAATTTGGTGCGGCGGCAGACCGGCGATGTTTTTGCCGTCGTAAAGAATCTCGCCCGACTTCGGTTTGAGCAAACCGGAAATTGTCTTGAGAGTCGTCGTCTTGCCCGCGCCGTTCGCGCCGATGAGCGTGACGATGCTGCCTGCCTTCACAGACAAAGAAACTCCATGCAGCGCTGGAATAGCGCCGTAGCCGACGAAAAGATTTTTTATTTCCAACATGGTTTAACTGCCAAGATATGCTTCGATGACTTTTGAATTTGCCCGGATTTCCTCCGGCTTTCCTTCGGCGATTTTAATCCCGTAATCGAGAACGGCGATGCGCTCACAAATGCCCATCACAACCTGCATGTCGTGTTCGACGAGCAAGACAGAAATCTGATACTTATCCTTGATGAATTGGATCAGCCGCATCAGTTCAATTTTTTCGATCGCGTTCATGCCTGCGGCGGGTTCATCAAGCAAAAGCAATTTCGGCCTCGTCGCCAGCGCGCGGACTATTTCCAACCGCCGTTGGTCACCGTAGCTCAAGCCATTCGCCAGCGCATCGCGAAATTTTCCAAGTTGAAAAATTTCCAGAAGCGCCATCACTTCGTCCGCGATTTCCTTTTCTCCGTCGCGGAAGGCGCTTCCTCGCCAGAGCGCGTTACGAACGCCGCGTGGACAATGCAATTGCGCGGTGATGCGCACGTTGTCGAAAACCGTCATCGAGCCGAACAGCCGGATGTTTTGAAACGTTCGCGCGATGCCATGCCTAGTAATCTGATGCGGCTTGCGGCCAACGAGAGATCGGTTGTCAAAAATAATTTCGCCGCCCGTCGGCTGATAAACGCCGGTGATCAAATTGAACACCGTTGTTTTGCCCGCGCCGTTCGGGCCGATGAGACCGACGAGTTCGTTGCGCCCGATCTGCAAATCCAGCTCCGATACCGCCGTGAGGCCGCCGAAGCGGATGGTGGCTTTGTCAATTTGGAGAAGCGCGGTCATTTTATTTTGACAGCGATTTTCTCAAGCTGAAAAGTCCCTGCGGTCGCGTAAGCATTAAAATTATCAATAGCAACGAATAAATGATCATCCTTGTGTCACTGACCCAGACGAACGGATGTGCGGTTACGATGCCGGGAATGTGTTCAATGTCGGCTATCGCTCGCAATCCTTCCGGCAGCAGTGTCAGCAAAATCGCGGCGATGATGACGCCGATGGTGTTGCCCATGCCGCCGAGGATGACCATTACGACGATGGCGATGGATTGCATGAAATTGAATCCGCCCGGCGTGATGAACTGTTTCGAGTGCGCATAAAGTCCGCCCGCGATGCCCGCGAAAAATGCGCCGACGACGAACGCGGTGACTTTGTATTTAGTCGTGCTGATGCCCATCGCCGAGGCCGCAACTTCGTCGTCGCGCACAGCGATGAAGCCGCGGCCGTAAGTGGAATGGACGAGGGCGGTGACGACATAAACCGTTACGGCGGCAAAACCGAACGCCCAGAAAAAATTCGTCCAGCCGTGCATCACGCTCAAGCCGCGCGCCCCGCCGACGGATTGCATGTTCTGAAAAACGACGCGGATGATTTCGCCGAAACCGAGCGTGACGATGGCGAGATAATCACCCCGCAGACGCAGCGTGGGAATGCCAACCAACAATCCCGCCACCGCCGCGAGCAATCCCCCCGCGAGTAGCGCACCGAGGAAAACCGCGATGGATAAATATGGATTCAATTCGCCGAATTGATTCGTGATGGCCGCCGCCGTGTAAGCGCCGACGGCCATGAAACCGGCGTGCCCGAGCGAAAATTGTCCGGTGTAGCCGTTGATGAGATTAAGGCTTACGGCGAGGATGATGTTGATGCCGATGTCATAGCTGATGAACAGCCAGTAGGAATTGATTTGATTGGCAAACAGCGAAACTAAAAAACACAGAACGAGCGCGCCGAGAAAAAAAGTTTTGGCGTGGCGGATGTTCATACCTTTTCAATTTCCTTTTTGCCGAGCAAGCCGGACGGTTTGACGAGCAAAATTATAATTAAAATTCCAAACGCAATCGCGTCGCGGTAGGTCGAGGAGATATAACCGGCTACGAGCGTTTCGGTGACGCCGATGATGACGCCGCCGAGCGCCGCGCCGGGAAGGTTGCCGATGCCTCCGAGCACCGCCGCTACAAACGCCTTCAGCCCCGGCAAAACTCCCATCAGCGGATCAATAGACGGATAATTGACGGCGAACAATATTCCAGCCGCCGCCGCCAGCGCCGAACCGAGGCCGAACGTGAACGAGATGACGATGTCGGTATTGATGCCCATCAGCGCGGCGGCCTCGGGATTGAACGACAGCGCGCGCATCGCCATTCCGATTTTGGTTTTGAGCACGATGAAGCGGAGCGCGAGCAGCAGAATCAAAGTGACGGCGAACACGATGATTTGATTGCTGTTAAGGCTCAAGCCGCTGAGTTGAGTGATGTGATACTCCGGAAATATCGTTGGAAAACTTTTGGGCGCTGCACCAAACACATGGTCGTTCTGGCAGGTGTATTCGATCAAAAGCGAAACGCCAATCGCTGTGATGAGCACGGTCAATTTCGGACTACGACGCAACGGACGATAGGCGAGTTTTTCAATCAAGATGCCGACGACCGCGCAAATCGCCATCGAGATTCCCATGACGGCAAGTCCGCCGCCGATGGATGGCATCGGCAAAAACATCGCGACTTTCGGCGCAAGATAAAATCCGGCGAATGCGCCGAGCATGAAGATGTCGCCATGTGCAAAATTAATGAACCGCAGAATCCCATAAACCATCGTGTAGCCGAGCGCGATGAGCGCGAGAATGGAGCCGAGCGCGAGACCGTTGATCAACTGCTGTAGAAATTCAGTCATGCCTTACGGCTGCACTGTTTGGACATATTGGAACTGTCCGTTATTGATCGTCAAAATCACGGCGGCCTTGGAGGCGTTGCGGTTTGCGTCAATTGTGATTTTGCCGGTGACGCCGGCAAAATTCTTCGTAGCCGCCAGTGCGTCGCGGACTTTTGCTCCGTCGGTGGTTCCCGCCGTTTTCATCGCGGCGGCCAGAATCATCGCCGAATCGTAGCCGAGCGCAGCCATCGCGTCGGGCGTCGAATTGTATTTGGCTTTGAATTCCTTGACGAAGTTTTGCACGGCGGGCGAGGTGTCCTGCGGTGAATAATGCGTGGAAAAATAATCGCCTTCCAGCGCCGCGCCGCCGATGGGCACGAGCGCGGAAGATTCCCAGCCATCACCACCAAACAGTGGCACGGTGATGCCGAGCTGTTTTGCCTGCAACGCGATCAGCCCGACCTCGGTGTAATATCCGGGAACAAAAATGCCGTCGGGATTCGCCGCTTTGATGGCGGTCAGTTCCGCGCTGAAATCCTTGTCGCCGCTGCTGTAATTTTGTTCAGCCGCAATTTTTCCGCCGTCGGCTACAAAACCTTCCTTGAAAAATTTCGCCAGACCTAGGCTGTAATCGCTCTTCGCATCCGTCAAAACCGCGACGTTTTGCAGCTTGAGCGTCTTGCGCGAAAAATTCGCCATGACCGTCCCCTGAAACGGATCAATGAAACAGACGCGAAAAATGTAATCGCCGGCTTCTGTGACTTTCGGGTTCGTGGACGCGGGCGAAATCATCGGGATTTTATTTTCCTGACAAATTGGCGCGGCTTCGAGCGAGCGCGACGAAGCGACTTCGCCCAAAATTGCCACCACGCCGTCGCTGGAAATCAATTTGCGCACGACCGTCGCTGGCTGGCCGGCCTGCGACTGATCATCTTCCATGTGCAGCTCCAGTTTTTTGCCAAGCACGCCGTCGGCGGCGTTTAAATCGTCAATCGCCAGTTGCGTGCCCTGGTGCGACGACTGGCCGAACGTGGCCTCGCTGCCGGTCATGGACGCGAACTCGCCGACCTTGATGACGTCGCTGGTCGCGAAGGATTCGCCCGGCGGTTTGTTGCAGCCGCTGAGAAAAAGTGAAACCGCCAGGACGGCAGCTGAAAGAATTTGCCCGCGCCAGATTTTCATAAAAACTCCAAGTTCGGTTTGTTGTCGAAAAACCTCCGTCAGCCTAAACGGTTGTGGCGGAGTTTCAAGCTTTTGCAGGGCTGCGGGCAGTTCAAACAGATAATTCAAACAAGTGTTTGACAAACAGCCCGAGTGAAAATAAATTCTCCGTCCAATGAAATGGAAGATATTTACAGGAGTCGGAGTCGTGCTGGTGGTTTTTGTTGTGATTGCCACCGTCAAGGCGCTGCAAATCGGCAAGATGATCGGGTTCGCCAAAACATTTGCGCCGCCGCCGGAGACAATTTCGTCCGCCGTGGCGCAGCAGGAAAGCTGGCAGGATTCACTAACTGCGGTCGGTTCGATTGACCCGCAAAACGGCGTGACGCTCGCGCCGGAAGTCGCGGGTATGGTGACGCAGATTGCCGTCGCGGACGGCACGGTGGTGGCGAAGGGCGATTTACTGATGCAACTGGACACCTCCACCGAGGAGGCGCAATTGCGCGCGGCGGAGGCGCAAACGGAATTGTCGCGGCTCAATTTCGAGCGGGCGAAGAGTTTGCGCGCGGACAATACCGTTTCCCAATCTGAACTGGACCAGGCGGATGCGACGTTCAAACAGGATGCGGCCAACGCCGATGTCATCCGCGCAACCATCGAAAAGAAAACCATCCGCGCACCGTTCGCCGGGCGGCTGGGCATCTGGCAGGTGAACGTAGGTGCGTCGGTGGACGCACGCCGTTCGTTAATTTCTCTGCAATCGCTGACGCCGGTATATGCGGATTTTTCGCTGCCGCAACAGGATTTATCACAGGTCGAAACCGGGTTGGTGGTTCAGGTCACCTGCGATGCGTATCCCGGCAAAAAATTCACCGGCACATTGACAGCAATCAATCCCGACCTGGACGCTACAACGCGAAGCGTGCCGTTGCGCGCGACGTTTGAAAATGCGGATCAATTGCTGCGGCCCGGAATGTTCGTGCGCGCCGAGGTTGTTTTGCCGCAGACGCAACCGGTGCTGGCGGTGCCGGCGACGGCAATCTTGAGCGCGCCGTTTGGCGACTCGGTTTATGTCATCAATCCGCAAGTGGCCAACGGCGTGACGAACCTGGTCGTGCAGCAGAAATTTGTCCGCACTGGCCGCATGCACGGCGATTTTGTGAGCGTGGAAAACGGATTGCAGCCCGGCGACCGCGTGGTGACGGCGGGTCTTTTCAAATTGCACAACGGCGCGAGCGTCCAGGAAAACAACACCGACACGCCGCAACCTTCGAACTCCCCGAATCCGCCGAACAGCTAAACCCGCGCGCATGAAATCTTTTACGGATCTTTTCATCCGCCGGCCGGTGCTGGCGACGGTCGTGAGCCTGATCATTTTGATCGCCGGCTTGCAGGCCATCCGCTCGCTCAACGTCCGGCAATATCCGCGCAGCGAAAATGCGACAATCACCGTGACGACGGTTTACGTCGGTGCGAGCGCGAACCTGGTGCGCGGTTTCGTCACGCAGCCGCTTGAACGCACGATTGCGGCGGCGGACGGCATTGATTACATGGAATCCGCCAGCAAGCTCGGGCTTTCCACAATCACCGTCCACTTGCGGTTAAATTACGATTCCAAAAAGGCGCTCGCCGAAATCAGCTCCAAGGTGGATCAAGTCCGCAACGATTTGCCGCCCGAGGCGGAAATTCCCACGCTGACCATCGCCACGGCGGATTCGCAATTCGCCTCGTGCTACCTGAGTTTCACTTCGGACATTTTGGAGGCGAACCAAATCACGGATTATCTCACGCGCGTCGTGCAGCCGCGCCTGACCGCGCTCGAAGGCGTGCAGACGGCGGACATCCTCGGCGGACGCACGTTCGCGATGCGCATCTGGCTCAAACCTGACCGGCTCGCGGCGTTCAACATCAGTCCGAATGAAGTCCGCACGGCGCTGGCGGCGAACAATTTTCTTTCCGCCGTCGGCCAGACGAAAGGTTCGCTGGTCTCGGTGAATTTGACGGCGAACACGGATTTGCGTTCCGTGGATGAATTCAAAAATCTCGTCGTGCGCCGCAACGGCGACCAGCTCGTGCGCTTGAGCGACATCGCCGACGTGGTGCTCGGCGCGGAGGATTACAATTCCGAGGTGCGCTTCAGCGGCGAACGCGCCGTGTTCATGGGCATCTGGGCGCTGCCGAACGCGAACTCGCTCGATGTCATCAAACGCGTCCGCGCCGAAATGGACGCCATCCAAAAAGATTTGCCGACCGGCCTTCAGGCGCGCGTGGCTTATGACGCGACCAAATATATTTCAGACGCGCTGCACGAGGTCGTAAAAACGCTCATCATCACGCTTGCCATTGTGTCCGTGGTGATTTTCCTTTTCCTCGGCTCGTTCCGCTCGGTGCTGATTCCGCTCGTCGCGATTCCGCTATCGCTCATCGGTGCCGTTTTCCTGATGCAAATTTTCGGCTTCACGCTGAACCTGCTGACGCTGCTGGCAATTGTCCTGGCCGTCGGCTTGGTCGTGGACGACGCCATCGTCATCGTCGAAAACGTCGAGCGCCACATCCGCGAAGGATTGACGCCGGTGAACGCCGCGTTGCAAGGCGCGCGCGAACTGGTTGGCCCGGTCATCGCCATGACCATCACGCTCGCGGCGGTCTATGCGCCGATTGCCTTTCAAGGCGGGCTCACCGGCTCGCTCTTCCGCGAATTTGCGCTGACGCTCGCGGGCGCCGTTTTCATTTCGGGCATCGTCGCACTGACCTTGTCACCGGTGATGGCGTCGCGGCTGTTGAGGCATGACCGCGAAGACCGGGGATTTGTCGGACATATCAACCGCCAGTTTGACCGGCTGAAAAATTTTTACGGGCGCGTTCTGGACTGGACGCTTGCGCGGCGTCCACTGGTTTACACGATTTGGATCGGGCTGTCGCTGCTGACGCTGCCGATGTTCAAGATGGCATGGCAGGCGAAGGAAACCGCGCCGACGGAAGACCAGGGAGTCATTTTCGGCGTTGTCGAAACGCCGCCGGACGCGACCATCGAGCAGACTTCATTTTATGCGGACGTGGCCGGACGCGCCTTCGCCAATGTGCCGGAAAAGGAGCAGGTTTTCCAATTGACCCAGCCGGACTTCGGTTTCGGCGGCATGGTGCTCAAGCCGTGGGGCGAACGGAAGCGGACGGTTTTTCAGATCGTGCCCGAAACACAGATGATGGTGAACCGGCTTCCCGGCATCCGCATGTTCATGGTCACGCCGCCGCCGCTGCCGACGGGTGGTGAAAATTTTCCGATGAACCTGATTTTGTCCTCGACCGCCGAGCCGGACCAGATTTTGAAATACGCGCAGCAGTTGCAGCAGGAATGCGCGACGAACGGCATGTTCGCCTTTCCGCCGATGATTGACACGAAGGTGGACCAGCCGGAAGTGGAACTGGTGATTGACCGCGACAAGGTCGCCTCACTTGGCCTCGACCTGCAATCGGTCGGCTCCGATTTGGGCGCGCTCGTCGGCGGCAATTACGTGAACCGCTTCGACCTCGCAGGCCGCAGCTACAAGGTCATCCCGCAGCTCGAACGCGGCGCACGATTGAACGCTGCGCAATTGGAAAATACCTACGTCCGCGGGCCGAGCAGCCAGTTGATTCCCGTCAGCACCTTCGCGCATCTCGAAAAACACACGACGCCGCGCGCGCTGAACCGGTTCCAGCAGTTGAACTCCGTGAAAATCAGCGGCGTCGCGATCGTCCCGCTGGACACCGCGCTGAAATTTCTGGAGGGCGAATGCGCCAAGATGCTGCCGAGCGGCTACAAGCTGGATTACACAGGCGACTCTCGATTCCTGCGCACTGAAGGCGACAAGTTTCTTCCGGCATTCATGCTCGCCGTCGTGCTGATCATTCTCGTGCTGGCCGCGCAATTCAACAGCTTCCGCGATCCGTTCATCATCATTCTTGGCTCCGTGCCGCTGGCGATTTTCGGCGCGCTGATTTTTTGCTTCTGGAAAATGCCGAACCCGAACCTTCATTTCTGGACCGACGGCTGGACGACTTCCGTGAACATTTATTCCGAGGTCGGGCTCATCACGCTCGTCGGCTTGATTTCCAAAAACGGCATTCTAATCGTCGAGTTCGCCAACCAACTCCAGCGCCAGGGCCGGCCGAAAATCGCGGCCATCCGCGAATCCGCCATGCTGCGGTTGCGCCCGGTGCTGATGACCACCGTCGCCACCATCGCCGGCAACTTCCCGCTCACGCTCGTCACCGGCGCGGGCGCGGCGGCGCGCAATTCCATAGGCATCGTGCTCGTCAGCGGCATGACCATCGGCACCTTTTTCACGCTGCTCGTCGTGCCGTCCATCTACATTTTGATCGCGAAGGATCACACTGGCGAAAACACCCCGCCCGTGGAAAAGTGATTTGCCATGAGTGAAAACCCAAACCAACCGGCTCCGCCCGCTGCCAGCGGCAACGGCCATCGGCTCGCAAAACTCAATTCGCCGCTGTTCATCTGGCCGGCCGCCGTCGTTCTCGCCGCGCTGTTGTTCGTCGGTCTGGGATATTTTTTTGACGCGCTGACGCACGAATCCACCGACGACGCGTTCATCGCCGGCCACGTTGTTTCCATCGCGCCCCGCATTGACGGCCAGGTTTCCGCCGTTCACGTTTTGGACAATCAGTTGGTCCGCTCAAATGATTTGCTCGTCGAGATTGACCCGTCGGATTACGCGATCACCGTTGCGCAAAAACAGGCCGCCGCCGCGTCACAGGATGCGAACGTCAAAACCATCTTCGCGGCGGATGATTTGATGCGCAAAAAAGTCACGACGGCCGAGGACAGCGCGCGGCAGGCGCAGGCGGACATGGATGCGAGCGCAGCCAGTGCGAAACTCACCGCGACGAATTTCGAGCGCGCCAAATCGTTGCTGGCGGACAAGACTATTTCACAGCAGGAATTTGACGCCGCACAGGCCGCGAATAATTCCGCGCAGGCAAATTTGGTTTCCGCGCAGGAAAATGCGGCGGTTCAAACCTCAAAAGTGGACGAAGCCCATTCACAACTCACGGCGGCGGAAGCGGAAGTCGGACTGGCGAAATCACAATGGGAGGAAGCACAGACGAACGTCGCGTCGGCACAATTAAACTTGTCCTACACGAAAATTTTTGCACCGTGCGACGGGCGCATCACCCGCAAGCAGGTTGAAGGAGGCGACTATCTTCAGACCGGGCAGACGATTTTGTCCATTGTGCCAGTGGAAGTCTGGGTCGTGGCGAACTTCAAGGAGTCGCAGTTGAAAAAAATGCAGCCCGGCCAGGCCGCGCTCGTGGAGATTGACGCGCTGGGCGGCAGGAAATTTCGCGCGCACGTGGACAGCGTGCAGGCGGGCAGCGGCGCGGCTTTCAGCCTGCTGCCGCCGGAAAATGCGACGGGCAATTTCGTGAAAGTCATCCAGCGCGTGCCGGTGAAAATTATTTTTGACGAGCCGCTGCCCGCCGACCACACCATTGGCCCCGGACTTTCCGTGACTCCGAGCGTCCAAACCAGTTCGCTCCGCGTGCCGGATTTTGTGACGGCGATCCTCGCAATCATCCTGGCAATCGCGGCGGCGGTTGGTTTCCGTCTCGTTTTGAATCGGAAAACAAACGGTCATTAAATTTGGATGGGTTGGGCATTGCCGTTTGCCGCCGGATGAAATAACTTGCCCTATGCTTTTTGACCGCCAGCGTGTGTTGCTTGAACTTTTGGATGCGCTGAACGAGCCAGTCGGCTTGACAGACTTCCAAAAGCTTCTATTTCTTTACACGCGCGAAGGTGAACCCACTCCCAGCTACGAATTTGTTCCGTATCGTTTCGGCTGTTTTTCGTTCACGTCCTACGCCGACAAACGGCGGCTGATGGAGCAAGGACTGATTGACGAAGATGAGCAGACATGGAAGCTGACCGACAAAGGCCGCCGCGCCGCGCGTGCCGGAGAAAAATCGCCGCTGCCGATGGCGCGGTTTGCCAAACAATACAAAAACCTGCGCGGCAATGCGCTCGTCGCCGACGTTTACCAGCGTTACCCGTATTTCGCGACCCGCAGCGAAATCGTGGAAAAAGTGTTGCCCAAGAAAGAAGATCGCGCCCGCGTCGAGGCCGCCTGCCCGGCCAAGCAGACTCCCGGTTTGGTCACGCTCGGTTACGAAAGCAAAACCTTGGAGGCTTACCTAAATCAATTGTTGCAAGACGGCGTGACGCTGCTATGCGATGTCCGGCGCAATCCCTTGAGCCGGAAATATGGTTTTTCCAAAAGCACGTTGAGCCACGCCTGCGAGGGCGTCGGCATCCGTTACGAGCATTTGCCGGAGCTGGGCATCCCGTCGGATAAACGCCAGGATCTTGAAACGCAGACCGATTACGACAAGCTATTCGCCACCTACGAGCGCACGATGTTGCCGAAGCAGACCAAGACGCTGATTAAAATCGCGGGCTGGATTCAGGCCGAAGGCCAGCGTGTTGCCCTGACGTGCTTCGAGCTGCTGCCGCACCAATGCCACCGGCACTGTGTTTCAGATGCTTTGCAAAAAACCTTCGGGCCGAAGCTGGCGGCCCACCACATTTGATCCGGGATTATGGGGCGCGAAAAGGTTCTCATCACCGTCAAGACCTACCCGACCCTTTCGCGCAAGCACGGTGAGTTGGTTTGCACCGCTGGCGTGCGGGAAGATGGTTCGTGGGTTCGCCTGTATCCGATTCCTTTCCGGCTGCTCGACTACAAAGACCGCTATCAAAAGTTCGACTGGATTGAGACGCGGCTGGTGCGGAACACCAAAGACCCGCGCCCCGAAACATTTCACCTCGCCGACACCACCGACATCCAGCAGGTCGGGCGGATGGAAACCGTGGACAACTGGCGCGAGCGCCGGGACTTGATGCTCAAAAAGGCAAAAGTTTATGACCGGCTCGAACCGCTGATAGACGCCGCCCACGCCAACCAGCTTTCGCTGGCCGTTTTCAAGCCGACCAAAATTTTGGATTTCGTCTGGGAATCGGATGACCGCGAGTGGGATCAATCCAAGGTGGACGCGATGCGCAGCAATGCGGATCAAGCCGAACTGTTCGCCGGCGACACCTGGCGGCAGACGTTCAAGCTGATGCCCAAGCTGCCATTCAAGTTTTCCTACCGCTTTGAGGATGCCGACGGCAAACAAAGCGAAATGCAGGTCTTGGATTGGGAAACCGGCCAGCTATTTTGGAACTGCCGCCGCGCCGCCGATGGCGACGAACGGGTGGCGCTGACGAAAGTCCGCGAGAAATACATGGACCAGTTCCTGAAAACCGATTTGCATTTCTTTCTCGGCACGACCAAGGAATTTCACAGTTGGGCGACCAACCCATTCCTCATCATCGGAGTCTTTCCAATCCCGCACGAAATTACCGGCGAGCTGTTTAATTCCGGTGATTTGCTGTCGTCGAAAGGCGCACGCATCCTTCGTGTGGATTTGGAGACAATCAACGCGGAACTTGTTCGTTATCTGGCCCGCCATCCGGAAAAAATGCACAGCTTGCAGCCTCGAAAATTTGAGGAGTTGGTGGCCGAACTCTTCCGCGACCAAGGTTACGAAGTCGAATTGACTCGTTTCAGCAAAGACGGCGGCTTTGACATCCGTGTTGTGCGCAAGTCAGCCGTTGGGCTTGGGCTCACCTTGATTGAATGCAAACGCTATTCGCAAGGCAACCCCGTGGGCGTCGAATTGGTGCGTGGTCTGCATAGCGTGGTGGAAACGGCCAATGCGACCAGTGGGCTATTGGTAACAACCTCATATTTCACAAAAGGAGCAAGAGCGTTACAAGATACATACAAGCATCGGCTAGATCTGGCCGATTTTGAACGCTTGCAAGGAATGCTTAAATCCTACAAAGGACAGCTTTTGTAGATTGGCACTTTCCGCGCTGGCATAGTTTCGTCATTCTTTTTTTGTGAATTCTGAACCGAAACTTCACCATTTTGTCCCACAGTTTCATCTCGCGAGATTCGCTGACGACCGTGGCCGAATTTGGACGTTCGACAAAGAGACCGGAAAAATCTTTCCGGCTGGTCCAAACAAGGTTGCTGCCGAAAGACATTTTTACAAACTGCCGGAGTTCATTGGAACGGATGTTGACCCACTTTTTCTGGAAAAACAATTTGCCGACATCGAAGGCGAGGCGTGCAAGGTCACGGCCTGCTGGCTTCGCCAGTTGGAGCACGCCTCCAAAGTCGAAATTCCTGACGTAAATCGCCAGATGATGTCGGACTTTCTCGCTCTGCAATTTTTCAGGACTGCGGATGCCCGAGAAATCTTGAAACTTTTTGCGGAAACAACAGGTATTTATCCCAGTGGCGTTTCGGATGATGAAGCCCGAAGTCTTCACGCACGAGTGCTATGCAAGTTGGCAGACAGAAAAGGGATCGTTGCGGATTTGTCTTTAAGAATCAGGGAGTCCATCTGGCTTTTTGCTCGCAACAACAGCAATACCCCGTTCATGACATCGGATACGCCAGTGCTGCTAAAAACTCCAGACAACCGAATATGGTTAAAAGGGCCGGGGATATTTCAGCTTGGCGTGTATGCGGTTTACGCAATCACACCAACAATGGTTCTTTATTGCAAAGAGCGAACTCATTGGAAAATGCTGGAACGCTTCGATAACGCTTTGTCCCCAGTTTCCTTCACCTCAGAAATGGTTGACCACGAGAATTCGGGACATGCCGGTATGTCGGCACGGTTTGTATTTTCCTCTACCAACGATTTTGATTTCGTAAAAGCGTTTTTGAAGGAGATTGATTCTAAACCACCGCCGTTCGCAGCTGATGAAATTGGCTCTGACTAACCACACAATACGATATGCGTTGTATCTTTTGTAAGGCCACCTCCGATGAATGTGTTTCTGTTGAACACATCATTCCTGAATCGCTAGGAAACATTGAGCATCTTTTGCCGAAGGGGTGGGTGTGCGACACTTGCAACAATTATTTTGCGCGGGAAGTGGAGAAACCGTTTTTAGATTCCCTATATGGGCTCACTTCTCGATTTGAGATGAAAATCCCGAATAAGCGAGGACGTATTCCTCCGGTAAGCGGTCTTCATCCATTATCGAGAACCAAGATCGAATTGTTTCACTCGCTCGACGATGGATTGCTCTCCTTTGCTG
>Ga0302282_1001192_pt1 | contig 18787 bp, 18 predicted proteins | sample III_Fen_E1_3_FD_198763 | JGI IMG/M metagenome (GOLD analysis project Ga0302282, IMG submission 198763) | Peat permafrost microbial communities from Stordalen Mire near Abisko, Sweden - III_Fen_E1_3 | ecosystem: Environmental > Terrestrial > Soil > Wetlands > Permafrost | place: Sweden: Abisko... | reverse complement strand
AAGTCCGCTACTTCCGAAGGTGTTTTAGAGGGCCGCGATCGTGCAACCGGCAATCTCAAGTGGACGGGGACAGTAGTCGATCTCGTCTTCGGTTCGAACTCTCAGCTCCGAGCGCTCGCAGAAGTCTATGCGTGCGGCGACTCGCAGCCGGCGTTCGTGCGCGACTTTGTGGCGGCTTGGAGCAAGGTAATGAACTTGGATCGCTTCGACCTCGCTTGACGGCAGCGGGGCGAAAGGAGCGGCTCAGCGATGGGCCGCTTCCTGTTTTGTGGGATGCCTGAATTTGAGGTGGCGATCCGACCTGGGTGTTCAGTCTGTTCGAAGAGAGAGGCTCCATGAGACTTTGCGAGGCGATCGAATCCATCGAGGCGGTGGACTGTGATCTTTCAGGCTCGAGTTTCACTGATGTGAACCTGTCGGGCGTCGTGATTGAAAACGCGAATTTTTCGCGGGGCCGCATCCACAATGCGAGTCTGGCCGCGATGCAGCTGACTGATGCCAACCTATCTGGATTCTCGATCAGCGATTCCAAGCTGGAGGTAATGACGATCGACGGCATTCTTGTGAGCGAAATGATCGCCGTGTATCAGGGGACCCGATAACGCGGGCCAGCTATGGCTTGCCGCCGGGATTCCAAGTTGGTTGCCACGTAGTATTTGCGAGCCAGCGGATGGGTATGGACATAGAGGCAATGGCGGCGTCGAGGTGGTTGAAGTCGATGGTGGAGAGTTCGTCGGAGGGCTGGTGGTAATCCGGGTGCAGGCCGTAGCTGGAGACGGTGTGCGCGACGATGCCCTGGCGGGCTAGGGCGAAGTTGTCGGATCGCTGGAAGAAGTTCTTCGAGGGGTGGGGATCGGGGACCAGGTGTGCTCCGTGGCGGGCCAGTTCGGCGCCGAGGTTGGAGCGGTCGAAACCGGTGAGCCATAGGTCGCCGACGGGAACGGCGGGGTCTGGGCGCCCGATCATCTCGAACTCGAGGTTGGCGACGATCGAGGCCAGCGGGACCGGCGGATGCGCAAGGAAGGCCGCGTTGCCGAGGCCGCTGAGTTCCTCCGACCCGAAGAGAGCGAAGACAATGGTGCGGCGCGGGCGCAGGTCGGCGGCGAAGGCGTGGGCGAGCGTGAGGACGGCGGTGGTGCCAGAGGCGTCGTCGTCTGCGCCGTTGTAAATAGTGTCGCCGGCGGAGTTGGCGGGGCCGATGCCAAGGTGGTCGAGATGCGCGGTGAGCAGGACAACCCCGGCGGCAGGATCGGTACCGCGGAGAATGGCGATGGCGTTCCAGGTTGCGGTGCGCGGAGTGTCCTCGAATTGAGAGATCCGCTGGTGGAGCGCCAGCGGCAGGGGCAAGGGCAGTGCGACCTTCTGTAGAAAGGTGCCGCTGTCGCCGCCGGGCGCGAGGCCGAGGCCCTGAAACTGTGCGGCGGCGAAGAGTGCGGCGATGTGCTCGTCGCGGGTAGCTGAGCCCCGGCCATGGAGCTCGTCGTCGGCGAGGAAGGCCATGTCGGCGTGAACCTCGCGATCGAGCTCCGCCGGCGAGAGTGCTATTTGTGCCGAAGAAGAGTCGAATGAATGAGACTGTCCAACCAGGCTGGCAGAGCCGAGCGCAAGCGCAACGAGCGCTGCGAAGATTCCGGGACGGCGTAGGCTGGGACAGCGATGGTATGCGGCGACAAACATCCTGGCCGATTATAGAGTGTGCTGTGGGTGCGATTGCTGCGAAGATGGTAGCGGAAGGAATGGAACCATGAGGCGTTTAGGGCAAGTGTCTGCGGCGATGGCAATTTTGGCTTTGAGTTTGACGACTGGTTGCGGTGCGTTTTGGGTGTACCCGGGATCGCTGAGCAGCTCCGGCAACACGGGCGACTATGTGTATGTGGCGAATGCGACCACAGGGAGCGTGGCAGGGTACGTGGTGGGCACCGCGACGCTGACGGCGGTGTCGGGTTCGCCGTACACGCTGGGATTTGTCCCGACCTCCGTGGTGGTTAATGCAGCAAACACGCTTGTGTTCGTTGCCGGTACCAACGGAACGTACGGCTTTATCAACGCCTACACGATCGGAACGGGGGGAGCGCTAACGCTGCTTAAGAGCAACAACCTGGGTTCGGCCGGTGAGGTTTCGATTGATGTTTCGCCTGACGGAAATTGGCTGGCGGGGCTCGATGCGAACGGTACCGCGATCAACGAGGCGATCGTGGATTTGTATCAGGTCAACTCGTCGACCGGACAACTAACCCTTGGAACCGGTGGGAGCTATCTGTACGGTGGGACGTCTGCTCCGACAGTTGCGCCGCAGGCGATCAAATTCGCTCCGAGTGGAGACTATGTGTTTGTTGCGGTCGGCACGGCGGGAGATCTGGTCTACCCATTCGCCACGTCCACCGGAACTCTCTCGACGCCGCAGGCGCTGATATTTGGAGCGTCGTCGACCACCAGCGAAAACGCGCTGGCGGTTAATTCAACCAGCACGTATCTCTATATTGCGAGGAGTGGCACGAATGGCGGGCTGGCAGTGTTCACCATCGGCTCGGGGGGCGCACTGAATGAAGTAGGCACTCCACTGACGGCTGGGACTCAGCCGACGTCGGTGGTTGTAAACAAGGCCGGGACGGACGTCTATGTAGCGAACCAGGTGACCAGCTCGATCTCAGAGTATAGCGTGGCGAGCAATGGAACGGTGGCTGCGTTGAATCCGGTATCGGTCACGACGACGTCTGCGCCGTGGGCGATGGCGGTGGACAATAGCGGCAACTACCTGCTTTCAGTGTCGAAAGTCGGCAACCCCGACTTGGCGATGTATAGCTACTCCTCGGGTCAACTTACGTTTTCGACGTCGACTGCGACGGGAACCGACCCGGCGGGCGCCACAGCGCTGGCGACGACGCATTGAGGCGGATTGCTCGTAGCTGAGGCGAGACCCAAGCCCAACGAACAAAGTAGGCAGGAAGCGAAAAAAAGCCCGCATTTCAAGGTCGAGATGCGGACTTTGTGACTTTCGGTTGGTGTGGATCGAATGCCGCTTTCGCGTCAGACGAAGGCCACGCGTTAGACGAAGTTGATGCTGCCGCTTACGCCGTTCGGGAAGAAGCCTCCCTGGTAGGTTTGCGATGCCGTGGAACCATAGAGCACGGCAAGAACCTGCGAGAAGGTGCGGGCGAAGGTGGCGCCCGCAGGGTTGGTGGTGCTCGACGTCGAGGCCCCAGCAGTATCGAAGAAGCCCGCATACACGCTTGGAGAGGTCCCCGCTAACGCTGCTGGTCCATTTGAGGCGAGGGCCGCGGTACCGGGGTCGTATGGTTCCACATCCATGTTGTCCGTCCCTTCCACAATGACCGTCTGGATACCCGTGGTGGTGGGGGCTTGAGACAGGGTTGCGGTGCCGAGTGAAGGCGTGACCATCACAAGCGTGGGAACCGTTACCGCTTCCGATAATGTTGGAGCGGTTACGGTGATGGTCTGGAGCGTCGAAGGGGTCAGAGTTTCCGTTGTAGTAACGACGAATGCAGCGGGAGGCGTGGAGAAGGCTGTGACCTCGGCGCCCGCGGCTGCGGTGGGGAATTGCGATATCGTAATGGTGCCCGCGGACGCGCTTAGCGCAGTTATCACCGTTCCGGAGGGGATGTTGGTGCCGCTGATCGGCATCCCGACCGCGATGGGGGGGGTTGTGGTGAAGGCCGACGCCGGTACAGACGAAATGGTCTCGTAACTGACAACAACGGTGCCAGTGAAGCTGGACAAAGTTGTCACTGTGCTAGAGCCGGTTGCGGGCGCTGACAGCGTGATAGTGTTGCTGGCGGCAGTGACGCCCGTGACGGTCGTACCGGGAGGGATGTTGCCCTGAGAATCCGTAATGAGATTTCCACTGGCAAAATTTCCTGTCGGAAACACGTAGCTGACGATATTGTTGCCGGACGCAAGAACCCCGGTCCCAGTCGGTTTGACGGTAGGCACAGTTGTCGCGCTGGCGGGACTCGACAGCACCATGGTGTTGATGCCTCCGACCGAAACGACGGTTGTTCCCGTCGGAATTCCTGTGGTGCCGCCGCCGGTAACCGTATTTCCGGCGGCCAGTCCAGTCAGGCTGCTCAACGCAGTCACCGTGGTGGTGCCCTTGGTCAGGAAACCGGTCGGAGTGACAGAGGAGGTGCCGGTGGTCGTGGTTGAAGCGGTGGTCGACATGGTGATCGTGAGCCCGATGGGGTCGAAACTCGACACGGTGGTTCCCGCTGGTATTCCAGTTCCTGTGATCGGCAGCCCAGTCAGGATTCCGCTGACGCTCGATACTTGCGTGATGATCGCGGTGCCCTTGGTGACGAAGCCGGTCGGTGCGACCGAACTCGTTGCCGAAGCGACCGCCCCCCCCATGAGGACAGTGCCGGCAGCGGCAGTGATTCCCGCCTGGGCTATGAAATTGTTGGAGGGCAGATTCGTGCCAGAGAGGATCTGTCCCGGTATAAGTCCTGCGGTTGGCGTGACGTAGAGGAGGCCGAGGCTCCCTTTGGTGGTAGCGGCAAGGAAACCCAAAGTCAGAGTCGTCGAAGCAGAAGTGGTGGTGATCTGGGCCGGTATCGCAGCTGTCAACGTAGGCGGCGTTCCCCCGGTTGCCGCCGTAACGGTCGGAGCGGTGGTGTAGCCTTGTCCGCTCGCCGTAATTATGGCACTGAATGTGGTAGCCGTTAGCACAGTAAGCGTTCCCGCCGCGCCACTGCCTCCGCCACCGGAGAACGCCAGCGGGTAGGTGCCGACTGTCATTCCGGTTCCGCCCGTGCCTGTAACGCCAATAACGCCATTCGTAATTGGCGTGGGCGGAGTCAGCGACGAGTATCCTGTGACAACTCCAATGGTGATTGTGGTTCCGCTGATGGCGGTGATGATTGAGTTGGCCGGAATCCCCGTCCCGCTGATAGCCTGGCCGACCGCCAAGTTGCTCGTCGGCGCAACGTTTGTAATCTGCGAGTTGGCGATCGTAGCGGTACCCGAAAGTGTGCCGGTGTAGACCGTAGGCGGATTGACGGCAGTAATGGTGGTGTTTACCGGAATGCCAGGGCCGGTAAGGATGGATCCAGTGGTGATCGGATTCGTCGGCGCGAAGTTATAGATGGTCGTGCTGCCGGCGACCGTGCTTGCGGTGAAGCTGTTCTGGGTCTGGGTGGTTGGGCCGGTCGAAGTCAGGTCTTGCGGGCTGTAGTACGGTGCGCCGGACTGAATGGCGATCAGACGCAATGCCCCCGCATGGAAACCGTTGACCGCGAGGGCCTGGGTGGCGTACTGGAGATTGGTTCCGGTGAGATAAATGGTAGCGCCTGCGAATGCAGAGGCACTCAGGTCTTCCAGCATGCGGAGGAGGCTGATGGCCTGCACGGGCGTTACGGTCTGCCCGGCCGTCGCGGTCGAGGTTCCTGTGCCCTGAAGGTTCATGGTCTGCCGCGGGTAGACGGCAGAACCGAGGATCGAACGCAGGGTGACCAGGTCATTTACCTCGTCGTAGTACATCGCATTGAAGAGATCGGTGACCTCCTGGGCGGTTGCAGGTCCGGCGGCGGTGAAGGTGACCTGCTTGGGCGGCAGGAATACGCCGCCTGTGCCGAGGTTGGTAAAGGTGGCGGCGGGAAGATCGACACCCTGGGTGATGTAGGAGTACAGGGTCGCTTTGAGGTACTTGACGTTGAGCAGAAAGTTCAGAACATCAGACTGTGCGTACCCATTCGGCTTGGGTTGCTGAGCAAGCGCAGTCGGGCCCGATCGTACCAATTCCGTGCCAGCAACAGCGGCTCCTGCCACACCGAGGGCGGCGATGAAGTGCCTGCGATTCAGGACGCGTTCGGGTGCGGATTTCTTGAGCTTCTCGACCGTTGGCGCGGGATCGAGGACTTCTACTTCTTTGCTGGCCATTGCGTTGGCCTCCTTGTCAATTGGCTTGCGAAATGTGGAAATAGATTGCGTCATGGTTGAATGCGGCGACCGCGTCGGGTTGAGCTCTAGGGTGTTCCGCCAATGTCTATACCTTCAGGATATTGCCGTTCACTCCATTGGGGAAGAAGCCACCCGAGGCCGTGCCCTGGGTGGCGAGAGTGACAGACGTCGTGCTGCCCGCAGCCGTAGCGGTACCGTAGAGGACAGAGAGTGCCCCAGGTGCCCCCGAGGGAGTGCGGAGGAAGGCGAACCCAGCGGGCGTGGTGGTGTTGGCAGTGGTTGCGCCGGCAACCGCGAAGAATCCTCCGCTGGCGGTCGGGCCTGCCGCGGCCAAGGCAGCGGTACCTGGGTCGAAGGGCGCGACATCCAGCGTGTCCGCCTTGAGGTAGGCAGCAATGGTGGGATTCTGCAGAGCCGTGAGACGGAGAATCCCGGCGTGGAAGCTGTCTGCACCGAGAACCTGCGAGAGCAACGTGATATCAGTGCTGCTGAGGCCAGTGATGAGGTCCGCGAAAACGGTGACTGCGACGTCTTCCAGGAGCCTGGCGATCGAAAGGGCGTTGGTTGCGTTGATGGTGCCGTATGCACCGAGATTGATTGCCGGCCTGAATACGGCCGCGGAACCGAGCAGGCTCAGCAGTGTCGTGACATGGTTCTTTTCGTCGTAATAGATCTCGTTGATCATGTCGGTGATCTGCTGGCCGTTGGTGACGCCAGCGATTCCGGTGAACGTCAACGCGCCGGGGGCGTTGGTGACAGCGCCGCTGTTGGTCACGGCTGAGCCGGTCAGATCGGTGCCTTTGGCAATGAAAGAGTAAAAGGTGGCCTGCAGCAGCTTCACGTTGAGGGCGAAGTTGAGCATGTCAATCTGCCCTGTCGATGCAGCAGTAGTGGCAGCCACAGAATTGCTGGTGGAGCAACCCGACATCATACCTGCGCCAGCTGCAGCGCCGGTCATACCGAGGGCAGCAATAAAATGCCTGCGATTCAGTGCGCGACCCGCTGCGATTTTCTTGAGCTTCCCGACCGATGCTTCTGAGTCGAGGATTTCGATTTCATTACTGGCCATTATGTGGGCCTCCTTACCAGTTGACGTGTGATGTGGACGATCGAATCGAGTGCGATAGGCGGAGTTGGATTACGCAGAGCTATTGGAGTGATTTCCTGTATTGAGTTTGTTTCCGTACGCAACTGTATGCGCAAGATGGCACATCGCGCAAGACTCATTTTCAGCGGCCATGAAGCCGTCGGGGAATACAGGAAGATTCCCGCCTATTCGAAGGGTCGAAAAAACGCAGGAACGCCCATTTTTCCCAAGGGAATGAGCGACTCTCAGGCGGGGCGCCATGCCGTACCTACCTGAGAAACGCCGCGAGGTCCTGGCCGCTGTATGCTGGAAAATGTGCTGTATACGAGCTTCATTTTCCTATCGCGGCCCGATTCTCGAATGCTGACTCGCGCTGGTTCTGTCCTTTGGCGGCACCTTCGCCGAGCCCCTCGGCTGTTTCTTGGGGCATTGGTTCCGACTTCTGTGCTGGGCTTCGCAATGTTGTGCGGGTGTGCGAGCCTGCGTCCGAAACCTTCGGCCCAATATGTGTATGTGACGGCCAAGGATACATTTCTACGCGATCGCCTGGCAGCGGTAACCAACCGTACGGGGACTGTGGAAAACGGGGAAAAGCTCGAGGTTCTGGAGCACGCACGGCGCTACTTCCGCGTAAAGACGCCCAAAGGCGAGATGGGGTGGATCGACGAGAAGGCGGTTGCTACGCAGGATGTGTTCGACGCGTTTCAGGGACTGGGTAAGGAACACAAGGGAGATCCGCCGGTGGCCGCGGCGGTCGCGCGGGATGAGGTGAATCTGCACCTGAAACCAGGCAGGCAAACCGAGGTTTTCTACCGGCTGCCGGAGGGTGACAAACTGCAACTCCTGGAACGGGCGACTCTGCCTAAGCCCGCGCCTGGTTGGGTGGCTCCGGCGAAGCCTGCAGCGCTTGGGAAAGCAGCCAAGACAACAGAGATTGAGGGAGCCGGCACCGCGGCCGTGCCACCGATTGCGATGGAGGATTGGTGGCTGGCCCGCGATGCGCAGGGGCGAACAGGTTGGCTATTGTCGAGGTATGTGGATGTGGATGCGCCGGACTCTGTGGCCAAGTATGCCGAAGGGCAGCGGATAGTCGGAGCCTACGTGCTGGCAACCGTGAATGACCCGGGGGTAGACCAGGACGACAAGAATATTCCTAACTACCTGACCCTGATGTCACCGTATACAGCTGGGCTGCCATACGACTTCGACCAGGTGCGGGTATTTACCTGGAACCTGAAGATGCATCGATATGAAACGGCATTCCGCGAGAAGAACATCGAGGGATATCTGCCGGTCGCGATCGGCATGCAGAAAGATCCGTACGGGAAAGCGATTGCGGCCCAAACTCCACTGCCCGCCTTTACCTACAAGGTGCTGGCGGCGGATGCGGGGCCGGTGACTCCGGACCCGGTGACGGGGATGGTGACGCCAGGACGGACGCTTGCAAAGACCTATCGGCTGGAGGGGAACCTGGTGCGGAGGTTGGCTGCGCCGGGGTACAAGGATGAGCCCGAGGCTCACCCGATAGCCGAAGAGAAAAAGGCGAAGGCCGTCAAGAAGAAGCGGTGATCCTGTCTCGAGACTTCTACGCTTATCGTCTGTCAGGCGTAGAAGCGGCGGATGGCGTCGACTACGGTTTGTTGCTCGTCGTCGCGGAGCTCGGGATAGATGGGCAGAGCGAGGACTTCCGCGGCCGCGAGCTCTGCGTGGGGGAAGTCGCCGGGCTTGTAGCCGAGGTCTTTGAATGCCGCCTGTAAATGCAGCGGGACTGGGTAGTAGATTGCGCTACCGATGCCATGGGTGGAGAGGTAGTCGTGGAGAGCGTCACGACGTGGAGCTCGGATGACGTACTGGTGGAAGACGTGCGTGGCACGCGGGTCGGTGAAGGGAAGGACCACCCCCTCCCTGGCGGGAACAGCGCCGGAAAACCTGCCGGGTGCGGTTAGCCCGGCGGCGCGGAAGAGCTCGTCGTAGCGTGCGGCACGGTCGCGTCGCTGGCGATTCCACTCGGGAAGGTAACGCAGCTTGACCTCGAGAATGGCGGCCTGGATGGCGTCGAGGCGGGAGTTCCAGCCGACCTCGTCGTGGTAGTACCGGCGGGTCATACCGTGAGCGCGGAGCGAACGGGCGTGGGCATCGAGTTGCGGGCTGGATGTGGTAATGAGGCCGGCGTCGCCCATGGCGGCCAAATTCTTGGTCGGGTAGAAGCTGAAGGCGGCGGCGGCGCCGAGAGAGCCGGCCGGACGACCGTTCCACTGCGCGCCGAACGCCTGGGCGGCATCTTCGATGAGCACCGGTCCTGGATCGTGGGTAACGGCTTCAAATCCGTCCCAGTCGGCACATTGTCCATAAAGATGAACCGGGAGGACGGCCGCAACCGGCGGGCACGAGGGGTCTCGCAGCAGTTCGCTAACTCTTGCGGGCGACAGGTTGAAGGTGCGGGGGTCGATGTCGGCGAATAGGGGGCGGGCGCCGGCTCGCAGGATGGCGCTAGCACTGGCGAGGAAGCTGAAAGGGCTAGTGATGACGGCGTCGGCCGCTGTGCCGGTCCGGGTGCTGGAGGCGCTGTCGCCGATGCCGGCCGCCGCGAGCGCCAGCCAGAGGGCGTCGGTGCCACTGGCGCAGCCGATGGCGAAGGACGTGTCGCAGGCGCCCGCCGCGGCGGTCTCAAATGTGGCTACATGGGGGCCAAGAATGAAGCTTTGCGAGTCGCAGACCTGCGCGATCGCGTCGAGTATCTCCTGCCGCAGTGGGGTAAACTGTCGAGAGAAATCGAGCATTGGAACGCACTGCGACCTGACTGTGGGCACGGTAGCAATGGTACAACGTGGAAGGCCTGAGACTTTTTGGCACCTCAGTGCGTCCAATTGTATTGGTGAGGTAGGCAACAATACGTCCGCGTTAGGTAACTGCCCGGATTTCGGACATATTCCTGACTGCACGGTGCTGACTTAGTTGAAAATCGGGGCAGATACCCGTATCGTAATCAGGTTCGGAATTGTATTCGTATTGGAGTCTGTAATCGGGACTGTGTTCCAGGGGGAGCAAATATGGGGCCCGGCATTACTTTTTCCCAAGGCAGCAAGCCACCCAAAGGAGATCGGCACCAATGGAATCCAAGCCGGCACAGAACATTCAAGATACATTTCTCAACACAGTCCGCAAGGACAAGAGCCCGATTACGATCTATCTGGTCAGCGGCGTCAAACTGACGGGCAAGATTCGCTCCTTCGATAAGTACTCCGTGCTATTGGAAAACAATGCACAGGAGCAACTGATCTTCAAGCACGCCATTTCCACGGTAGTGAGTGGCCGCGTTGGGCCGCATACGGAAGGCCGTACGGACGCCAAGCCGGAAACGCGGGCGCAAGGCGGAGCCAGCGGAGTGGCGACTGCGGGTTCCGTGGTTAACGAAGCTGCGGGCGTCGCGGGTGACTGAAGCGACAGTGTTGAGGCAGGCCAAATCTCCAATCCGGTGACAGGAACAAGAGGGCACTCGTGAACCTTGTGGAAGCACAGGCCGAGGCGTCGCGCGCGGAACGTACGATGACGCGCGTAAGTGCGGGGCAGGAATCCGCTGTGCTGGTCGCGGTCGAGTTTACCGGCCAGCGAAGGAGATTGACTGCGGCGGCGAAGCTGGCTCGGGATACGGCAGCCCTGCTCGCGACCTCGGAAAGCGGCTCTCCTGAAGCTGCGTCAGAAGTTCGCGCCGTGCTTGGCGATCTGGATTTCGACGCCTCGCTTGCGGAGTTCGAAGAACTGGCGCGGAGCGCAGGCGCCGAGATTGCGGCAACGCTGGTGCTGCGCCGTGCGAAGCCGGATGCAGCGACTCTGGTGGGGCAGTGAAAACTCGACGAGATTGCTGCTGTGGTGGCTTCGACGGCCGCACACGTGGTCTTGTTTGACCACGATTTGACACCTTCCCAGTTACGTAATCTAGAGGCCAAACTGCCTTGTCGCGTCATCGACCGGACGCAGTTGATTCTGGACATCTTCGCGCGCCATGCGCGGACCCCCGAGGGCCAGTTGCAGGTCGAGTTGGCGCAGCTCGAATATCAGCTTCCGCTACTTGCTGGGCAACGCAAGGCAATGTCACAACTTGGCGGCGGAATCGGGACACGCGGGCCTGGTGAGACGCAGTTCGAGACCGACCGCAGAAAGATCAACCTGCGCATCGACCATGTGAAGGAACAGCTTGAGACGGTGCGGCAAATCCGGCGCCAACAGAGACAACGGCGCGGGGCAGTGCCGGTGCCGGTGGTCGCGCTGGGGGGTATACGAATGCGGGCAAGAGCACGCTGTTCAACGCCCGGACAAAAGCGGGAGTGCCGAAGTCGGCGCGCATGTTTGCAGCCCTCGATCCGAAGTTGAAGCAACTGCAATTGCCTAGCCGGCGAAAGATCCTGCTGTCGGACACGGTAGGATTCATCCGCAACCTGCCGCACACATTGGTAACCAGTCTTCGCGCGACGTTGGAAGAGGTGGAGCGCGCCGAGGTGCTGCTGCACGTGCGCGACGCGTCCAGCCCGATGATGGACGAGCAGAAGTTGCAGGTGGAGAAAGTGCTCGGCGAACTCGATGTACACGGGAAGCCGGTGATCGAAGTGTTGAATAAAATCGACCGGTTGTCGGATACGGAGCGGGCGCTGTGTGGGAACGGTACGAGCGGCGGCCAGACGGTTGCGGTTTCGGCGTTGACCAAGGTGTGGCTGGATCAATTGCTCGCGGCTATCGACACGGCGCTGGTCGCGGACCCGCTGGTGAAGGCGAAGTTTCGCTTGCCACAGTCGGAGGGCTCGGCGCTGGCTGCGTTGGTGGCGGGTGCCGTGTTAAGCGAGAAAAGCTTTACGGGGAATGTAGTGTATCTGACGGCGCGCGGGCCGGCTTCGCTGCTGAACCGCTATCGCCGGTTTCGCGAGTGCAACTGAATGTGTTTTCAAGGAGGCCGGATCGCTAGCGCAGGGTTTAGCGATTAAACAGAACAGGCCGCCTGTTGGGGAGCGGAGGTGGTGTCCCCGTGCACGCGACCTGTACGACCCAGGACATAGGGTCTTGGTGGTAACTAAAGTTTAGACCTCCCACAGCGTTTGTCAAAGTGTTTTTGTCGGGAATCGCAACAGAAGGAAATGTGTGCGAATATCGCTTTGCTCAATCGATTATCGATCTATCGAGGTTTGACACCCCCTGAACGCTTTGCTAGAACTAGGTGTACTCATCACTACTCAAAAGGCCGCGGCCGTCCTCAGCGGTTCTAAGGATTCTGGCAGTCCGACGGCCTGCTCCAACATGGATGAAATACTGAATCAACTCGGTGGACTTGTGCTCGGCTCTGTGCCGACAGTGGTGTTATTCCTGCTCCTTGTGATCGCGTATGGATTGCTGGTACGGCGGCCTCTAGACCGCGTACTGGCCGAGAGGCGCGCGCGGACGACCGGCGCGGTGGAGTTGGCGCGGGAGGCAATCTCCGCAGCCGAGGCCAAGACGGCCGCCTACGAAGACAGATTGCGCAAGGCGAAGACTGAGATTTACAACGCACGCGAGAAGAGGCTGAAGTTGTGGCTGGCGGAGCGCGACCAGGCGTTGGTCGAGGCACGCAGCGTGACCACTGAGAAGGTGCAGGCAGCGAAGGTTGAGATCGACCAGAGCATGTCTGTCGCGCGGCGGCAGCTTGAAGAAATGAGTGATGAGTTGAGTGACCAGATAATGCGAGCGGTGATGCCGGCCGAAGCTCGACCGGAGGCGGCGCAGTGAACCGAAAGTTGAAGAGAGGTTTGCTTGCTGTCCTGATGCTTGCAGCTGTCCTCGCGGTTGGGTTCCATGTGCGCGAGTTGCCGGTGCGAGCGCAAGCGGCGGAAGCGGCAAATGCGCCGGAGGCCCAACAGTCCGAGAAGGGCAAGCAGGAAAAGGATCCTGAGGACGAGTACAGCAAGTCGCCGAGCGTCGTGTGGCTGGGGTCCAAGCTGGGAATGAATGCGGACCAGTCCGCAATAGTGTTCAAACTGACGAATTTCCTGCTGCTCCTCGCCGCCCTCGTGTTCGCGGCGGCGAAGATGCTGCCAAAGATGCTGCGCGGCCGGAATGCGACGATCCAGAAGCAACTGGTGGACGCTCGGACGGCGACCCAGGAGGCGCGGGTGCGGCTGAGCGGCGTCGAAGAGCGGCTGGCGAAGCTGGATGGCGAGATAGCCGCGCTGCGAAATCAGTCGGAGAAGGATTCCGTCAAAGAAGAGCAGCGCATCAAGGCTACGGTCGAGGAAGAGAAGGGGAAGATTCTGGCGTCGGCGGGGCAGGAGATTGCCGCGGCAACGATGCATGCGCAGAAGCAACTGCAGCAGCATGCGGCGGAATTGGCGATTGAACAAGCGGCCCGAAAGCTGGTGGTTTCAGCGGAGACGGACCGGCTGCTAGTGCAGGGTTTCGCGCAGCGGCTGACCGGCGACGAGTCAAAGAAGGGGCAGAACTAAATGGCAAGTTCCGCTCCGAGATATGCGCGCGCCTTTGCCGAGGTTGCAGAGTCTGTTCGGTTGGATACGGTAGCCGCGCAGCAGCAGTTACTTAGCATTGCGGAGACGCTGGCAGGCAGCGGCGAGTTGCGTGAGTTCCTGGATAACCCTTCAATCGAAATGGCGAAAAAGCTGAAGGTGCTGGACGCGATCGCAGCCCGTATCGGAGTGTTTCCCCAGGTGCGAAACTTCGTCGCGGTTATTCTAGAGCACCATCGGCTGAGCGAGTTGGACGAGATTCTAACGGCGTATCGGGAACTGGCGGATGAGCATGCAGGGGCAGTTGAGGCGCGTATTACGAGTTCGCGGCCTTTGCATCAGGACGACCGTGTAGTGTTGGAGGCGCAGATCGCGAAACTCGCTGGTGCACGAGTTAACGCAAGTTATGCGGAGGACGCCAGCCTTCTCGGTGGGGCTGTAGTGGAGATTGGATCGACGATCTATGACGGATCGGTGCGCGCGCAGTTGCAACAGCTCAAGCAGAAGCTGGTGAACGCATAATGGCAGCATTGGAGATTTTTGAAGAAACGGGATTCAGAACGGGATTGAGGCTAAGGACCAAATGGCAAAGATCAACGCGGATGAAATAACGCAGCTGCTCCGCCAGCAGATTGAGAACTACGAGCAGCGTATCCAGGTTGACGAGGTCGGGACGGTGATCTCCTTGGGCGACGGCATCGCGCGCCTGCACGGGCTGGACAAAGTGATGGCGGGCGAGATGCTCGAGTTCCCCCACGGCATTGCCGGGCTGGCGATGAACCTCGATGAGTCCGAAGTAGGCGCTGTACTGCTGGGCGACTATACCGAGATCAAAGAAGGCGACGAAGTAAAGCGCACCGGCACCATCATGTCGGTGCCAGTGGGCGATGCTTTGATCGGACGCGTGGTGGACACGCTGGGCGCGCCTATCGACGACAAGGGGCCGATTGCTACGGACCAGCGGCTCCCAATTGAGCGGTTGGCGCCGGGCGTGGTCGATCGTCAAGGTGTGCGCGAGTCCATGGCGACAGGCATCAAGGCCATCGATACAATGATTCCTATCGGCCGCGGGCAGCGCGAGTTGCTGATCGGCGACCGGCAGACGGGCAAGACCGCCATCGCTCTCGATACCATCATCAACTCGGCGGGAAAGAACCTGATCTGCATCTACTGCGCGATCGGACAGAAGCGGTCTTCCGTGGCGCAGATTGTGAAGACGCTGGAAGAGAAGGGCGCGATGGCATACACCATCGTCGTTGCGGCGACAGCATCCGAGCCCGCGCCGATGCAGTACCTCGCTCCGTTCGCCGCGACGGCCATGGGCGAGTATTTCCGCGACTCTGGCCGCCATGCGCTGGTCATCTACGACGATCTTTCGAAGCACGCTGTCAGCTACCGCGAAATTTCTCTGCTGCTGCGCCGTCCCCCAGGCCGCGAAGCCTATCCCGGCGACGTCTTCTATCTTCACTCGCGGCTGCTGGAACGCTCGTCGAAGCTGTCGGACAAACTCGGCGGTGGAAGCCTGACAGCGCTGCCGATCATCGAGACCCAGGCGGGCGACGTGTCGGCGTACATCCCGACCAATGTGATTTCAATTACAGACGGCCAGATCTTCCTGGAAACGGACCTGTTCAACTCCGGCGTGCGTCCGGCGGTCAACGTGGGCCTGTCGGTATCGCGCGTCGGTTTTGCGGCCGCGATCAAGGCGACTAAGCAGGTTGGCTCTACGTTGAAGCTGGACCTGGCGCAGTATCGCGAACTGGCGGCGTTCTCGCAGTTCGGGTCCGATCTGGACAAAGTGACACTACAGCAGTTGAATCGCGGCTCCAGGCTGACGGAGTTGTTGAAACAGCCGCAGTTTCAGCCGTTGCCGGTCGAAAAACAGGTGGCAATTCTGTTTGCCGGAACTCAGGGGCTGCTGGACGATGTCGAAGTACCGGACCTGCGCGCGTTCGAGGATGACTTTTATCCGTATCTGGAGACGTCCGCGCCATCGGTGCTGACCGATATCGCAACCAAGAAGGCACTTGACGATGACATCAAGTCGCGCCTGACCGCAGCGGTAAAGGACTACAAGGCGACGTTCCTTGCCAACCTGAAGGACAAGAGGGATGCGGCGGCGAAGGAAAGTGCAGCCGCAATAGCAGGCACCAATTAAACCATGGCCAACGTCCTCGATCTTCGGCGGCGCATCCGCAGTGTGAAGAACACGCGGCAGATTACCAAGGCCATGAAGATGGTCTCGGCGGCGAAACTGCGCCGTGCGCAGGAACGCGCGATGCGGGCCCGTCCTTATGCACACATGCTGGCCAACGTGCTGGTGTCGATGGTGCGCCGGACGGATCTGTGCAGCGAGCAGACGGGCGAGGTGTTGCACCCGCTTCTAGTCGAGCGCGAAGAGAAGAGCGTGCTCGTGATCGTAGTCGCGGGCGACAAGGGATTTGCCGGCGCCTTCAATTCGAATATTGGCAAGGCGGCACAGCGGTTCATCGACGAGCGCCGCAAGCTCGGCCAGAACGTCGATCTGGAGCCGGTGGGCAAGAAGGCAATCGCGCTCTACAAGAAGAAAGTTGCGGCGGCGAGCTACGAGAAGACCGAGCAGCACTACGACAACGACCTCTCCACGCACTACGATGTCGTGCGTCACCGCGCGCAGCCGATTGAAGTGGCCGCGGAGCACCCAGGCCTGCTGCTGCGAGTGGATTTCAATGACGTGTCGCAGATGGCGCGATCGATCATCGAGCGCTACGAGCGGACGGAGATCGATTCCGTGTACATCGTCTACAACGAGTTCAAGTCGGTAATCTCGCAGCGCCTCGTGGTGGAAAAGCTGCTCCCCATCCGCAAACTCGGTTCGCAGGAGATTACCGCGGCTGAAGAGATGACCGAGGAACAGAAGGAAGCGGCCGCACGTGCGGCCAGCACCGCGGGCGTTTCGATCGAGGAGCCTGAGGATGAGGGCGCGGAAGAGGAAGCGAAGAAGTTTGGCACGGCTGACGTGGACTACATCTTTGACCAGCCGCCGGAGAAGTTATTGCGTGACCTGATGCCGCGGTATTTGACCACCCAGATCTTTCACGCGCTATTGGAGTCGGCAGCGGCGGAACACGCAGCGCGCATGACCGCAACCGATGCGGCGACGAAGAATGCAGGGGACCTGATTGATAGTCTGAGTCTGACGATGAATCGTCTGCGTCAGGCTGCGATTACGAAGGAAATTATCGAGATTGTAAGCGGCGCTGCGGCGCTCTAGTTGGCGGAAGAGATTAGGAACGAAGAGGCTATGGCAGAAAATATTGGACGAGTGATTTCAGTCAGCGGACCGGCCGTCGATGTGCAGTTCGAAGAAAAGACGATGCCGCCGATCTACCAGGCGCTGCGCATTGTCAGCGACGGATTCGATGTGCCGAAGCCCCTTTCAGTCATCGTCGAAGTCGAGCAGCACCTCGGCGAAGGCCGCGTGCGCTGCATCGCCATGGTTGCAACCGAGGGTATGGTGCGTGGCATGAAGGCCATCGATACTGGCGCGGGAATTACCGTTCCGGTGGGCCGCGCGACGCTGGGGCGCGTGCTGAACGTACTAGGCGAACCCGTGGACGAACTCGGTCCCGTCAACTCGACCGAGTTCAGCCCCATCCATCGCCAGGCTCCTGCGTTCGATGAGCAGTCGACCAGCGAGGAGATGTTCGAGACCGGCATCAAGGTCATCGACCTGATCCAGCCGTTCCTCAAGGGTGGCAAGATCGGTCTGTTCGGCGGCGCGGGCGTGGGCAAGACGGTCATCATTCAGGAACTGATCAACAACGTCGCGACCAACCACGGCGGCTTTTCCGTGTTCGCCGGAGTCGGCGAGCGGACGCGTGAGGGCAATGATCTCTGGATCGAGTTCCAGGAGTCAGGTGTTATCGACCTGAAGGATTTTTCCAAGTCGAAAGCCTCGCTCATCTACGGACAAATGACCGAGCCTCCGGGGGCTCGTCTCCGCGTCGCGCTGACAGGACTGACGGTTGCGGAGCATTTCCGCGACAGCGAGGGCGCGGACACGTTGCTCTTCATCGACAACATCTTCCGCTTCACACAGGCAGGCTCTGAAGTTTCCACGCTGCTGGGGCGCATGCCTTCGGCTGTAGGCTACCAGCCCAACCTCGCGACCGAAATGGGCGAACTGCAGGAACGCATTACTTCTACCAAGAAGGGCTCCGTCACCTCCGTTCAGGCTGTGTACGTGCCCGCGGACGACTTGACCGATCCAGCGCCGGCGACGACATTTGCCCACCTTGACGCGACTACCGTGCTCTCCCGTCCGCTGTCTGAGTTGGGAATCTATCCGGCGGTCGATCCACTGGCTTCAACCTCGCGGATCCTTTCGCCGCGCATCGTTGGCCAGGAACACTATGACGTTGCGCAGGGCGTGAAGAGGATTCTGCAGCGCTACAAGGACCTGCAGGACATCATCGCGATTCTCGGCATCGACGAACTCTCCGAAGAGGACAAGACCACCGTCGCGCGTGCCCGTAAAGTGCAGCGCTTCCTGTCGCAGCCGTTCCATGTGGCTGAGATCTTTACCGGAATTCCGGGCGCTTATGTAAAGGTCGAGGACACGGTAAAGAGCTTCAAGGAGATCATCGAAGGCAAGCACGACGCTATTCCGGAGCAGGCGTTCTATCTCAAGGGCGGCATCGAGGACGTGTTGAAGGCAGCCGAGAAGATGCAGCAGACGGCGTAGGATTTGCGCAAGAGCGGTTTTGATAGGGACGGGCTTTTAGCCCGTCCTCAAACGCCGCAACATCGAAGGGGCTTTAGCCCCGGAGGGAAGGCGGCAAGTCGTAAGCAAGGGTGTTATGGCTGAGGCAGGAACAAAGTCGGGGCTGTTGACGGTACGGCTGGTTAGCCCGGACCGAATGCTACTGGATGCGACGGCGGAGGCGGTGGAGTTGCCGTCGCGATCAGGGTATCTGGAGGCCCTCTACGGCGCTGCGCCGCTGTTGGCAGAGCTGGGCGCAGGCGAGGTGCGGCTGCATGGCGGCACTTCGGGCGATCAAAAGTTCTTCGTTGCGTGGGGGTTCGTCGAGGTACTGCCGGAGCGGGTGACCATTCTGGCGGAGACGGCGCTGCGTCCGGAGGAGATCGATAAGCAAGCGGCCAAGCAGGAGATGGAAGAAGGCCAGAAGAAGTGGCAAGAGGCCGGCGACGACGCCGCTAAGTACGACTACGCGAATGCGGAGATGCGCGAGGCGGAAGAGAAGCTGGCTTCAGCCGAGGGCGCTTAGCTTCGTGGTCAACGGTGGGGGCCGTTAGGAAGTTC
>Ga0302282_1001165_pt1 | contig 19061 bp, 9 predicted proteins | sample III_Fen_E1_3_FD_198763 | JGI IMG/M metagenome (GOLD analysis project Ga0302282, IMG submission 198763) | Peat permafrost microbial communities from Stordalen Mire near Abisko, Sweden - III_Fen_E1_3 | ecosystem: Environmental > Terrestrial > Soil > Wetlands > Permafrost | place: Sweden: Abisko... | reverse complement strand
AAGATGGACTGGGCGGGGTGGACGCCGCGGTGGCGCGGGGCTGGGCGGCGGGTGGTGTGATGGTGGTAGCAGAAGGGCACGCCGCGCAGTGCGGGGGAGCCGCAACGGCGGCCCGTGGTGTGGATGTGGCGGCACTGGAAGCGCTTAATGGTGGATACGGTGGGTTCGGTTGTGTCTGTCATACGGATTCTCTCCTGTGTGGGGGCACCCCCCCCTAAAAGGCCTATGATCTTCAAAATACGATAGTTAGATCTGGACTTGATCTAGATCAAGTCTGCATGATATTGATTCCAGATGGTTTAGATTTATTGATCTCTGGAATCAATAACTTGCGTGTTAAAAGCGAAGACCCGGCGATTGGCCGGGTCTGTTTGGTTATGCTTACTGATTTAATTATACGGGTTGGAGGGAAACTACTATGCCAACTATTTTTAATTTTTATGTGGTTTGTTTGGTGTTGGTTAGGGGGAAATTGGGGGTTCGAGAGTCTTGACAAGAAAACAGGGGTAAGGGGTAAGGGGTAAGAAAGAGCGAAGGCGGGGATTTTGTGGGAGAAAGAGGTGGGGGGTTGAGGTGGTATGGGGTTCGTCGGGATCCTTCGCGCTCGAAAGACGTGCTCCTGATGGCACGCCGTATAAGTCCAATAGAATCAGTAGAGGCTTGTGGTGTCATCTTTGGCCGTAACTCGACTTGGCGAGTCAAGCTGCTCAGGATGACAGCGGAAAACAAACAACGACGAGGGACAGGCAACGGCAAGGGCCAATGCGGGGATTCTTCGCTGCGCTCAGAATGACAAGCAAGAAGAGGCAAGGGCAACGGCAACGGCAAGGGCCAATACGGAGATTCTGGCTGCGCCAGAATGACGAACAAATAGTGACACCACTGGCAACCGATCCCCGATCGCTGTCGTTAGTGGGTGGAGGTAGAGTATTGGGTATGGGGACGGGGATGGGACATGCGGTAGTGGGGCAGGTGAAGGACAGCCTGATCCTGATAACGCTGCTGGTGGAGCTGGGGGTGGCGGCGGCGGTGTCTGCGTCGCTGGCGCGCTCGACGACGTTCAAGAATTTGCTGCTGATGCCGCGGCGGAGCTGGCGGCAGACGCTGGCAGTGGTGGCGATGATCTGCATCCCGCTGACGCTGGGGGTGTGGATCCGGGTGCGGGTGCCGAACTTCCTGGCGGCGGACCTGACGTACGAGGCGACGGTGCTAATGGGGCTGCTGCTGGGGCCGGGGGCGGCGATGGTGGGCGGCGCGGCGCTGGCGTTGCCGGCGATGTGGCACGGCGAGCACTGGACGCTGGCGGTGAACCTGGCGGTGGGGGCGATCGCGGGCACGGTGGGGCGGTTCATCGAGCGCGAGGAGGTGTGGTCTTTCTCTCCGATGATCGACCTGAGCCTGTACCGATGGGTGACGCGGAACCTGCGGAAACCGCGGTTCGACCGGCAGATCATGCTTCTTGGGCTGATTGCGACGATGCAGTTTGCCACCAGCATGTTGTCGCGGGCATATCCTTCGCGGTTCTTCGAGCTGCACTCGGCGAACTGGTGGGTGGAGCTGGCGATCTGCGCGTGCGCTCCGGTGGTGGTGGGGATTCCGCTGAAGATATGGAACGCGGTGCGGACCGAACGCAAGCTGGAGGTGCAGAGCCGGTTGCTGATGGAGGCGCGGCTGGACGCGCTGCAACGGCAGATCAACCCGCACTTTTTGTTCAACACGCTGAACTCGATCACGTCTCTGGTGCGGTCGAAGCCGGAGCTGGCGCGGGAGATGATCGTGAAGCTGGCCAACATCCTGCGCGTTCTGCTGAAGGACCGCGAGGCGTTTGTGCCGTTAGCGGAGGAGCTGGCGTTCACGGACGATTATCTGGACATCGAGGTGGTGCGGTTCGGGGAGAAGCTGCAAGTGGTGAAGGAGATCGCCGAGGAGACGCTGGATGTGCTGGTGCCGAGCATGATGCTGCAGCCGCTGATCGAGAACTCGATCAAACACGGGCTGGAGCCGCGCATCAGCGGAGGAACGGTGACGCTGAGGAGCCGGATGCTGACCGACGGGCAACTGCTGATCGAGGTGGAGGACGACGGGATCGGGATGGAGGCGGAGCCGGCGGGCGGAGCGGGAAGCAGAGCCGGGAACCAAAGCGGTGGGATAGGAATGCGCAATGTGCGCGAGCGCATGGAGGTGATGTACGGCCCGGCAGCCGAGGTGGAGATGGTGAGCCGGCCTGGGCGCGGAACCAAGGTGACGCTGGTGCTGCCGGTGATCGAGCCGGGCGCTGCGCCATGGGGACCGCTGGGCGAGGCGCTGCATGAGCGCTGGTTGGATGTGTCGCGGGCCATGATGCGGGAGTGAAGATTCTTTGTGCGGCGCGGATTTTATGCGGGTCGCGGACGGAGCGGGGTGGTGGCGAGGGCTGCGGGCTGATACACTCGTAAAGTTGAATCGACGGCGCGGCGCGCGGCTGGAGGAGGTCCCGATGAGGGCTGAACCGGCTGGCGTTGCGCGAGTCCGGTGGGGGCTGTAGCTCAGCTGGGAGAGCGCCTCGTTCGCAACGAGGAGGTCAGCGGTTCGATCCCGCTCAGCTCCACCAAAACAGCAGATGAATTTTCGGCAAAGTTACAGGCCCGCTTGATGGCGGGCTTTTTTGCTGGCCTGCGATTGATGTGTATGGGCGCGGGGCGGGGGCTGTGAATGCTGCGATACAATCGACAAGAAGCGGAATTTTCTGTTTCAAGTTGACCGAAGACGCTGCAACCATTTGCGCGCCTCATGCGTCAACCTTGAGAGCGCCACAAGTTGCGTAGAGGCGGAGTGCGCCCTGCGCGCTTGGTCTGGAGAAGCAATTGGAATCCGATCCAAATCAGCAACCACAACCTCATATCGGCCTCGATCATCAACTATCTGAAGATGTACCCACGCGAACTCCGCGGCAAAAGCGAATCCGCGCCGCGGTGTGGATTCTGCTGCTGCTGATTTTTGCGGCGGGATTCATTCTGGTGCTGCGCCACCACGAGGACGCCACAGCGGCGACGGCGACGGCGGGGCGGAAGGGCGCAGGCGCGGTCGTAGTCACTACGGTGACGGCGCTGAAGGGAAACATCGGCGTGTATGTGGATGCGATCGGGACGGTGACTCCGGTCAATACGGCTTCGATTTCCAGCCAGGTGAGCGGGATTGTGACGGCGGTGCACTACACCGAGGGACAGCTGGTGCGGAAGGGCGATCCGCTGATCGAGATTGACGCGCGGCCGTACGCGGCGACGCTGGCCCAGTCGCAGGGGATTCTGGAGCGGGACAAGGGGATATTGGCGCAGGCGCAGATGGACTTGGCGCGCTACCAGGCGGCGTGGGCGCGGAATGCGATCCCCAAGCAGACGCTGGACGACCAGGAAAAGCTGGTGGCGCAGATCCAGGGGACGGTGCATAACGACGAGGGGACGGTGTCGTACGACCAGATCCAGGTGGAGTATTGCCACATTGTGTCGCCGATCACTGGACGCGTGGGGCTGCGGCTGGTGGACCAGGGCAACGTGGTGCAGGCCAACGCGGGCACGGTTCTGGCGGTGGTTGCGCAGATCCAGCCGATCACGGCGGTCTTCAGCCCGGCGGAGGACGACCTGGGAAAGATCGAGCCGCAACTGAGGAAGCGGGCCAAGCTGGAGGCGGATGCGTACGATGCGAGCGGGCAGAAGGAGATCGCGACCGGTACGCTGTTGACGCTGGACAACCAGATCGATACGACGACTGGAACGGTGAAGGCGCGGGCCCAGTTTGCGAACAAGGACTCGTCATTATTTCCCAACCAGTTTGTGAACATACGGCTGCTGACGAATACGTTGCAGAACGTGACGCTGATTCCGAACGCGGCGGTGCAGCACAACGGGCAGGCGGCGTTTGTGTACGTGATCGCGGACAACAAGGCCCACCTGACGCCCATCACGGTGGGCGTGACGAATGCACAGACGGCGCAGGTGACGGGGATCAATCCGGGCGACGTGCTGGCGACCAGCAGCTTCGACAAGCTGCAAGACAATACAGCGATCTCGATCTCCACGAAACCGGTTCTGGCAAATACCAGTGGGAGTAGCGCCCCTTGAGTCCGTCGCGTCCTTTCATACTCCGTCCGGTTGCGACGTCGTTGCTGATGGCTGCAATCATGCTGGTAGGGATTGTCGCTTATATCCAACTGCCGGTCTCCGCGCTGCCCGAGGTTGACTACCCGACGATCCAGATTCTGACGTTCTATCCGGGGGCAAGCCCGGACGTGATGGCGACGACGGTGACGGCGCCGCTGGAGCGTCAGTGCGGCCAGTTGCAGGGGCTGAGCCAGATGACGTCGACCAGTTCGGCGGGCAATTCGGTGATCGTGCTGCAGTTTGCGCTGAGCCTGAACATCGATATTGCGGAGGAGGAGGTGCAGTCGGCGATCAACGCGGCGCAGAGCTTCCTGCCGGCGAACCTGCCGTCGCCTCCGATCTACAGCAAGACCAACCCGGCGGACGCGCCCGTGCTGACGCTGGCGATCACTTCGGACTCGATTCCGCTGTCGCAGGTTGAGGATTTAGTGGATACGCGGCTGGCGCCGAAGATCTCGCAGTTGAGCGGGGTTGGGCTGGTGAGCATCAGCGGCGGGCAGAAGCCGGCAGTGCGAATCCAGGCGAACCCGGCGGCGCTGTCGTCTTACGGAATCGATCTGGAGAACCTGCGCACTGCGGTGAGCAACTCCAGCGTGAACGCGGCCAAGGGGAACTTCGACGGGCCGCACCAGGACTATCAGATCGACTCCAACGACCAGTTGGTGACGAGCGGGGACTACCGAAAAGTTGTTGTCGCGTTCCGCGACGGCGCGCCGGTGATGCTGACCGACGTGGCCAATATCGTGGACGGAGTGGAGAACACCACGCAGGCGGCGTGGATGAACAAGAAGCCCGCGATCATCCTGAACGTGCAGCGGCAGCCGGGCGGGAACACGATCACGGTGGTGAAGAGCATCAAGCGGCTGCTGCCGCAACTGGAGGCGAACCTTCCGCAGGGCGTGGTTGTGACGCCGCTGACCGACCTGACGACCGCGATCCAGGCTTCGGTGAACGATGTGGAGTTCGAGCTGCTGCTGACGGTTGCGCTGGTGGTGATGGTGATCTTCCTGTTCCTGAGGAGCCTGTGGGCCACGATCATTCCCAGCGTGGCGGTGCCGCTGTCGCTGGTGGGTACGTTCGGCGTGATGTACATGCTGGGCTACAGCCTGGACAACCTGTCGCTGATGGCGCTGACGATCTCGACGGGGTTTGTGGTGGACGACGCGATCGTGATGGTGGAGAACATCTCGCGCTACATCGAGGCGGGCGACCCGCCGATGGAGGCGGCGCTGAAGGGCGCGGAACAGATTGGGTTCACGATCATGTCGCTGACCGTGTCGTTGATCGCGGTGCTGATCCCGCTGCTGTTCATGGGCGACGTGGTGGGGCGTCTGTTCCGCGAGTTCGCGGTGACGCTGGCGGTGACGATTATATTGTCGGCGGTGGTGTCTTTGACGCTGACGCCAATGATGGCGGCGCGCATTCTTAAGCGCCACGCGGGCGAGCAGCAGGGGCGCATCTACAAGCTGTCGGAGCGCGGCTTCAACGCGATGATCGGGTTCTACGCAAGGACGCTGAAGGTGGTGCTGCGCTACCAGACGGTCACACTGTTTGTGGCTCTGGGCACGCTGATCCTGACAGTGGTGCTGTACACGGTCATACCCAAGGGGTTCTTCCCGGTGCAGGACACGGGGGTGATACAGGGAATCTCGCAAGCGCCGCAGACCATCGGGTCGAAGTCGATGGCGGCCAAGCAGCAGGAGCTGGCGGGAGTGATTCTGGCCGATCCGGCGGTGGAGAGCCTTTCGTCGTTCATCGGGGCGGATGGAACGAACACGACCACCAACAGCGGGCGACTATCGATCAACCTGAAGCCGCTGAACCAGCGCGACCTGAGCGCGGCGGACGTGATTCGCAGGCTGGAACCGAAGCTGGACAAGGTGGATGGAATTCAGCTCTTCATGCAGCCGGTGCAGAACATCACGGTGGACGACCGCGTGAGCCGGACGCAGTACCAATACACGCTGGAGGACCCGGACCAGAACGAGCTGAACCAGTGGACCAACCGGTTTGTGAAGAAGCTGAACGGGCTGACGGAGCTGGAGGACGTGGCGACCGACCAGCAGATGGGCGGGCTTGCCGTGTCGCTGGTGATCGACCGGGTGACGGCGTCGCGGCTGGGGATCGCGCCGACGACGATCGACAACATGCTGTACGACGCGTTTGGGCAGCGGCAGATCAACACGATGTATACGCAACTGAACCAGTATCACGTGATCCTGGAGGCACAGCCGCAGTTCCAGCTTGATCCGGACAAGCTGAACCACATGTACATCCAGGCGAACGCGGCGGCGGGGACAAGCGGGGCGGGGGCGTCAACCACTTCGGGGAATGGATCGACTTCGGCGGGGTCGAATGCGCTGACGGCGACGACGAAGTATACGCCCTCGGCGGGGACGCTGACGCCGCCGACGCGTGTGCTGACGGCGGGGACGACGACATCGTCGAATACCAGCTCGGTGCCGAGCAATGCGATTCCGCTGAGCGCGTTCTCGCACTTCGAGACGGTGACGGAGCCTCTGTCGATCACGCACCAGGGACAGTTCCCGTCGATTACGGTGAGCTTCAACCTGGCGCCGAACGCATCGCTGGGAGATGCAATCGATAAGATCACCAAGCTGCAGAAGGCGATGAATATGCCGGCCAGTTTGCAGGCGGACTTTCAGGGGACCGCGGCATCGTTCCGCAATTCGCTCTCGAACGAGCCGCTGCTGATCCTGGCCGCGCTGGTGACGGTGTACATCGTGCTGGGCGTGCTGTATGAGAGCTTCATCCATCCCCTCACGATCCTGTCGACTCTGTTCTCGGCTGGAGTGGGCGCGTTTCTGGCGTTGATCCTGTTCCACCAGGACCTGAGCGTGGTGGCGATTATCGGATTGGTGCTGCTGATCGGAATTGTGGAGAAGAACGGCATTATGATGGTGGACTTCGCGCTGGAGCTGCAGCGGAAGCACGGAAAAAATTCGACGGAGGCGATGTATGAGGCGTGCCAGCTCCGCTTCCGGCCGATCATGATGACGACGATGGCGGCTCTGCTGGCGGGGATACCGCTGGCGTTCGGCAGCGGGATGGGATCGGAGTTGCGGCGGCCGCTGGGCATCACGATGGTGGGCGGACTGCTGGTGAGCCAGGTGCTGACGCTGTACACGACGCCGGTGATCTATATCTTCTTTGACAAACTTGGGCAGCGCTTCTCGCGTAAGACAGGGAACGGCGATGGGGCGCAAGCGGCGGGGCAGCCGTGAATATCTCGGCGCCGTTCATCCATCGTCCGGTAGCGACGACGCTGCTTACGGTGGCGGTGGCGATAGCGGGCGCGATCGCGTTCCAGGTGCTTCCTGTGTCTCCGCTGCCGCAGGTGGATTTTCCCACGATCAACGTGGGCGCGGGGCTTCCGGGAGCGAGCGCGGAGATCATGGCGTCGAGCGTGGCCACGCCTCTGGAGCGGCAGTTCGGGCACATCGCGGGCGTGACGGAGATGACCTCGTCGAGCGGACTGGGCTCGACCGGGATCACAATCCAGTTTGATCTGAGCCGCAACATCGACGGGGCGGCGCGCGATGTGCAGGCGGCGATCAACGCGGCGCGGACGTATCTTCCGGCGAACCTGCCGGGGAACCCGACGTATCGCAAGGTGAACCCGGCGGACTCGCCGATCATGATCCTGGGGCTGACCAGCGACGTGTATGGGCCGGACAAGCTGTACGACGAAGCGTCCACGGTGATGGAGCAGAAGCTATCGCAGATTTCGGGCGTGGGGCAGGTGAGCGCTGGGGGCGGAGCGCTGCCGTCGGTGCGTGTGGAGGTGAACCCGACCAAGCTGGCAAGTTACGGCATGACGATGGCGGCGCTACAGTCGATGCTTCGGCTACAGAACTCGAACCTTGCGCGCGGCCAGATCACGGATGGCACCGTGAGCGCGGACATTGTGGTGAACGGGCAGATCTCGCACGCGGACGACTACAAGCCGCTGATTGTGGGCTACCACAACGGGCAGGCGGTGCGGCTGTCGGATGTGGCCGATGTGATCGACTCGGTGCAGAACGTGCGCGCGGGCGGCTACCTGAACGGCAAGCGGGCGGTGGTGCTGCAGGTGTTCCGCCAGCCGGGGGCTAACATCATCGACACGGTGGACCGCGTGTATGCGCAGTTGCCGTCGCTGGAGGCGTCGATCCCCAAGGGGATCAACACCACGGTGGTGATGGACCGGACGACGACGATCCGCGCGTCGGTCAACAATGTGGAACGCACGCTGCTGATCTCGATTGCGCTGGTGATTCTGGTTGTGTTCGTGTTTCTGCGCAGCCCGCGGGCGACACTGATTCCGGCGGTGGCGGTGCCCGTATCGCTGATCGGGACGTTCGCTGTGATGTATCTGTGCGGGTATTCGATCGACAACCTGTCATTGATGGCGCTGACGATCTCGACGGGCTTTGTGGTGGACGACGCGATTGTGGTGATGGAGAACATCACGCGGCACATTGAGGGCGGGATGGAGCCGTTTGCCGCGACGTTGCGCGGGGCGCGCGAGATTGGGTTTACCGTGATGACGATCAGCATGTCTCTGATCGCGGTGTTCATCCCGCTGCTGTTGATGGGTGGGATTGTGGGGCGGCTGTTCCGCGAGTTTGCGGTGACGCTGTCGACGGCCATTGTGGTGTCGATGGTGATCAGCCTGACCACCACACCGATGATGTGCGCCTATCTGCTGAAGAGCGAGAAGGACGTGCAGCATGGGCGGATGTACAAGGGGTTCGACAGGGTATTTCAGTGGGTGCTGGGGCTCTACCGGAGGAGCCTGCGGTGGGCGCTGGAGAACCCAGGGCTGATTCTGACGACTCTGGTTCTGATCATCGCGTTAAATGTGGCGATTGCGATCAAGATACCCAAGGGGTTTTTCCCGCAGCAGGACACGGGCTCGCTTCAGGGCTCGATGCGCGGGCCACAGGACGCATCGTACCCGGCGATGAACGCGGCGCTGCAGCAGATCCAGCAGGTCATCAAGAACGACCCGGCGGTGCAGAACGTGGTCGGGTTCACGGGCGGGGGCGGCGCGACCAACTCGGGCGGTTTCTTTGTGATCCTGAAGCCGCTGGAGCAGAGGAAGATCGGCGCCGCCGATGTGATCAACCGGCTGCGCCCGAAGTTGAACCGGATCACCGGGGCGTCGACGTTCCTACAGGCGTCGCAGGACATCCGGGTTGGGGGACGCGGCTCAAACGCGATGTACCAGTACACGATCCAGGCGGACAACGTGGACGACCTGCAGGTGTGGGGGCCAAAGCTGCTGGCTGCGATCACGCATTTGCCCGGCTTTCAGGATGTGAGCAGCGACCAGCAGAACGGAGGGTTGGACCAGCGCATCACATACGACCGGGTGACGGCGGCGCGGCTTGGGCAGAGTGCGAGCTCTCTGGATTCGGCGCTCTACTCGGAGTTTGGACAGGCGGAGGTGTCGCTGATCTATACGCAGTTGAACCAGTACTACGTAGTGCTGGAGGTTGCGCCGCAGTACTGGGCGACGCCGGACGGACTGATGAGCGTGTACCTTCACCCTTCGGCGGGGAACTCGACGGCGAGCGGGAACACGCCGCTGTTCAGCATGGCCAGGGCCCAGGCCAATACGACACCGCTGGCGCTGAACCATACAGGGCTGTCTCCGTCGGTGACGGTGTCGTTCAACCTTGCGCCGAATGTATCGCTGAGCGACGCGACGCTGGCCATCGCCCAGATGCAGCAGAGGCTGGAGCTTCCCTCGACGATGCGCTGCTTCTTCGCTGGAACGGTGCAGGCGTATCAACAGTCGCTGAACGGCGAGGTGGTGCTGATCGTGACGGCGCTGCTGGCGGTGTACATCGTGCTGGGGATTTTGTACGAGAGCCTGGTGCATCCGCTGACCATTATTTCGACGCTGCCTTCGGCGAGCGCGGGCGCGATGCTGGCGCTGATGATCTTTCACGTGGACCTGAATGTGATCTCGATCATCGGCATCATACTGCTGATCGGGATTGTGAAGAAGAACGCGATCATGATGATCGACTTTGCGCTGCAGGCGGAGCGCGAGGGCGGTATGAATACGGAAGAGGCGATCTTCGAGGCGTGCATGCTGCGGTTCCGGCCGATCCTGATGACGACGATGGCAGCGCTGTTTGGCGCGCTTCCGCTGGCGTTTGGAACGGGGATGGGATCGGAGCTGCGGCGGCCGCTGGGAATCACGATTGTGGGCGGGCTGGTGGTGAGCCAGATGCTGACGCTGTATACCACTCCAGTGGTGTACCTGACATTCGACCGGATGCGGCTGTGGGTAGTGACACGGCGGCACAAGAACGTGGACTCCGCGGGAGGGCCGATTGGGGCGACTTCGGATTAAACTGATGAATCATGGAAGTAAAACTATGAGCAGAACAGATCTTCGCGCAGCAATCACCACCGCACTGGCGGCACTGCTATTGAGCGGATGCCAGGTGGGGCCGAAGTACCAGAGACCGCCAGCAATGGCGCAGGCACCACCGGCCGCGTACAGGGAATCGCCGGGCGCGGCACAGCCGGGCAATGGGACGGCGGGCAGCGCGGTTGCAACCAGCGTGGCTGCAACCAACACGGCTGCGACCGGAACAACGGGTCCTCAGACCGCGGACGCGGGCGAGTGGAAGGTGGCCCAGCCGCAGGACGCGATGCTGAAAGGAAAGTGGTGGGAGATCTATGGCGACAAGGAACTGAATGCGCTGGAAGAGAAGCTGACGATCGACAACCAGACGATCAAGCAGTACTTTGCGAACTTCATGGAGGCGCGCACGCTGGTGGCGGAGGCGCGCTCGCAGCTCTATCCCACGCTGGGCACAGGGCCATCGTACGCGCGATCGCAGGCTTCGGCGAACGTGGGGAGTGCGGGCACGACCGGAAACAAATCGCAGACCAACCTGACCACGCTGCCGGTGGATTTGTCGTGGGAACCGGACCTGTGGGGGCGGGTTCGCAACCAGATTCGGGCCGAGCAGTACAACGCGCAGGTGAGCGCGGCGGACCTGGAAGGCGAACGGCTGACCGAGCAGGCCAGCCTGGCGGAGTACTTTTTTGAGATTCGCGGGCAGGACGCGTTGCAGGCGGTGTACACCCAGACGGTGGCGGACGACCAGAAGGCAGTGGACCTGACGCGTTCGCAGTACGAGACGGGAGTGGGCACGGAGATTTCGGTGGTGGAGGCGGAGAATACGTTGCAGAACGCGCAGTCCGCGCTAACCAACATGGGAGTTGCGCGCGCACAGTTTGAACACGCGATTGCGGTGCTGACGGGGAGCGATCCTTCGGCGTTCTCGATTCCGGTGAAGGCGCTGAGTGCGGCGCCTCCGGCGGTGCCGATCGGCGTGCCGTCGCAGTTGCTGGAGCGGCGGCCGGACATTGCGGCATCGGAGCGGATGATGGCCGAAGCGAATGCGCAGATCGGGATTGCGCAGGCGGCGTACTATCCGACGCTGACACTGAGCGCGGGCGGGGGCCTGGAGAGTTCGACGTTCAAACACCTGTTCGACTGGCCGAGCCGGTTCTGGTCGGTGGGGCCGGCGGTGTCGGAGACAATCTACGATGGCGGGCTGCGGCGGGCGGCGGTGCGGCAGTATACGGCGATCTACGATGCCGATGTGGCGGGCTACCGGCAGACGGTGCTGACCGCGTTCCAGCAGGTGGAGGACGCGCTGGCGGCGGTGCGCATTCTGTCGCGGCAGATCGAGCAGCAACAGCAGGCTGCGCAATCGGCACAGAAGGTTGTCGAGTTGGAGACGGCGCGCTACGAGACGGGGGTCGATCCGTACATCGACGTGGTGACGGCGCAGATGACGCTGCTGGATGACCGGCAGACGCTGGCGACGCTGCACACCCAGGTGATGACCGCGTCTGTGCAACTGATCGAGGCGCTGGGCGGAGGATGGGACAGCACGCAGTTGGCGACTCCGGAACAGGTGTCGAAGAAGCTGGGGGATGGGGAGATAGAGATTCAGCGGTGAGGGGGATTTCCACCCATTCCGCAAAGGACGCGGAATGGATGGGGCACCCGGTACCCGTAAACCCACCCATGCGCAAAAGACGCGCATGGATGGGGCACCCGAATTGGTTGTGGCGGCGGGGTTAGTTTTCCGCTGGGGCCTTGGGGTGCTGGGGCATGAAGGTGGCGATGCCGTCGGCGACGGCGACGCGAGTGGGAGTGATCTCGATTTGCGCCGACTTGAGGCCATCGCGTTTGGCGGTGATGGTGACGGGGCCGGGTGCGGGATCGGTGGTGCGGACCAGCTTGGAGCGGACGGCGACGCGGTTGATGCCGCACTCGGTGTTGAGGTAGGTGTTGTTGGTGGATTCGAGCTTGCCGCTGTTGTAGCCGCCGCGCCAGATGGCAGGGCCGGTGCAGGTGAAGTCGACGCGTGCGTCGTCGGTGGGGCAACGCTCGCCCTTGGCGTCGACGACCTCGAAGTCGATGAGCGCGATGTCTTCGCCATCGGCTTGCAGGCCGTGCGGGCCGAGGATGGGGGTGAGCTTGATGGCAGCGGGCGCACCGGCGGTGACCAGTTCCTGCTGGGCGGCAACCTTGTCACCGTTCTTGCCGATGGCCTTGATGCTGCCGGGGGCAAAGGCGATGTCTGGGAAGGCGAAGATCCAGCCGCTGTCGGGTTTGGAGTTGACGCCGGCGGACTTGCCGTTGACGAAGAGCTCGACCGACTGGGTGTTGGCGATGACGTAGATGGTCTTCTTAGTATTGGAGCCATCGGGCTGCGTGAGCGGGTAGGTCCAGTGGCCGAGGATGTGCAGGTCGGGCTGGTCGCTCTGGATGACTCGGTGGGCGAAGTAGATCTCCTTGGGCAGGCGCATGGAGTCCACCTTGCCGCTGACGCGGGCGACTTCGGAGGAGTCCTGGCGGCCGTCGGCGTCCTCGTCGGTGAAGTAGATGGAACAGTAGGCGGACCAGCGGGAGTGCGCGGGGTCGGTGTTGGAGATGCGGTTGGACCAGTACTCCCAGTAACGCTTGATACCGGCCAGGGCGAAGCTCTCCGAGGTGTACTGGTAGGTGTCGTTGGGGCCTTTTTTGAAGCCGAAGTAGGGCGGGGAATCGGGGTCCCAGAAGCGGCGTGCGCCTTCGTCGCGGAAGTCCTCGGTCTCGACGATGGGTGCGCGGTCGCGGCGTTCGGCGCTGTAGGCGCGGAACATGTCGGTGGGGCCGGTGAGGGTTTCAACTCCCCTGTCCTGGCCGATCATGACGCCGTAGTACTCGGCGATCTTGTTGTTGGCGGTGTTGGCGGCGTTGTTGCTGTCGCCGCGAGAGCCCATGACGCGCCCTCCGTCGGGGTCCCACTGCTTGCGCAGATCGACCATCTGCTGCATCTGTCCGGGCGTGACCCAGGTGTTGCCTGCCTCCCAGAAGAAGATGCCGGGGTTGTTGCGGAAGTAGATCATGGAATCGCGCATAACTTCGACGCGCTGATCCCACTGGCGGCCCGTTCTGTCGCCTTCCTTGTCGCCGGCGGGGCAGACCTGGACGATGCCGTAACGGGTGTAGCTGTCGGCATCGACCTTCTGCGGCGAGATGTGCATCCAGCGCATGTAGTTGCCGTGGCAGTCGCGGATGAGCCTGGCGGTGTAGTCGTGCATCCAGACGGGATAGCCCGCGCCGACACCGGCCCACTCGTCCGCGGAGCGCTCAGCGAATCCCTTGAGGTAGACGAACTTTTCGTTGATGTAGAGGCCGCCGGTGCCCGCGCCGCCCTTGAACTCGGCCTTGCGGAAGCCGGTCTCGATGCGGTTGACATCGACCACCTTTCCGTTGACCTTGAGGATGCTGTAGACATCGTAGAGGTAGGGGTCGTCGGTGCTCCAGAAGCGTGCGTTGGCGAGGGGACCGGTGGCGGACATGACGCTCTTTTCGCCGTCCACCATGTCCACCGGGTCGCCCTCAAACTGGGCGCGGACGTGGCCGTTGTGATCGACGACGACAGCGGAGAGACCGACCGTGGCGCGGTCGCCGGAGGTGTTGTGGACCTCGGCATCGACGGTGACGTCGGCGGTCTTCTTGGCGATGTTGAAGTTGCCGGCGTGGATGTATATGCCCTGGCTCTCCAACCCGTAGTAGAGCGGGAGGGTCTGGTGGATGGGGCCGGTGATGTGCAGCCAGACCGAGCGGTTGATGCCGCCGTGGTTGGGGTTGAAGTCGTTGGCGTTCCACTCGTAGCCGGTGGGGACACAGGGGGTTCCGTCGGCGTTCTTGGGATTGGCGGCGCAGAAGGCACGTTCCGTGTAGCGGCCGGAGTTGTCCACCTTGACGGCGAGGATGTTCTCCTTGCCGCCGGGTGCAAGGGCGTCGGTGATGTCGATGCCGTAGGCGGTGACGCCGTTCTCGTAGAGGCCGACCTGCTTGCCGTTGAGGAAGATGTCACCGGCCTGGCGCATTCCCTCGAACTCCAGGAAGACGCGGTGATTGGCGAGCGCGGCGGGCAGACGGAAGTGTTTGCGATACCAGGCGAGGCCCTTGTAGGTTCCGGTGTCGCCGCCGCCGTGGGAGATGAGCTTGCGGAAGCTATCGACGTCGTTGAAGCTGTGCGGGGTGGCGACGGAGGACCATGCGGCGTCGTCGAAGGCGGGCGCTTCGGCACCGGGAATGTCTTCACGGATGAAGCGCCAGTCGAGGTTGAAGTTGAGCGTGGTGCGCGGGGATTGGGGGGGCGTGTAGGTTGCGGTGGACGAAGCGGCAGGCGCTGCAAAGAGGGGATAGGAGCGGCCCAGAACAACCGGCAGTCCCAAGGCGATGAAGCTGGAGGCGCTGACAAAGTCGCGGCGAGTTACTTTTCTGGATGACATGGGATCGGGCTGCCTTTCGGGGCTGGAATAGGAACAGGAACAAAAGTGGTGGCGCAGGAACGGCGCGGCGTAATCACGATACTGCATTGACGGAAGAGGAGTCCATCTGGACGCGCGAGGGGCGTCAGGCGGGGCCGCAGCCGTGGCTGTAGACCTGGGGCTTGCTCCACTGGGCGTCGGTGGCGAAGAGGATGCAGGCGGTGCCGCTATCGGTGTCGAGGCGCCAGGTGATGTCTCCCTGGCGGTAGAGCTGAAACTTACCCTTGCCGGCAAAGAGGGCTCCGCTGGGGGGATCGCGGAGGATGGAGTCGGCGGTGGGCGGGGTGAGCGCGGCGTTGCCGGCCGGGGTGGTGGTGGATGGGCTGGCCGCGAGGGATTGCGCGGGCTGGGACCTCTGGCCCGCCGGAGCCGTAGCGGGCGTCCCGGGGCTGGAGATGGCGGCGGCCTGGTTGCGCGCAACGACCTTGCCGCTGTTCAAAGCGTGGGCCTTCAACCTGTGGCCGAACCAGATGGCGCCAAAGATGACCACGACGACAAGTATCAGGACCCAGAAGATCTGCTTCATACTCTCTCCTTGCACCGGGAGACGGAGGGCACCGGCGCATGGCTCTGCTGCTCTATTCTGAAGCCGCGGCGATAGGCTCGTCGAGGCAAAATCGGCTGGGAGTGCGAATTGCGTACCTCGGCTGGTTCCCCGTAAACCCACCCATTGCGAAGAACGCGATGGATGGGGCACCCGTACCCCCTTATTCCGCAGAAAACGCGGAATGGATGGGGCACCCGGCTGGCGTATCATCTTAGAGTGCCGAAATACTCCATTGTTGTTCCGTTCCACAACGAAGAAGAGAACGTGACCACGCTCTACGACCGGGTGAAGCTGGTGATGGAGCATGTGGGCGAGAGCTTCGAGATGGTGTTTGTGGACGATGGGTCGAACGACCGGACGTACCGGCTGCTGGAAGAGATTGCGGCGGTTGATAGCCGGGTGCTGGTGATCAAGCTGCGGCGGAACTTCGGGCAGACATCGGCTCTGGCGGCGGGGTTCGACCACGCGCAGGGCGAGATGCTGATCTCCATGGACGGCGACCTGCAACACGCGCCGGAGGAGATTCCCAACTTTCTGGCGAAGCTGGAGGAGGGGTACGACGTGGTGAGCGGATGGCGGACGCAGCGTGCGGACAACCTGCTGCTGCGGCGGATTCCGTCGCACTGCGCCAACTGGATCATGGCGCGCATCAGCGGGGTGAGAATCCACGACTTCGGAACGACGTTCAAGGCGTACCGGCGCGAGGTGATCCAGAACATTCCGCTGTACGGCGAGATGCACCGGTTCATTCCGGCGCTGGCGAGCTGGTACGGGGCGAGCATCTGCGAGGTGCCGATCACGAACCCGCGGCGGCAGCACGGCGAGAGCCACTACGGGTTGTCGCGCACGGTGGGGGTCTTCTTCGACCTGCTGACGATCCGTTTTCTGATGCGCTATGTGACGCGTCCACTGCACTTTTTTGGGTCGATCGGCGCGCTGGCCATGATCGCGGGCAGCGGACTGGCGGCGTGGCTGCTGGCGCTGAAAGTCCTGACCGGGCATAGCGTGATGATGGCGCATGGGCCGATCTTCGTGATTGCGGGAGTGCTGATCCTGGCGGGGGTACAGATGCTGGGGATTGGACTGCTGGGTGAGCTTCAGGTCCTCTTCTTTCACTCTCCGGCCCAGCAGCCACCGTACGTTGTGGACCGGATTGTGCGGCTGAGCTCGCGCGAAGAGAACCAAGTGCGGTAGAGGGCTGCAACCGTTATCCAACAACCAGCAACCGTACTATCCTATTAATCATGCTACTTAAGGAACTGCGCACGGCGGTGCTGGACGCCAATCTGGAGTTGGTGAAGCGAGGGCTTGTCCTCTACACATTTGGCAATGCGTCGGGGATCGACCGCGCCGAGGGGCTGGTGGTGATCAAGCCATCGGGGGTGGACTACGACGAGTTGCGGCCTGAGCACATGGTGATTACCGACCTTGACGGCAAGGTGGTGGAGGGGACGCTGAAGCCGTCGTCTGACCTGGAGACGCACACGCTGCTGTACCGGGAGTTTCCGGCGATTGGCGGAGTGGTGCATACGCATTCGGAGTTTGCGACCAGCTTTGCGCAGGCAGGGATGGCGATTCCGGCGCTGGGGACGACGCACGCGGATACCTTCTATGGGCCGGTGCCATGCACCGCGCCGCTGACCGACGAGGAGATTGGCGGAAGATACGTTCACGAGACGGGGATGGCGATTGTGCGGCGGTTTGCGGAGACGGCCGAGTGCGCGGCGATCGACCCGCTGGGAGTGCCGGCTTGTCTGGTGGCCGGACATGGGCCGTTTGCATGGGGCAGAAATGCGCAGGAGGCGGCGCACAACGCGGTGGTTCTGGAGTACATCGCGCGCATGGCGCATCGGACGTTGACGCTGAAGGCGGATGCGGATGGAGTGAGCCAGGCGCTGCTGGACCGGCACTACTTCCGCAAGCACGGGCCGGGGGCGAGCTACGGGCAGGCTGGGTGAGGGTCGGCGCGTAAACGATCCCGCTAGATTTTATGGTTTGTTTACGGGTTGGTTGTGTAGATTTGTGAAGGCAGCAAATAACGCACAGATTGGGTAGCAGGAAGCATGGAACCGTACGGAGCGCAAGGACGCTTTGCGTGAGGTCTCTGTGTGCAGGTTCTCCGAGGGGAAGCGGGAGCGACCATTCTGTGTATTGGGCCGAGCTTAAAAACAGGTGATTGGGCGATGCGTTCAATGTGGCTGAGGGTGTCTCTGGCGGTGTTGGTAGGGGTGGTGGCGGGCTGTCCGTCGATGGTTGGAATGAAGGCACAGGCGCAGATGCCGGCGATGATGCTGGTGGCGCCGGATGTGCCGGGCGCGCCGGCGAGCGCCGAGGCGCGGATCGCGGCGCTGGAGAAGCAGGTGGCGGCGCAGACGGCGGCGATTGCCACGGCGCAGACCTCGGGCGACAACGCGTGGATGCTGATGTCGGCGGCGCTGGTGTTGCTGATGACCGGGCCGGGACTGGCTTTGTTTTACGGGGGACTGGTGCGCAAGAAGAACGTGCTGGGCACGATGATGCAGAGCTTCGCCATGATGGCGGTGGTGACGGTGCTGTGGGCGCTGGTGACCTATTCGCTGGCGTTTGGCAGCGGGAACGCATTTATCGGCGGACTGCACAATGTGTTTCTGCGCGGGGTGGGCCTCGATCCGAGCCCATACGCGCCGACCATTCCGCTGCAGACGTTCATGGTGTATCAACTGATGTTCGCGATTATCACTCCGGCGCTGATCACGGGGGCGTTCGCCGAGCGGATGAAGTTCTCGGCGATGCTGGTGTTCATGGTGCTGTGGACGGTTGTGGTGTACAGTCCGATGGCGCACATGGTGTGGGGTGTGGGCGGACTGCTGAACGCGGCGACGGGCAAGTTCCCGTGTCTCGACTTTGCGGGTGGGACGGTGGTGCATGTGACGTCGGGCGTTTCGGCGCTGATTACGGCGCTTTATCTGGGCAAACGGATTGGGTATCCCAAAGAAGCGATGCAGCCGCATTCCGTGGTGCTGAGCTTTATCGGGGCGTGCCTGCTGTGGGTGGGGTGGTTCGGGTTCAACGCTGGATCGGCACTGGCAGCGGGAACGCTGGCGACATCGGCGTTTGTGGCAACACACTTCGGCGCGGCGGCGGCGGCGATTGGCTGGAGCGCGGTGGAGTGGTGGCGCAACGGCAAGCCATCGGCACTGGGCGCAATCTCTGGCGCGGTGGCGGGACTGGTGGCAATTACTCCGGCGTCGGGGTTTGTGTCGCCGATGGCGGCGATTGCGATCGGGCTGATTGCCGGCGCGTGCTGCTTCTTCATGGTGGTGAAGGTGAAGATATGGTTTGGCTATGACGATTCGCTGGATGCGTTCGGCGTGCATGGCGCGGGCGGAACGATTGGCGCGCTGCTGACCGGCGTGTTTGCGCGCAGCGCGATCAACCCGATCTTCGGCGCGGGCAAGGCAACGGGGCTGCTGGAGGGCAATACGCACCAGATCCTGAACCAGGCGATGGGCGTGGGGATTGCA
>Ga0302282_1001150_pt1 | contig 19149 bp, 20 predicted proteins | sample III_Fen_E1_3_FD_198763 | JGI IMG/M metagenome (GOLD analysis project Ga0302282, IMG submission 198763) | Peat permafrost microbial communities from Stordalen Mire near Abisko, Sweden - III_Fen_E1_3 | ecosystem: Environmental > Terrestrial > Soil > Wetlands > Permafrost | place: Sweden: Abisko... | reverse complement strand
CATCCCCAGCTCCGGTCGGGCTACGCCCTCCCTCCGCTGGGGATGGACAAAGAACAAACAAAAACATAACCTCAACCATGTCCCAGGACTAACTCATGAACTGGACCAGAAAAGTGAACCCGGTCACCGTGTCTTGGTTTACCGGCAAGTATAGCGGCTTTCACGCCCTGCAATTGACCAACTCGTATATTTTCTTTCTGCGCCCACACACCACAAATTCGGACACCGCTTATCGGGATGTCACGGATATGCAGCCATTCGTGGAAGCAAGCGAGGCAAACATTTCAGTGTTGAAGTCTCATCTTGCCGACGATCCGAAAACCGATGATTGGGGGCGCACCAACAAATAACCTTCAGATTTCAATAAAACTTGAAGGCGGCGAGCAGCAAGTCAAAGCAGGCCAACCTTATGGTTTGGTGATTCGCTATAAAAACATCGCAACTAATGACACTTTTTCCATATATGAAGTAAACGGGACGATTGATGATTCCAGTTACTCATTTCATGTGACTTCGCCGTCTGGTAAAGATGTTTCGCCAGACACGTCAAGGTTTCAACACCCTTTTTCAGGCGGATTTCGCTACGCGCCTCCGGGGCAAGTGATTGAGATCAAATTTGATTTGAGCGCAATTTGTCGTCTGGATGAGGTTGGCGTCTACAAGATCACTGTAAAAAAAGCAAAAATATTTTGGCTCACTAAAAATAAAATGTTTGAAGCCGTTTCAAATCCGTTGAATGTCACAGTGGTGGCGAATCAGTAGTTGGGCTTGACTCGATTTGATTGTCACACAGGGCGCGGTTGCCAAAGCAATTTTCCTCTGGCATTTTGAGGGCATGAAATTTTTTGGTATCGCCGTCCTGCTGCTGGCGGGATTTTTGGGCAGTGCCCGCGCGCAGCAGGATGCGGATGACAAATACATCGGCATCTACGGCCTGATGCAGCAGGCGGATAATTTTGCCCAGACGGGCGATCCAGGCGAGGCGTTCGCCGCGTTCAGCGACGCGCAAAACCAGTTGCAACAGTTGAAAAGCCAGTATCCCGATTGGAACCCGAACATCGTCACGTTCCGGCTGAACCAGATCGCCGACAGGATGGCGCAACTGAAAAGTCAGGCCGACATGGTGGCGGCGGCCAAAAAAGCCGTGCAAGCGGCGGACACGAATGCTCCGGTCATCGCGCCCCCGGCGGCCAATCTGCAGTTGCCGGATGAATCCGCCAGCCTCCGCGCGCAGTTGCAGGCGGCGCAGGCCGCCAACGATATTTTGCAGGCCAAACTCAAGGAAGCGCTCGCCGTGCAGCCCGCCGCCGTTGACCCGCGCGAACTGGAAGCCGCGCAAGAAAAAATCCGCGAGATGATGAAGGAGATTGATTTGCTCAAAGTCAGCCAAGGCGGCCCGGTCGCGACGCCACCGAAAGTGGAAACGCAATTTGTCACCAACATCAACACGGTCTTCGTCACGAACACGCTGGCACCCGTCACAAATTTTGCCACGGTTTATGTCACCAACATCAACACGGTCTACGTCACGAACAGTGAGCTGGTCGCAAACACGGTCACGAACTTCGTGGAGGACACCAATGCGCTCGCCATGGCGAAACTTGATCTTGCCGCCGCCGTGAAAAATTTCAATGACGAACACGATCGCGCGGAAAAGTTGGCGGATGAAATCGAACGGCTGCGGCAGAATGCCGGCATCAACACGAACGACGAGGCCGCGCTCGCCGAACTGCGCACGGAAAACGAGCAGCTTAAAAATGAACTAGCCACTTTGCGCGCGGCAACGCCGACGGCGGGCGGCGATGATACGGCGTCCGCTGCGCTCAAGGAATCGCAGGCGCTCGTGGCGTCATTGCAATCCGAGGCGCGGGTGGCGGCGCTGGAAAAAACTGCGTTGCAAGAAAAACTCCAGGAACTTTCGGCAGCAACGAATGCCAGCGAGGACGTGACGGGTTACGAGGCGCGCATCCGCGCGCTGACGCAGGAACGTGATGACTTGGTCGCGAAGTTGAACGCGGCAGGCAATGCCAATTCCGGCGACACAAATATTGAGGTGACCGCGCAGATTGCCGCGTTGAACGACGAGGTCGGCGCATTGCGTTCCCGGCTGGCCGTGCTGGATGCGTCGCCCGTTCCCTACACGGATGAAGAACTGGCGTTGCTCAAGACGGCAATCCCGGTGGCGGCCAATCCCGACGCCGAGAAAAAATCCATCAGCGAAATGCCCGCCGGCACCGCCGAACTGGTCGCCTCCGCGCAACAGCATTTTGCCGCGCAGGAATATGATGCTGCTGAAGCGGACTATCTGAAAATTCTGGATCGCGACCAGAACAACGGCATCGCGCTCGCGAATCTCGCCACGATTGAATTGCAGCAGGGCAAGCTCGATGACGCGGAGAAGCACATCACCGCTGCGCTCGCGCAGACGCCGGACGACGCTTACAATCTTTCCACGCTCGGCTATCTCAAGTTCCGCCAGGAAAAATATGACGACGCGCTGAAGGCCTTGAGCCGCGCGGAGCAGATTGACCCAAACAATCCGGAGATCGAAAATTATCTCGGCGTGACCTTGAGCCATCAAGGCCAGCGCAAGGCGGCGGAAACGGCGTTGCGCCGCGCCATCCAGTTGAACCCGAATTACGCGCCCGCGCACAATAATCTGGCCGTGATTTATTTGAGCCAGACGCCGCCGCTGCCGCAACTCGCGCGCTGGCATTACCAGAAGGCGCTCGATGCCGGGGAGCCGCGCAATCCCGAACTGGAAAAAATGCTCGCCGACCAAGGTGCACCGGTGGCTGCGCCGTGAGCTTGAAACTCGCGAAACCCGCGAACGGAAAGCCGGCGGGGTTTTGGTAGAAAGTATTGTTCGCGACGGCGCGGTTCATATGCTAATCGTTTTTCATGGCGCGCGGCGTGTCTGACAACGAGGTGGTGGGACCGGAGAAATTCGGCCGGTTTTATCTGCGTGAACTGCTCAACAGCGGTGGCATGGCGGACATCTGGCTGGCTTCCGATGCGCGCGGCAAAACTTACGCGCTGCGCCGGTTGAAAAAAGAACTGCGCTTCAACTTCACCGCCCGCCGCCGTTTTTCGCGCGGCAATAAAATCCTCGCCCAGCTCACCGAGAGTAACCACATCGTCGGCTACGTCGAGCATGGCGGCGATTACCTGCTGATGGATTATGTCGAGGCGGAGAATCTGAAGCTGCTGTTCGCGCGGCGGGACGCGGTGCTGGCCGAGAATGTGGCGCAAATCCTCATCGACATGGCGACCGGCCTGAATGATGTCCACATCAGCGGCTATATGCATCTGGATTTCAAGCCGGAGAACGTGCTCGTTTCGCGCAACGGCGCGGTGCGGCTGATTGATTTTGACATGGCGCAGCCGCTGCCGGAGCGGCCGGTGAAGTTCGCCAAAAATCCCGGCACGCCCGGCTACATGGCGCCGGAACAGTTGCGGCATGAGGCATTTGACGGGCGCGCGGACATCTTTGCCTTCGGCGTTTCGGCGTATGAACTGCTGACAAACAAAAAACCTTTTCCCGGCGAATCGCCGGGGGAAATTCTGGCCGCGCAGTTGCAGGACGCCGGGCCGATTCCACTGCGCGAGTTGAATCCCGATGTGCCGCCCGCGCTGGAGAAAGTGATTTTGAAATGTCTGGAGCGCGAGCCGGAGCGGCGTCATGCGTTCACCGGCGTGATGCTGCGCGAATTGCAAAACGCGCTCTACGTTTGATGCTCGGCGATGGTTAACTTCAATGGATGACCGGCCAGTTGGTCAGCGAAAACTGGGTGAGCTGGTAATCGGTGCGGCAATGATTATTGGTCGAGAGGAGATGCATGGCTTGGTTGATGGCCGGAATTTGGCGGGCATAGTTGGGGCCGCCGCCGACAAAATAATTGTGGGAAACAAGCACGAGTTGATCGCCGATCAGGAGCATATTGGGATTGGAAGAATCGCCGCCGCGGATGGTCACGTTCCAATTGGTCGTCAGGCCAAACGGAACGGAGTCGCGGCTGTTCCAAGTGATGAAAGCGCCGGAAAAATTCATGGCCTGGCCGAACAAAAGCATATTTTGGTTCATGCCGATGCCTTGCACGAGGCGGTTCCCGGTCGTCGGCAGGTAGTTCGTATAATCATCCGGCAGCACCGGCAGAAAACCCACCGATGGCGGCAGGTCGGCATCCAGCAGGCCGACGCTGGTGTCGTTGCCCACGTCCACGCGTTGCAACGTTTTGCGCCAGTGCAGGACGTTGTCGGCGTCCAAAAATCCCGCGAGCAGATTTTCGGGATGCATATGGGTGGCGCATAAATAATGCCGGGGCGAAACCATGGTCAGCAAACCTTGTCCATTCATCTGGTTGCTGAAACCGATGGGCGTCGCGCTCAAACCGTGAACCCCGTTCAACCAGAAAGCTTGCGACCAGGCCGGCCTAAAAAAACGATCCACATCAATCGAAAGCAGCGCGTGAAACTCCACCAAGTCGCGGGCGTCGCCGGAGCGGCCTTCGGCGCGCGCCGTCAAGTTGGTCGCGAGATGATAAGCCAGCGTGCCGGGTTGCGTGCCAGTCGGCGCGTTGGGTGCGGCCTGCGTTTGTAAGACGAAGATCAGTGCGACGCCCGCCGCGAGCCAAAGTCGTGAACGCTCAATCATTCCAATTCGCAAGCCAAGGGCAGGGGATGGCAAATTCATACGCGCAAGACGGAAGTTCGTTGACTTGGTTTGAAACCCAAGTCGCGATATGCTATGAGAAAATAGATTAGCACCATCGCCACGATACCCGCCAACACGCCCCAGAACAATCGCCAGTCCGTGCGCCCCGGCGTGGTGCAGGCGGCAAACCACCAGCCGCCGCCGAGGTAGCCGATGAGATTGCCGACGCCGCCGTTGAGCAGTGTCAGCAACGCCTGCGCGCGGTTGCGCCACGCGGACGCGATGTTCTGTTCAAGGAAGATTTGCGCGGTGATGAAGACCAGCACGAACGACGCACCGTGCAACGTCACGCCCACGAGCAGCGAAGATTTTGTGTTCACAGCGCTGAACGCAAACCGCGCCACGCCGATGCCGAGGCCGCATGCAAAAATCCATTTCAATTGCCAGTGCGCCAGCAGCCACACGAGGCCGAACATCCCGATAATCTCCGTCGTCTGCGCCAGGCTCATCCACGCGCTCGTGTGCAGGAAGCCCAGGTCGTGCAGATGTGTCGGCGCATACGGATAAAACGCCGCGAGCGGGATGTTGAACAGCGTGGTCACGATGAAGACTACCCGCACATCGCGGTCTTTCAACAGCGACAGTGCGTCGAGGCCGAGCCGTTCGTGCCATTTCAGATGCTCGGCGGATTTGGGAATTTCCAGCGCTGGTAAAAAATAAGTGAACGCCGCGACCGCCAGCCAGACACCCGCGCCGAGATAACCGGCATACTCCGAACGATCCAGTCCCAGCGTGCCGATGAGCAACGCGCCGCTCATCCAGCCGATGGTCGCCAGCGCGCGGATTGGGCCGAATTCTTTTTTGGCGTCCTTCAGCCGCGCCAGCACCAGCGCGGTGGAGATGGTGAACATCGGCGCGTAGGCGAGGTAAAAAACTTGGATCAGCGCGAGGATGAGCCATGCGTTCGCATGTGCTTTCAGCGCCTTGCTGATGAGGGTGATGAACACGGCGGTGGCGAGCGCCAGACCGCGCAGTAGTTTCGCTGGCGGCACATGACGGTCGGCCAGCGCCCCAAACATCAGCGGCGAAATGAAGGCCGCCACCGCCGAGGCGGCAAAAGCCAGCGGCTTGATCGTGCGCAATCCGTGTGCGTCCAGAATGGTGCCGAGTGGCACGAACCACATCGCCATGGCCAACGACTGGATGAAAAATAAAATCATCAGCTCGGCGTATTCCGCTTGGCGCAGTGTCCTTAACACGGGCGGGAAGCATACTTGCAAACCGGAAAAATCAAAGCAAACAGGCATAGCCGCCGAGCAACGCGCTGGCAATTAGCCAGCGTCCGCCAGAAATTAAATTTTGTAAATCATGGCAGCAACGTGCGACTTTCTCCGTCAAACCAGCAGAAAATGAAAACAATTATCACATTCCTTACAGCCGGACTCATCCTGTGTTCGTTCGGCACGCCGTCCTTCGCCGACCGCAGCGTTGATAAAAATCTCACACAACAGGTTTCCGACATCTTGAAGGAGTGTGAGAAGATTAAGCCAGGCATGACGCGCGCAGAGCTTTTGAAGATATTCACCATCGAGGGAGGCATCTCAACCGCCAAGCAGCGGACTTTTGTTTATCGCAGTTGTCTAATCATCAAGGCTGACGTTGATTTCGCCCTTTCAGATCCGAAGCAGAATGTGCTTGAGGAGCGACCGACGGACACCGTTAGCAAGATTTCCAAGCCGTATTTAGAATGGATTATTGGAGATTAAACACCATGTCTAACAAGATTAGATGAGAAGGCAGTTTCCCTGCGCAAATGTTGCGTAGAGTGTAAATTGACTGCCTATGAAAAAAACTGCCCCCTCCGTTGTTACTAATCTCACCGCTGGGCTTGATCTGGGTGATTATCAACATCACGTGTGCGTCCTCGATGCTGCGGGTAACATCGTCCGCGAGGCTTCACTGCCCAACACCCGGCCTGCCTTGACGTTCAGCTTGGTTCTGGATTCAGCGAAGGCGGCAACCATTTCATGGGCCTGTTGGGGGAGTTCCATGGCTAACTCCTCCAGCCTGCTAAACAGGTAGAAGTTCTGAGGGTCGTCGGCAAAGTCGGAAGATTGAACACTCGACTCGAATCCGTCGGCAATCGCGGGTTCGCCCCAAAGTCCGGAGTCCACTTTCCGCAAAACGTAGTGAGCATCGTTAGGACGAAAGAATGTTTTGATGAGACCGTCATCGCGCCTCACGATGCCAATCTCGCCGGTGTCCAGATTGTATTTGACGACCGCAAGGTCGGCTAACCGGCCTTGAACTTGTTTTTGATTTCCGCGTCGAGGTCGTCATCCGAATCCTTGGCCTCCCAAAGACCGTGATTCAACCCGTAGTTGTCCAGCAGCGCGCCATCGGCGGAGGCGTCGGCCTGACCTTTGCGGCGGATGCGAAATTCGGGAACGAGTTTCCAATCAAACTGGCGGGCGCAATGTTCGAGCAATTCCTGAAAGGCGGAGCGGACGGCGGTCTCGTGTTTGACGCCCAGCTTGGCGAATTTGGCAAGACTGGCGTAATAGGCGGTAACGGCTTTGTGCGTGGGCTTGAGCGTCAGACTCGGCATATTTATTACCTAGTTTGTTACCTAGTTTGTGAGATGTTACCTAGTTTCCAGTTTTTTGCCAGCGCGCGCTGCGACCAGTGCCGAGGCATTTAACTTTTTTGGCCTTCCGTTGCTGGTCGAGCAAATGGCGGATCATGTCGAGGCTGACGCCGGGACATTCCCGCTGCAAATCCGCCACGCTGAATTCGCCAAGCTGCCGTTCAATGGCATCGAGCACCAAGGCGGATTTCGCCCCACGCGGCGCTTTAATCTGGCCGGCGCGCTGTTCAAATTCGCCATAGGCGCGGCGGATGACGGCGAGAAAATGGTTGAGCCACGGCAGCAGGTCGTGCTTGGCATCGTGCCAGCGCTGGCTGCTTTGCCGCAAAACATGGTAATAATCCTCCTTGGATTCCTCGACCAACCGCTCAAGGCTGACATAACGCCCGACCTCGTAGCCGTGCTGGTAAAGCGCCAGCAGCGTGAGCAGGCGGGACACGCGGCCGTTGCCGTCGCGATACGGATGGATGCAAAGAAAATCAAAAATCAGCGCGCCGATGGCGACGAGCGGCGGAATCCGGTCCTGGTCAATCGCGTGGCGATAGACGAGGCAAAGTTCATCCACGGCGGCGGGCGTGGCCTTGGCGGAAACGCATTTGAACCGGGTCACCGGCGCACGATCGGGATGCAGCTCGACGATTTCATTGTCGAACCGCTTGAACTCGCCGGCATCGCCGCTGCCTTCGTGGCTGAGTTTGTGCAGGCGTTTGATCAAGTCCGGCGTGATTTGCAGATTCGTGCCGCTGGTGTGAATCAGATTCAACGCTTTACGGTAGCCGGCGATTTCCTGCTCGGAACGGTCTTTGGGGCGGGCATTGCCCAGCACCAATGGGCGCAAGCGGTCGGCCTCGACGGTGACGCCTTCGATGCGGTTGGAAGATTCGACGCTCTGCACCAGCGCCATTTCGCGCAACGCCTTCAAGAGCTGGGGCGACTGGTGGGTGAAGAGCGCCTGTTTTCCCTTCGCCTCGGCAATGTCGTTGAGCAGCCAGTTGGTGCTCATGGGCACGGCAAAATCGCGGAGCCGGTGGTTGCGGAATGAATTCATGCGGTCAGACAGGGGCAGAGTATTTCAAAACGGATGATGGGCAAATAAAAATGCGTGCAACCTGATTAATTGTCCGGTGTTAAACATTGGTGAGTTACTACTTTCCACCAGATGAGGCTTTGCAGAGAAAGGCCGCAAAAAAATTGCGGAGTCTTCTGCACGAAAGGTCATTCATGGAACGGTGGGAACCGGTGATGAAAGAAATGAAATGGGTCATCAGCGGACGGCCAAACGCAGATCAACATCAAAAAATTCTGCCTGAATATTGTTATCATATATTCGACCTTTATGGGCGGACGATTTTCAAAACATTTGCACCATTGTCAGAGGTAGTGACGATTACGGACAAGGAACGCGCTGCCACCGCCAAAACCGTCGAAGAAGGCCGCGCGGCGATGAAGATTGATTGGGAAAAAATGAGTTCCGTGTTTGCCATGGGCGAACGGGCAATGTCGTTTTTTGAAAATGAAGCTGAGGCATTGCTGAAACGCGAAGGCCTTTTGGATTTGCCGCCTAAACAAGATGAAGAAATTTATCGGTTATTCTTGGGTGATCGTTGGTGGAATGCGAAGCTGGCGGAAATTCAGGCGCTAGACAAAGACAAGCCCGTCGAAGAAATCATCGAAACGAAGGTGGCCGCACTGGAAGAGACAACCAAAAAAGCAATTCCAGAATGGCATCAGCGCGCGCGGGATTGGGAACCGGGGGCAACGACAAAATTTCATGCGGGAGCCGCCAAAGGTTCGGCTGGGTTTATCAATGAGGCTGGTGAATTACACGGCGAAAAGAAAATCAAACACAAGAACACCTACGAAATTCTGCTGATCTGCTGGCCTGAAATCGAGGCCATGATAAAGGCCAAGCCGCCCAAGCGCATGGAAGATTTGTGGAACTGGCTGATTCCATTCAGTCATCCCTACTGGATTGAAATTCAAGACTTGGAGCAGCTCGTCAGCCTTGCCCGTTCCATCGGGTTGAAACTCGCAAAAGCCGGGCGTCCCTCCATGCCCCGGAAATGTTGAAGTCAGTTTTTTTCCCACTTCATAGTTGTTCTGCTTAAGGTCTGTCAAACTGCCACCGTCGAAGGAAATCTCCTTCACCGTTTCATTCGGTTCGGCAGCGAATGGAAATGTCATCCACTGCCGTATGGAAAAACAAAATGAAACTGACAGTAAATGTCATCTCGGATCGCCCCGACGAATACATCGGGAAGAAGGGACTTGTGAAAAATCAAGTCATCACGTGCCAGGACGTTGACCCGTCCGGCTACCGCCTGCTGATGCCGTTTGATTACACGCTCAGCGAAGATGTGCTAACGACCAGATCGTGAGACTGATTTAGAGAGTTAATTGGTTGACACTCCAATGATAGATGGAGTGTTAACATGAATGAACAAACTGTAGTAGAGAAGAAGAGGAACAGCCCCCCGAGGGGGGCTGGCGGCGCGAAAAAAGTGCGCCGTTTCACCGCCGATGAAAAGCTCAAGGCCGTGCGCTTGCGGCTGGAGGAGGGCTTCAGTCTGGCGGATGTCTGCGCCGAGATTGGCGTGGCGCAAAGCGGCTTGAGCCGCTGGATCCGCCAGTATCACACCTTGGGTGAGGCGGGCTTGCAGTCGGGAACGCCGGGTCCCCGGCAGTCCCGGTTGCCAGCGCCGATCACCGACAAGATCATCGAGCTCAAACAGGAAAACCCCACGTTCGGCATCAAACGCATCTCGCAGATATTACGCCGGTGCTTTTTTCTGCCGGCCAGCCCGGAGACGGTGCGCCAGCGGTTGCACGCGGCGGACTTGATGACCGAAAGCTCCCCGCCCAGGAAGCGGAACATGGTTCGGCCCCGGTTCTTTGAGCGGGCCACGCCCAATCAGATGTGGCAGACGGACATCTTCACGTTCCGTCTGGGCGGGCGTTACGCGTATCTCATCGCCTTCATGGATGATTACTCGCGGTTTATCGTGGGCGCGGATTTATTCCGCAGCCCCACGGCCAACGCGGTGATCGAAGTGTATCGCGTGGCGGCCGGCGAGTTCCAGCCGCCTAAGGAGATGCTCACCGACAACGGTCGCCAATACACCAACTGGCGCGGCGTCAGCCGCTTCGAGGCCGAGCTCAAAAAGGATCGCGTGGCGCACTTCAAATCGCGCCCACATCATCCGATGACCCTCGGCAAAATCGAGCGCTTCTGGGCCACGATCTGGCCGGAGTTTTTATCCCGCGCCCAGTTCGATAGCTTCGAAGCGGCCCGGGAACGCATCAAACTCTGGATCAAATATTACAACCACAAGCGGCCGCATCAGGGCATCGAAGGACTATGTCCGGCCGACCGCTTCTTCGAGATCCAAACGCAACTGCGCAGCACCATCGAAGCGGGTATCCAGGAAAACCTCTTGGAACTGGCCTTGCGCGGCAAACCCCAAGCTCCTTTCTATATGGTGGGCCGCATGGACGGACAGTCCGTCGTGCTGCGCGCCGAGAAGGGCCAACTCAAACTCAGTGTCAGTGATCAACAAAACAACGAACAAGAACTTACTTATGACCTCAACCAAAATAACGACCAGCGAAAAGAAAACGGAACGGAAAAAACGCACGCCAGCGCCCCAAGTCAGTGCCCCGGACAAAGTCCAGGCGGTGCTGGCGGTGTGGACGGAACGGTGCAAGCCGGCGGAAGTCTGCCGCCAGTTGAACATCAACTGGATCACCTTCAACCACTGGCAGCAGCGGGCGATGGAGGGGATGCTGCAGGCGCTGGAGAACCGCGTCAACCTGACCAAGGGCGAAGCCTTGAGCCCGCGCCTGCAGGCATTGTTGCAACATCGCCAGCGGGCGGTGACGGCGACCAAAATCACCAGCCGGCTCGAGCAGATAAACAAGCTTGCCAACCCCACCCTGACTCCGGCAAAAACGGAGTAGATGAATGCCAAGGCCCAACAGCGGGCGGAACTGATCCTGCAGGTCCGCTCCGGCCGGATGACGGCCACGGATGCAGCGCAGGCGCTGGGCATCTCCCGCCAACAATACTACCAGTGGGAACAACGAGCCCTCACGGCGCTGTTGTCAGCCTTGGAGGATCAGCCGGCGGGGCGGCCCAAGACGCCCACGGACCCGGAGAAGGAAAAACTTCAGCGCCGGGTGCAACAACTCGAGCAGCAAGTGCAACGCCAGGAACAGCGGGAACAGTTGCGCCAACTCCTGAACGAGTGGGCGGATCGGAAGGACTTGCCGCCGTCTAAAAAAAAACCGCTATGATCCCCAAAATCCTGCACCAGCTCACCGCCATGAAAGCAAAAAATCCAACTTCATGGCGGCAGGTGTGCGACCTCGTGCCTTATGCCAGCGTCATGCGCTGGCGGCAGCGGCAGCGACTAGGAAAACCCGTGTGCCAATCGCCCGGGCCCAAGCAGTTGCCGCCGCTGGACTGGACGGAGCTAAATCCGCTCCTGCGCCAGTTGCACCCTGGCCGCGTGCGCACCCGGGGCACCGGCGAACTCTTAAAACAGTTCGCAGGTCGCCTCTCGCGCCGGCAACTCCGGGCGCTGGTGCAGGATTATCGGCGGGATCAACTCCAAACCATGAAACACATTCACTGGCTCCATCCGGGGCTCGTCTGGTCTTGCGACGCCACCGAATACGGCGAGAACGGCGTGCTCATCATCCCCGTCCAGGATCTCGCCGCGCGCTACCGCTTCCGGCCTTTGGTCTGCCGCCAGCAAGCGGGCCGGCAAATCGCCACCCATCTCGAAAGCCTGTTCCGGCAGCACGGCCCGCCGCTGTTCCTCAAACGCGACAACGGTTCGCCCTTCAATAATCAATATGTGGATGAAGTCATGGGCCGCTACGGCGTGCTGCCCTTGAATAATCCACCCCACTTTCCCCGCTACAACGGTGGCATGGAAAAAAGCATCCGCGACCTCAAGGCCGCCCTGGATCAGCGGTTGAATGCCTCCGCCGAAGTGGCGAACAACTTCGCCCTGACGGTCGAAGTGACCGTCCATGATCTCAATCACCGCCCCCGGCGCTGCCTTAACGGCCGCACCGCCTGCGCCGTCTTCCATGACGACGCCATCCGCTTGCGCTGGTCAAAATACCAGCGTCATACCATTTTCCGGTTGCTGCTCGCACAGTTCGGAGCGATGATTGGAAATCCGACGAACGGCGCTCACCTCAAACCCGCCACGGCGTGGCGGGTCACTGTGGAAGCCTGGCTCCGCTGCCAGAATTTGATCGCCGTCCGTCAAAACCAGAAACCAAAAGTGTCAACCAATTATCAAAAAATTTGGTCTCATAATTAAGTTGGACGCACAATGCAAGGTCGGCTCATTTGCCCACCGCAACGACTCCGTCAGTTCGGGTCTCCGTAATTTTGCGAGAAGATCATTGAGTTGTCGGCGCGTCTGTTCTGATTTTTCAATCTCAAGCGGGTGCTTGCGAAACAGCTTCAAAGCTTTGCTGATTTTTGAATCAATCGAGTTCATTGAATTGTTTTCCGAGTGTATAATAAGCAAACCACGGTTTTAATTAAATTATCAAAAAAGTGTCTGTTGCTCCGTTTTCGTCGGGCCTTCCGCGCCCCAAAGTTTGGCAATCATTTCCCGCTGTGGCGTGAACGGACATTTCGCCTTCGGCTGCTTTTGCGATTCGTCAATGTGCCGGAGTGCGAATTGCGCACCGGTCATCAACGCGGTTTTGCCAAGCTGCTCATTCAGCTTTTGCGCCACGTCATCCACGGCGCCCCAGCGTTCTTCATGCGTCCGCCCCCAAAGTGTCGGGTGCGTGTCGAGTCTTTCAAGGTTGAACATCGCAATGCGAATCTGCCGCACCGGAAGCCGTTGCCCGGCCATGATGCCGCGAAACATCTGCTCCATCACTTCATTGATTACGGAGTTCAGGAATTGCGGATGCTTGAAACGGTGGCTGGTGCCGACTTCGGTGAAATTCGTGAACCGGACGGCCACGCTGAATTCCCGCGCCTGCATCTTTTCCCGGCGCAACTGGCCGGTCAACCGCGTGGACTCGCTCAACATGAAAGTCAGCGCCGCCTCGTAATCGTGTTCGTCCTGGGGGAGCGTCGTGCTGCTGGAAATCGTCGTGCGGTCTTTGATTTCCAAAACCAGCGGCTCATTCCATTGCCCGTTTGAAAACAACCAAAGTTGCTGCCCCCAAATTCCAAACTTCTGCTTGAGCAGCATGGACGGCAATTTCGCCACATGGCCGAACGTCAACGCACCGAGGGCGGCCAGCGAGCGTTGCCGGCTTTTGGCAATGCCGGACATTTCCTGCACCGGACGGTCATTCAAAAAATCTTTTTCCCGACCGGGAGGCACTTCAATAAACCCGACACCTTTCGCGGCGTCCGTTGCGAGCTTGGCTAGTTTGGCCGAGTTTGCCAGTCCCGCCGTGACCGGCAAACGAACCTCTTTCAAAATCCGTTTGCGGATGCCTTGAACATAATCCGTCGGCGTCGTATTGCGCCAGACATGGGAATCCATAGTGGAGAAATCCAAAAACCCCTCATCAATGGAATACGGCACCAGCGTCGGCGCGTATTTTTCCAAGATCAAAAACATCTGGCGCGACAACTCGCGGTAGGCGTCGTAATGCGGGCGGCACAAGACACCGTTTGGACAAAGCCGCTTGGCCTCGAAACAAGCCGTCCCTGTCTTGATGCCATATTTTTTCGCCAGCCGGTTGGCCGCAATCACAATGCCGTCCCCACGTCGGCCACCGCCGACCCACACCGGACGGCCTTCCAGTTTGGGATCGAGCGCGATTTCGCAACTGGCGAAGAAGGAATCTCCGTCAATGTGCAAAATGCGGTTGTTGCGGGCGCTCATCGGCAGCAGACACGCTACCGCATCGGCCGCCGTCGTCCATTCCGAGTTGTTCACAAACGTGAGTCTGCTACACTCGCATGGACATTCGCTGTCCCACCTCAACCAGCTTGGGACTGTTCACCAGATTGCTGAACGGATAAACTCACACCCATGAAACTCCAGGCATACGTCTTCTGCGGCTGTTACGAACATGGCCGGGTCAAGCGTCCGCCGCCCGACCCTGAAATCGTTGACGTGTTCACCAATGGCGACATTGGTTGTCATCACCCAACGCCTGCCCAATACCAGGCATTCCTGAAGTGGCGCTACCGTGCCTGCCATCATCGGGATGGCTTAATCACAGGCGGTCTGCTTGGCCACCGATTGCCAGTCGAAGTTTTGCACAGAGCCATGCTCCCGCACCGCCACGCCTTCCCACTCTTCGTGCGCAAGGTGCTTGGATGCAAACCGCAAACCCGATTCTCCCCTCTCACTCTCAAACAGGTTGAACAACTTCAAATCGAACTGCTCCGCATGAAAAAATTTCACCTGTCCGACCGCAAGCACGATAACGAGCTACAATGCTATCGCGGACAGATGCGGCAACTCGTTCGCGCTGCCTTGAAATTTCAACAACCCATTGCCATGTGATTTGATGTCAAACCTGCCTTGATCGAGTCCAATTTAACGAAACTAAATCTATGAAAATCTTGTATGTCCACGGCATCAATGTTCCTGAAGACGGAGGCAAATGCTACGACGTCTGGGACGACGCCATTCGCGTTGTGTTAAAAAAATATGGATACGCCGGCCCGGTGAATTCGGCGCGCGCCCTCTATAATGATTATTTTCAGCAACCGCCGGATGGTTTTGAATACATCGTCGCGGTTGTGGAACTTCTGGCCAGCCTGCCGGACAGCAGCGAGGCGGTCAAGCGGTTGAAGAAATTGAAGTCCCCCCAACCGGAACCGCAGGAAAATTTCGACGAGTTTCTCCAATGGGGACCGGGGATGGTGGCAAAGTTTGTGGTGGAAGATCAGTTGCGGCAGGATTTGAGGAAAAAATTCCTGTTGCCCCTGATCAAAAAGGAAAATCCGGATTTGATTTGCGCACACAGCCTCGGCTCCTTGCTCTGTTACGACCTTGCGGTGAACGGCGGCGCGGAAGGCATTGCCGCCTTTGTGGGCAGGACTTTGATAACCTTTGGCTCCCAAATCAACAATCCATTCATCCGTGGCAGGCTTTGGCCGGGCAGCGTTGAAATGATCGAAGGAGCCAATTTCTGGTATAATTTATACAACCCAAACGACCCCGTTTTCGTGGTTAACATCAAAATCCCCAAGGAGAAAAACTTCAAATCGTTGAAATTCAACCCTGCATTTGGCGGATCGTTCTTTGATGTCGGGGCGCATTCGCCAACCGAAGTCTGCGATGATGCTGGAAACTGCCATCCCGGATATTTGGACAATCCGCAGACCGCAGACAAGGTTTGGAAAATTCTCGCCAAAAAAATTGGAAAATGACACGCAAAATGGTGTTCTTGTTGTAACTAGACGACATGAGATTGCTTTTGTAAAATTCGGTTCGCATGAATACCGCCAATCTGCCGGAAAAGCTGCGCGTTCTTCGCGATTCACTGATCACAGGGCTTATTGAGCGCGACGCGCCCATGCGCCTCGCCTTGCTTGCCGCTCTGACAGGTGAACATCTTTTGCTCATCGGCCCGCCGGGAACGGCCAAGAGCGAACTCGCCCGCCGGTTACGACACTCATTTCAAGACGCGGCTTATTTCGAGCGGTTATTGACCCGCTTCTCCACGCCGGAGGAATTGTTCGGCCCGCTTTCCATCAAGGCACTGGAGCAAGACCGTTACGAACGCAAAACTGAACATTATTTGCCGGAAGCGTCAGTAGCTTTTCTCGACGAGATTTTCAAAGCGAACTCCGCAATTCTTAATTCCCTTCTCACGCTTCTAAACGAACGCGAATTCGATAATGGCAAGGAGCGTAAAAAAACTCCGCTCATCAGCGTTATTGCGGCAAGCAACGAATTGCCGGACGGCGAGGAACTTAATGCGCTTTACGACCGCTTTTTGCTCCGCTTTCAGGTTGGACCAATTTCCGAGACAGGTTTCAACCAGTTGCTCGACTTGCGCGGCGCAGGTGGATTCCAAGCACTAGGCGATGCTCTAAAATTGAGGCGTGAAGATGTGGAGCAAATCCAACTAGATGCGGAAAAGGTGAAAATGCCGGACGACGTGAAAGCGTTGCTGGTAAAATTCCGTAATTTCCTTGCCGAACAAAAGATCGCGGTGTCCGACCGCCGCTGGCGCAAAATCGTGAAGCTGCTTCAAACTTCGGCGCTCACAAACGGTCGCCAGGAAATTTCAATTTGGGATTGCTGGCTGCTTCAACATTGTGTTTGGGAAATGCCAGACCAGCAACCGGCGGCACAGGATTGGTATGAAAAACGATTGGGCGCAAATGGCTCGACTGACCTCACGCGACTGACGAAGCTAGTGACCGCCCAAGAAAAAATTCTCGCCGACCAACAATCAGCCCAAAGTCAGCAAAAAAATAAAAAAGGGAAACTGCTCTTTTTGGCAAATGGAGAACTCGTAACCCACGACAAGCCAAAACAATGTGTCCGCAATGGCAATCGGCTTTTTATATCGCCGGATACAAATGGTGATCGAACAAATGGTGGCAAGGGTTACACCGAGCAGGAACTATGGAACACATTTCACTACAACTTTCACCAAAATCAGAATGTGTGGAAGAATTACATGAATGAGACATCGAGTTTCTTTTTGGAAACTCTTTCTCCGGCTATGGAACCGCAACGCTATTCCCGTCATCACATTGAAGGGAAGTCCGCTGAAACCAAACTGCATTTGGAACGGATTCAATCGCACATTGCCGGACTGGAAAATCACATTGCTTCACTTGTCGCCACGGTTGACGGAAATTTGTGGATTCAACCGGGCTTTTCGACGGTTGCAAAACGCAGCCTGGAGGAAACGAAGGCTGAAGCGAAGAAATTGGAGGCGCGGATGCAAGTGGTGACGGAGGGCTTTTCCAAGCTGCCCGTTCTCGTCGAGGAATCGCCAGAATAGTTGTGTTTACGAATGAGTTTAACCGCCACAGCCTTCGACGCAACGGCGCTTGAAAGCAGCTACGCTTTCCTCGATGCGTTGCCCGAAACACTCTACGTCCCCGTCGTGGCTTCGCCTGCCGGAACTTTGTCGCAACGGGTAGCGGGAGTGCTCACATGGCGTGAGGCTTTGCTTTCAGGCCAAATGCCAGACGCATCCGTCAAGTGGCCGGAGAATCCAATGCGAGGTGCGTTGCTCCACGAGTTGTCGGACTTGCAGATCGCGCGATTCTGCCGCGACCAACCGGATTTAGTGGACGAGCTATTGTTGGACATTTTGAAAGCGGCAGATGATTTCTCCCACTTTCTCCCGCAGCGTCAACGCGAGTTGTTTGAGGAACTCAAATTGTTGGAGGAAGAAAGGAGGAAACCGCCGCAAGAACAACCGGTGTCAGCCGATGAAAATGTTGATCCACCGCCAAAACCAGAAAAGATCAAACGCCTGCCTGCCGAAGTGACACGGAAGCTGCAAAGTGAAGCCAACCGACGAGCGGGAGAAGAAGGCATCAGCAAGAGCATCGCAACCTTGCGCGGCAACTGGTCTGACCGTTCACGGGTCTGGTCGGAAATCTGGGACGTGTTCGGGGACATGGGCGAATTGCTCGGACGCGGGCGCGACCTAGCCCGCAGTGTATTACGGCATCATGGCTGGCAGGAAATCGCGCGATTGAGAAAACTCTTGGAAAGTTGCAAAGAATTGACCGAACTCATCCGCACGCTGGGCCGTTTGCAAGAGCGGACGGATGAAAAAGCGCCGAGTGTGATGGAGCGCATCTTCGTTCCCATCCGCCGCGCGGTGGATGAGTGGCGTGAAGTGCAAACCGAATTTGCACCGCATGAAGTTCACGGCTTGACGCTTTCGGATGACATTTCCCGGATGATTCCTGCTGAAGCGGTAACGCTTGGACACCCAGTTCTGAAATACCTTTGGCACGCGCGGAGAATTGAACACGCGTTGCTTACCTACCGAGTGCAGGGCGTCATGGCCGAGCGCGTATCCAGCGAAAGTGACGTGATCACGGAGGTGGAACGCCCAATACCAAAACCAAAATCAGAGCGCGGCCCGATTATCGTGTGTCTGGATACTTCTGGCTCAATGCAAGGCGCTCCTGAAATTGTTGCCAAAGCGGTGGTATTGGAAGCGCTGCGTGTTGCCCATGCTGAAAAGCGAGCGTGTTTTCTCTACTCATTCAGCGGGCCATCGTCCGTGGCGGAACTTGAATTAAAGCTCACCGATGAAGGGGTGGCCGGACTTTTAGATTTTCTGGCGTGTTCGTTCCACGGCGGAACCGATGTAGCCGAGCCTTTACAGAGAGCAGTAAGACGATTGCACGAGTCAGCCTGGCAGCGCGCAGATGTTGTCTTGGTCAGCGACGGAGAATTTCCCGTGCCGGCAGAAACAAGCGCTTTAATCCGAAGCGCTGGGAAAGAGCTGGGATTAAGAACGCACGGAATCCTTGTCGGCAGCGGCTTTAGTGGCGCAATGCAAGCATTATGTAATCCAGTGCATCGCTTCACAGACTGGAAATTGGGCGTTTAAGTTATTCCTCGAATTGGAAAAAAATTTGGAAGTCGCCGTGACCCACGCGCGGTTTGCTTCGCTCCACTTCGCAAAACCGCGCGCTCGTCACGAGCGGCATTTGATTTGCCGCAGATGCGGCGGGCTTCCGTCTGCGGCTCGGCGGCGGCGTTGCGCTCCGACTTCGTTCCCACCGTCTCTCCGTCTGCGCTCCACTGTTTCCGCTCGCCGACCGCAGACCGAAGCCAAACAGGAAAGATTTGACCATGCTTTTGTATTGAGTAAATTAACTCAACGTATTGAGTAAATTGTATGACGC
>Ga0302282_1001132_pt1 | contig 19351 bp, 12 predicted proteins | sample III_Fen_E1_3_FD_198763 | JGI IMG/M metagenome (GOLD analysis project Ga0302282, IMG submission 198763) | Peat permafrost microbial communities from Stordalen Mire near Abisko, Sweden - III_Fen_E1_3 | ecosystem: Environmental > Terrestrial > Soil > Wetlands > Permafrost | place: Sweden: Abisko... | reverse complement strand
GCAACCGCAGCGAAGCGGTGCTGGAGCCGGTGCGGCGCAGCTTTATCGTGGTGGGCGGCGTGACGATTCTGGCGGCCTTTGCCGCCGGCCTGTTCGTGGCGCACCGGACGCTGCGCCCGGTGCGGCAAATCGTGACCACCGCCCGGGAGATTCTCCGCACCGGCCAGTTGAACGCCCGCGTGCCCACCCGGCCATCGCGGGATGAGCTGGATGAATTGGTGCGCCTGTTCAACACCCTGCTGGAGCGGAACGAAGCCCTGATCCGCGCCATGCGGGAATCGCTCGACAACGTGGCGCATGACTTGCGCACGCCCCTGACCCGCCTGCGCGGCACGGCCGAACTCGCCCTGCAACCGGGCGCGGAGCCGGCGGCGGCGCGCGAGGCGCTGGCCGATTGCGTCGAGGAATCCGAGCGCGTCCTGAACATGCTCAACACCCTCATGGACATCAGCGCGGCTGAGGCTGGCATGATGAAATTGCAGCCCGAATCCGTGGACCTGTGCCAGCTCGTCCGCGAGGTGGTCGAACTCTACGAATATGTGGCGGAAGAAAAAAACGTCGCCGTGCAAACCGAATTGCCCACGGCCTGCGAATGGACCGTGGACCGCACCCGCATGCGTCAGGTGTTCGCCAACCTGCTGGACAATGCCATCAAATACACCCCAGCGCAGGGCCGCGTCACCATTTCCGTCCAGAGGCCGGGACTTGGGGGCTTGGATCCAGGGAACAGCAAGGCAACGGCGGAGGCGATCGTCCGTTTCCGCGACACGGGGATTGGCATCCCGGAGGCGGAACAGCCCAAGATTTGGGCCCGGCTTTACCGGGGCGACAAGAGCCGTTCCCAACACGGCTTGGGCCTGGGGCTGAGCTTGGTCAAGGCGGTGGTGGAGGCGCACTCCGGCCGGGTCACCGTGACCAGCCACGAATGCGGCGGAGCGGAGTTCACCGTTCATTTGTCGGCCCAATCAGCCCAGTAAGCAGACTCCCCGGCGACTCCCGGGCGACTCCATTCACCGTCATGGGGTTTTCACCCCATGGCGCCAAAACGTTTGCCCACCCTATAGTGAAGCGTGCCGGTGAACCCGGCCAATCAGGAAGTGGCATTGTGGCCGGGCGGAAAGTTCGATTGGCAAACATTAATCTTTTAAATATATGACAAACATTCATTGGTTGGTTGGGAGTATGATGGCGCTGACCCTGGCGACCAGTGTCCAAGGGCAATTGTCCGGCGTGACGGTGCAGCCCAGACCTCCGTTGGAAATGCCCGCCAACGACCTGCTCGTGCTGTCCAATCGCACCGGCACCGTGCGATTGCTGAACGCCCAGGGTGTGGTGCTGGAGGCCCGGCTCGCCTATCAGCCGCCAATCCGGCTGGCGGATTTATCCACGCCGGAACTCCAGGCCTTGCTGGAAACCAAAACGGGTTATGCCGCCGTGACCACCTTCTCGTCGCTCCGGGGCACCAACGGGCAAGGTGCGGCCATCGAAAACAAGCTGCAACAAATCTGGCGTCACGGGACCTCCCTGGCGGACAAGATGCAAACGCGGCTGGAAATCATCGAGGACATGCGCGACTACAATAACGAGGTTGCCCTGCTGCCGGGGAGCGAGGTGGCGGCCGACCAGTATGCGCTCAACGCCGTTTCATACAACGACCGGCTGACCAACCGCGCCGGCCTCGTCGTCACGGCCGCCGCTCATGTGGAACAATCCGAGCAGGCCGACGCTGCCGGCGATGCCCGGGCGGGGCGGGAAGTGCAGCAAGCCAGAGCGACGTATCGCGTCGCCGTGGACCGGGTGGAAAACGCCAACAACCGGGCCGAGGTCGCCAACGGTCAAACCGTTGCCGCCAATGAACTGGTGGCGGATTATCTTGCCAGATGCGCCACGCTCTCGGCCCGGCTGGCCACCAATGGAATCGAAGTTCGCGCCACCCCGCCGTTTTATTCCATTCCGCCGATGGTAATGCGATACGAAGTGGACGAGGAACGGAACCGGAACGATTCCGTTCAACCCCGGATGGACGCGGATGGACGCTGATAAAACGGAAGGGGATGGCGGCGGACGCCCGGCCATCCGCTTCCAAAAATTGGCGCAAATTATAATGGCCCGAATCTGGCGCGCGGGATTAGACTCCGGTTCATGGCCCAGATGTCCAACCGTGGCGCGCAACTGTTCTGTTCCTTGTTCATTGTCATCGGACTTGTCGCCGACCAAACGATTGGGGAGGTCCCGGCGCGCTGGTTCAGCGGACGCTCCACCGACTTGGATGCAACCATGAAACCCTCCAGTCACACCAGCGAAAGGCTCGGATACCGCCTCCGATAAAACTGCCCCTTGTACTTGCGCAGCAGGTATTCGATGACCAACCCGGTATCCGGGTCGCGTGCCAGAAACGTCTCCGCCAGCGATTCCGCCCCATGTTCGGCCACCAACCGCCGGACAAATGCCGGACTGATTGCCGGGTCGGCCACGAGGGCGTACAAGACGTCCCGCTCCTCATCCGTCAAGCCCGTGCCGCGCTTGCGCAAACCGGACAAGATCGCATTGAACCGGATCACATACTCCACGCCCTCGTCCGGATTGGAGAAGACGCCGATGCCCTGCTCATGCTGCAAAAACTCCGGCGGGAAGTTCCTTTTCGGGCCCGCCTGCTCCAGGCCGCGCTCCCGCATCAGGCGCGCAACCTTTTCCTGGTCCATCGCCCGCCATTGCGCCTCCATGTGCTTTTGCTCTGCGGCTGCCAGTGTCAAACCATCGGGAAACATCACGCAGTCACTCCCGTAATGCGCCACAAATTCGGCGTGGATTTTCCGGGTCATTGCCAAGGCTTGGGCGGCTTCCTCCGGGCAATAGCAGTAGGCCGTGGCGCTGAAACGTTCGAGCATCTCTTTGCGGAGGCCGGCCTCGTCCGCTTCCGACACCTTCCCGACCGGAGCCTGTCCGCCCGACCAATACCATTCGCCCCGCCAGGGGGTGAGCGCGCCCCACACCACCATTCCGGGCACGAAGGGACAATCGGGCATGTTCATGCGGATGGTGTAAGGCCGGCCGTTCACCACGTTGCGGACCGTGATGAATTTGACCTCGGTTTCATCTTCGTTCCGCGTCAGCGCCCGAAAATAGGAGATGTGCCGTTCGTGCCAGGTCAGCAGTGTGGCCCGGTCCTCCGCCGGCAAATCCAGCGTCCCCGCCAGCACATCAATCACGCCCAACCCCGACCATTCCGTGCAGCGCTGGCAAATGAAATCATCCTGCACCTGGATGTCCGGGTCCCCTTCGCGCGCTTTGAGATATTGGATGAATGGCCAACGGAACAGGTAGGAGTGGCTGCCCATCCAGACCAGTTTGCGTTTGACGTCCCAGCCATGCTCGTTCGCGCCGGCCAGAAACCGCTTCACGCCGGAATCCTGTGGCAGACGCGCAAATCGCTCCGTCAGCAACCGGCTGGCCGTTTCCGCCAGCCGTTTCAGATCGGCATGTCCGGGCGAAATCACCCGTTCCGGATTCAACCAGGGCCAGACGCCCGCGAGAAGAAACTGGATGCGGCGCGGATCAAACCCGCGCAGTTCCACTGGCGGCGACGCGCCCACGATCAGCGGCAGGGGCGTGCCGAAACACTTCTGCTGATGGGTCTCGACCGTGCGCCACAACCCGATGTTATTGTGAATGTCCTCCGCCCATTCCACCAGCAACGCCGCCACCTCGATCCAAGTGCCGTCCGGCAACCGGCAGGAATCAAAGACAAACTCCTTCTGGGCCTTCCGCAAAACACGGCGCAATTCCTGGATGATGTCGCCCAGATATTTGTCCCCGCGCCCGGTGAAACCCCGCGGCCGGTCGGCGGCAAAATCGACTTCGAAACCTTCATTCATTTTCCGTGGATTATAATGACGCACCGCCGCCGGACAAGTGTCATCCCGATCGATCCTCTGTTCCTTCTTTCCTCGGCCGGGTGTGCAGTTAACCCGGATATTTCATAGTGAAACCGGCAAAACCATGGCAAACCCTTGTTGCGCAGGCTTCCCAGCCTGCCGTATCGCAGGTTTCCAAACCTGCGTGCCGCGTCTTTTCAACCACGCATTCGAACGTGTTTGCGCCCCTCTTTTCATGGGGTTTTTTTGCGACTCTTTCCAAAATGGCTATGAAATATCCGGGCTAACACCGCCGACGACATCTACAACTGGAGTGGCAGCACGGTCACCCTTGCGGCACGGGTTGCTGGCGGAGTTCAAAGCGGCGGGTTTTGCCGCTGATGGTCTTGGGCAGTTCGCGGACAAATTCGATTTCGCGCGGGTATTTGTAGGGCGCGGCGGTGTGTTTGCAATGTTGCTGGAGCTCGTGCCGCAGTTCGTCGCTGGCCGTGAATTCGGGGCGCAGGATGACAAAGGCTTTGACGATCTGGCCGCGCACCGGGTCGGGCCGGCCCACGATCGCGGCCTCCAGGACGGCGGGATGTTCGAGCAGGACGCTTTCCACTTCAAACGGCCCAATGCGGTAGCCGGAACTTTTGATGACGTCATCGGTGCGGCCGATGAACTGGAACCCGCCTGCGGGATCGCGGATGGCGCGGTCGCCGGTGAGATACCAGTCCTGCTGGAATTGCGCGGCGGTGGTTTCGGGGCTGAGCCAGTATTCGCGGAACAAGCCGAGGGGGCGCACGGGGTTGACGCGCACGGCAATCTGGCCTTCCTGGCCGTCCGGCACGGCGCGCAGCTCCTCGTCCAGCAGGGCCAGGCTGAAGCCCGGCGAGGCCTGGCCCATGTAACCGGGACGGATGACATCGCCCCGGGAACGATAGTTTCCAATCAGGATGACCGTCTCGGTCTGGCCATAACCCTCGTACAAGTCCAGGCCGGTGCCGGCCTTCCACAGTTTCATGATTTCCGGGTTGAGGGGCTCGCCGGCGGTGACGCAGTGGCGCAGGTGCGGAAATTTCCATTTGGAGAGTTGCTGCCGGACCATAAGGCGCAGGGCGGTCGGCGGGGCGCACCAGGTGGTGATGGGAAAATTTGCGAGGATGTCGAGGGTATGGGCCGGGTCAAATTTGCCGTGAATATCCACCGCGAAGACGCAGGCGCCCTGGTGCCAGGGGCCAAAGAAACTCGACCAGGCGGCCTTGGCCCAGCCGAGGTCGGAGACGTTCCAATGGACATCGCCGGGCCGGCCATCCAGCCATAATTCGCCGGTGATGCGGTGGCCCAGCCCATAGCTGGCCTGGGTGTGGAGGACCATTTTCGGTTCGCCGGTGGTGGCGCTGGTGAAATAGAGAATGCCCGGATCCATTGCGCGGGTGGGCGGGCCCGCAAAGCGGGTGGGGGCCGTTTTCAAGGCGGCATCGAAATCCACCCAACCGGTCGGCCCCGGGCCGGTGACGAGGCGGAGGCCATCAAAGCCCCCGACTTTGGCCAGGCCGTCGGCGTTGGTGAGGACAGCCCGGATGCGGGCGGTTTGGAGGCGGTAGGTGACGTCGCGGGGCATCAATTGCAGGGTGGCCGGGATGGGCACGGCCCCCAGGCGCGTGAGCCCCAGCAAGGCGGCCCACCATTGCCAGACGCGGGGGAGCATGACCAGGACGCGGTCGCCGCGCCGCAGGCCTTGCGCGTGGAAAACCTGGGCCGCCTGGGCGCTCAACCGGGAGAGTTCGGCAAAGGTGAATTTCTGTTCCGCGCCAGTGACGCCGTCCACGCACCAGAGGGCGGGGCGATGCGGAGTGGAACGCGCCCAGCCGTCAAAAATGTCGCTGGCGAAATTAAAATACTCGGGAACCGCAGACTTCATGTCGGGGCAGGGTACCAAGGTGAGTAACTTTGCTCAATACTTTGCGATTATTGATTACTTTGATTTACGACATAAGCCGGGGCACGACCATATTCTGAGCCGGAACCATGCCGCAAAAAACCGCCGATAAACGCAGCGGCGCAAAGAACGCAGAGGAAACGCAGAGTTTGGGATTGCCATCCAGACACCTTCAACCGGCTCCAGCCGCTCGACCGGTTTTCTGACTGGCCACGCTGCTGCGGCTGGTCTCCGACACCGTCGCGGACCGCCAGATGGGTTGCCCATTCGAGCTTTGGACAAGCCAGAGGAATTTTGCCCTGCGCCGAAGCGAGAAACACCAGGCAAAGTAATGGTGGAAAATACGGGTTTAGTATTTTCACGTTCCGCCGATAAGCAAGCTTGAAGCCGCAACCCGGCTTTGGTCCCGATGATCGGGGGTGGATGGGGACATTGCATTATTTGATGAAAACCAAGCCAACCGCACTTCGGATTGCACGTGGCGTCCGGGCCGGGCTGGAAACGCTGCGGCGTTCGGCCCGGTCATCCCTGTTGTTACCGGCCATGCTGGCGGTGCCTTATGGTTCCGCCGCCGACCAGAGCAACCCCGCGACGAACACGGCGAGTCTGGCGGACTTGAGCGTGGAACAGTTGATGAATGAGCCGGTCACGTCGGTGGCGCGGCGGGAAACGAAATTTGACGAATCGCCGGCGGCGATCTCGGTGATCACGCAGGATGATCTCCGGCGGCAAGGCATCACCACCATTCCCGATGCGCTCCGGTTGGTTCCGGGATTGGATGTGGCCCAAATCAACGACCATGAATGGGCGGTCAGTGTGCGGGGGTTCAACAATGAATTTGCCAACAAGTTGCTGGTCTTGGTGGATGGACGCTCGGTGTACGGCACGGGATTTGGCGGCGTGGTTTGGGGGGCGCAGGATTTGGTGATGGAAGACGTGGAGCGCATTGAGGTGATTCGCGGCCCGGGCGCCTCGCTGTGGGGGGCCAACGCGGTTAATGGGGTGATCAATATCATCACCAAGAGCGCGAAGGATACCATGGGGGGGCTGGTTTCCGTGGCGGGCGGGACGATTGATCAACCCATGACGGAGGTTCGTTTTGGGGGCCAACTGGCCACGAATTTGTATGGCCGGGTCTATGGCAAGTTTGACAATCGGGAAGGCTTGGTGACGGGCGCGGGGCAGGAGGCTCCGGATCGCATGTTGTCGGGGCAGGGTGGCTTTCGCCTGGATTGGGTGCCGTCCGAGGAGAACACGCTGACGTGGCAAGGGGATCTGTATCACATTCGGAACGTGGAAAATCAGGCGGTGTCCAGCTGGGTGGCCCCGTACGAGACCAGCGAAGATTTCGTGGATAACGATTCGGGGGCGAATGTGCTGGGCCGGTGGACGCATGATTTTTCTGGGCAATCGTCGGTCACCGTGCAGGCGTATTACGATTATTTCAAGCAGGAGCAGGCCGGGGCTGCGGATGCGGCCAACACGTTTGACCTGGATGCACAACATCGTTTCGCGCTGGGGTCCCGCCACGACCTCACCTGGGGATTGGGGTATCGCGAGGTGGAGGATGATTTTACTTCCAGCGCGTTCGCGGGCTGGGATGTGACGGCGGCGCATAACCACCTGTACAGCTCGTTTGCGCAGGATGAAATCCTCCTGGTGCCGGAGCGGCTCAAGCTGACGCTGGGGTCAAAATTGGAGCACAACGATTACACCGGTTTTGAGGTGGAACCCACCGGGCGGCTGGCGTGGACGCCGGGTGAGCACCAGACCATCTGGGCGGCGGTGTCGCGAGCGGTGCGGACGCCGGCCTGGAACGACTTGCATGCCGATGCGAATTTGCTGCTCACGCCCGTCCCGGGAACGCCGGGGCTGATGGATTTTGTGTCCTATGGCAACCCCCACTTGAAATCGGAGGATGTGATAGCCTACGAGCTCGGTTATCGCATGGAACTGACCAAGCACCTGTCGCTGGACGTGGCGGGGTTTTATAATGACTATGATCATTTGATTGCCCCCAGTTCCGTGAACACCAGTTTTGTGGGCGGTGCGCCATCCTATCTTTTGGTGGCCGCCACCTATGAAAATGCGGGTTCCGCTGATAGTTACGGCGTGGAGGTTTCGGCGCGCTGGGATGTGACCGACCACTGGCATCTCATGGCGAACTACTCCTGGCTGGAGATGCAGTTGGGCTTTGATTCGCCGTATTTGGAGTCAGGGCCGGCGCAGCAGGCGCAACTGCGTTCGGCGCTGGATCTGCCGTGGCATTGCGAATTGAACGGGGTGGTTTCGTTTGTGGATCAGGACACCGCGCCTTATAGTGTAAGCCAGATGAGTATTCCCAGTTATGTGCGCCTGGATGTGGGGGTGGTCTGGCATGCCACGCCGAATCTGGAATTGGGCGTCTGGGGGCAAAATCTGACGGCCGACCAGCATGTGGAATTTCCCAGCTACAAGACCTTGCTGGTCACGGAGATGCCGCGTTCCGTGGTGGCGCGGCTGACGTGGCATTTCTAAGACCCCCATGCGCGACCAGCTTCCATGCGGCCCGGGGCGCGCCAGGTTGGCGCGAAGGTCAGGCGCGATCATTCGCTGGCGGTGGTGGTGGTGCGCGGGGTGGCTGCTGGCCAGCCTGGCGACCGGATTGGCGGAGGATTTGGTGGCCAAGGAATATCAAATCAAGGCGGCATACCTGTATAATTTTGCCAAATTCGTGGAGTGGCCGGAAAATAGCTTTACCAACGGCCAAGCCCCGCTGGTCATCGGGGTTTTGGGCGAGAATCCCTTTGGCGGGGAACTGGAGAAAATCGCCAACGACCACCAGCTAAACGGCCGCCCCATTGTCATCCGCCGGGTGACCACGGTGGCGGCGGCTCGCGTCCGCGCTTCACAGCGGAAAACTGAACCCCCATTGTCATCCGCCGGGTGACCACGGTGGCGGCGGCCGCCGGGGTGCATTTGCTTTTTTTCAGCGGCCGGGAAGACCCCCGGGTGGCGGAGGAACTGGCGGAGTTGAAGGGCGCGGGGGTGTTGACGGTGGGGGAATCGGAGGCCTTTGCCGCCGCCGGCGGGGTGATTAATCTGGTCCGCGAGGACAACAAGGTGCGGTTTGAAATCAACTCCCTGGCCGCCGCCGGCCAGCACTTAAAACTCAGCGCCCAACTGCTCAAGCTGGCCCGCCCGGTTCACCGGCCGCCCTAGACTCATGCGCTTTTTCCGTCATTTATCCATCAAACACAAGCTCATGGTGATTGCCATGCTGGTGAGCGGGTCCGCTTTGCTGATGGCCAGCACGGCCTTTGTGTTATTTGAGGGGGCGCTGGCGCGCAAACAGATGGTGGACGCCCTGGATACCACGGCGGCGATGACGGCCGCCAACAGCACGGCTGGGTTGTCGTTTGATGAATCCGCGTCGGTGGGCCAGGCCCTGAAATCGTTGAGCGCACAACCGGATATCGTGCAGGCCTGTGTGTATGACCGGGAAGGCAAGGTCTTTGCCCGTTATTTGCGGGCGGGGCTGGTCAGGCGTCCCCCGCCGCCGCCCGTGGGTGTGGCCGGGAGCCGGTTTGACCAGGAGCGGCTGCGCCTGTTTCAGCCGATTAATCTGGCGGGGGAGACCATTGGCACAATCTATCTGGAACAAGACTTGCGCCCGTTGAGCCGGCGGCTCTGGAACTGCATCCTGATCGGGGTGCTGGTGTGGCTGGCCTCCGCGAGTCTGGCCTTCGTGCTTTCGAGCCGCTTGCAAAAGGTTATTTCTGTGCCGCTTTCGGATCTGGCTAAAATCATGGCGGCGGTGCGCACCAACCGGAATTATTCCGTGCGGGCGGTGAAGCCGTCGGAGGATGAACTGGGGCATGTGATTGACGGATTCAACGACATGCTGGCGCAAATCCAGGAGCGCGACCACAATCTGGAGCAGCGGGTGGCCTCCCGCACGCAGGAACTGGAGGAGTCGCTGTCCGTGCTGAACGCCACGCTGAGTTCCACGGCGGAAGGCATTTTGGTGGTTAATTCGCAAGGGAAAAAGATCTTCCAAAACCGCCGCGCCGAGGAGTTGTGGCAGCTGCCGCCGCACATTGCCGCCGGCGATGATGATGGCGAGCAGGTGCGCTATCTGGCCAGTGTGGTGGCCGATCCGGCCAGGTTCTTGAACGCGGTGGCGCACTACTATTCGCATCCGAATGAAAGCGCCCAATGGGAAACGATTTTAACCGCCGGGACCATCCTCGAAGTGGCGACCGCGCCGGTGCTGGATCAGGCCGGGCGGAATTATGGCCGGATCTGGACCTTCCGCGACGTGACGCAGAGCCGGAAAAATGAGGCGGCTTTGGTGGAGTCCCAGGCGCGCTTCAAGTTCATTTTCGAATCGGTTCCGGTCGGCATTGCCTCCCATCTGACGCACGCGGATGGCCGGCTGGTGTGGGAGATCAATCGTGCCTATCTGCGCCTCTGCGGCCTCACCCGGGAGCAGCACGAACAGCCGGGTATTTACGCCCGCATCACGCATCCGGAGGACTACGCCCGGCAGCTGGCGCTGTTGCAGCAGGTCAACGAAGGCAAGATTCAGCAGTATGCCATGGAAAAGCGCCTGGTGCGGCTGGATGGCTCGACCGTGTGGGTGGCGTTTTCCTTCCAGCGGCAAAAATATTCGGACGGCAGTTGCGAGGAGTTGACGACGCTCGTGGACATCACCGAGAGCAAACGCGGCGAGGCCGCCCTGCGGGAATCGGAGGCCAATTTTTATTCGCTGGTGGATCAAATGCCGGCCGGCATCTTTCGGAAGGACCAGGCGGGACGGTATGTCTTTGTCAACTCCTGGTTCTGCCGGAACAAAGGCGTCAAGGCCGAGACTTTTCTGGGCCGGCTGCCGGCGGAAGTGCCGGCGGGCGAGTGCGGCACCGGCGCGGCGGAGCTGTTTGCCTCCGGGAGCCGCCACCACGAACAAATCATGGCGACCGGGCGGCAGATCGAGACGGAAGAGAAATGCACTCTACCCGATGGGCGGGTGGCGTATCATCACGCGGTGAAATCGCCGGTTTACGGCCCGGATGGCAAGGTGGTGGGGTCGCAGGGGATCCTGCTGGATATCACCCAGCGCAAGCTGGCGGAGGCCGAACTGGCGCATGAGCGGGATCTGCTGATGGCGCTGCTGGAGCAGGCGCCGGATGCCATTTTCTTCAAGGACCGGCAGTCGGGTTATGTGCGGCAGAGCCGCTCGGAGTTGATGCATCTGTTCCGGGTCGCATTGAACCGGCAGCCAGCGGGGCGGGATTTGCCGCCGCATTTAACCAGCTTGGAAGCCTTTCAGCAGTATGTGGTTGGCAAATCGGACGCGGACATTTATGGCCCGGAGCAGGCGGCCCAATACCGCCACGAAGAGCAGGCCGTCATTCAGTCTGGCCAGGCGATCTTGGGGAAGGTGGAGCAGGTGGTCGGGGCGGATGGCCAGCCGGCCTGGCTGCTGATCACCAAAACCCCCTGGCACAATTCGGAGGGGGAAATCATTGGCACCCTGGGCACGGCCCGCAACATCACGGATTTGAAGCGGGCCGAGGCGAAGGCCGAGCTGGCCCACCAGCAATTGCTGGAAACCTCGCGGCTGGCCGGCATGGCGGAAGTGGCCACCAGCGTGTTGCACAACGTTGGCAACGTGCTCAACAACGTCAATGTCTCGACCACCCTGGTGTTGGACTTGGTCAAAAAGTCGCGCCTGAATAATCTCGGCCGGCTGGCCGCGTTAATTCACGAGCAGCGCGACCAGCTGGCGGCTTTTTTCACGACCGACCCGCGCGGGCGGCAACTGCCGGCCTATTTGTCGCAACTGGTGGAACATCTGGCGGCGGAACAGGCCCAGCTCACGACCGAGATTGAACTGACCCGGAGCAACATCGAGCACATCCGCGACATTGTCACGATGCAGCAAAGTTATGCCAAGGTTTCGGGCGTGGTGGAGCAGGTGAAAGTGGTGGATTTGGTGGAGGATGCGCTGCGGATGAACGGCGGCGCCCTGGCCCGCCATGGGGTGGAAACCGTGCGCGATTATCCGGGCGAAGCCGTGGAATGCCACACGGAACGCCACAAGGTGCTGCAAATCCTGGTGAATCTCATCCGCAATGCCAAATATGCCTGCGACGAGTCCGGGCGGTCGGACAAGCGCCTGCGCATGGGCGTGCGCGCCAGCGCGGGCCGGATTCAAATCATCGTGCAGGACAACGGGGTGGGTATTCCGGCCGAAAACCTGACGCGGATTTTCAGCCACGGCTTTACCACCCGCCAGCAGGGGCATGGTTTTGGCCTGCACAGCGGCGCCCTGGCCGCCAAGGAACTGGGCGGCAGCCTGACGGTCTTCAGCGATGGTCCCGGCACCGGGGCGCGGTTCGTTTTGGATTTGCCGCAGCAGCCGGACGTGATGCGTGATGCGTGATGCGTGGATACGGCGGGGAGGGCGGGCTTGCCATCCCGCTTGCCCATCTTCCGCGTTCAGGGGGAGATTTCCCCGTTTATTAATCGCGCCTTGCGCCCATGAACCTGTGCCAATCACCACCACCCCATGGTTTCGCCGCGGTTTCATCCCGGAGGGATCCCAGCCTGTAGCCGGTGGTTGAGCGCAGCGATACCACCGGAATCCAACCCCGCAGCCTCCGGCACTCCGGCAGGAGTGCCAGCCCCCGACCTTACTGCCAGGGAGTCATTCAAGTGGCTGCCTGTAAGTCTGTTACGCTCGCAACCAAAGCGCCCAAGATTCCCGGCCGCGTCGCCACTGGCTTCCCTCCCCCTCAACGGGGCTCCCCGGGGGAGAGGGCCGGGGTGAGGGCGGGCTTCCCCGGGTCCAACTTCCGGTTCATGGGCAGACCAGATAAAACCCCGTAAAATCATACCTTTCATTCATGAGCTGAGACGGAAGTTCTTCCCGGCCACTCAACGGATCGCCCACCACAAAGTTACCGCCCTTCTTTCCCAGCAGCCGCGTTTGCATCTTTCCGTTTTGATGCTTCAGTGGACAGGTATTCAAAAACCCGCCAGGCATAAAACAACCCCGCCCAAAGGAACACGCAAAGTGACAAGTATAGGTTGAAGGCCACGTCGTGGGAGAAATGCTCTCGCAGCCAACGGATCGGTGCGGTCATGATCGGCCGGGCGGGATGCATCAATCGGCTTGTCAAAAGCGGTACAAAAATCATCGCCCACAAAGCGGCTTGTATTAAAGCAAAACCCGCCATAAAGCCGACAATAAAAAAGACGTACTCAGCCATGGGACGAAGCCGATCCGGGCAATGGCGCAAAACCCACGGCGCTTGCTTTACTCGCGGACGCCTCTGACGAAAGCCCGGAATCCGTACGTTCAGATTGAAGCGATGCGAGTGCATAATCATGGAAGGTGGCTTAACGAGAAAGCACCTTGACCCGGGCCAGCACCTCCCGGCAGATGGTTTCCGCCGCTTTCGGATGGCCAAGTTTCTTCGCCGCCCGCGCCATTTCGGCCAGTTTGGGCGAGCCAAGCAACTGCTCGATGCGATAGGGCAGGTCTTCCACGCGGTTCACCTTGGTCGCCGCACCGTGTTCCAGCAGGAAATCGCTGTTGGCCGCCTCCTGGCCCGGGATCGGATTCAAAATGAACAGCGGCTTGCCCATGGCCAGCGCCTCGGAGGACGTCAGCCCGCCGGGTTTGGTGATGATGAGGCTGGCCACCGCCATCAGCTCGTGCATGTTCGTGGAAAAGCCCAGCACATGTGTGGGATGCCGCCGGTTCTGCACCGCCAGTTCCCGGCGCAACTCATCGTTGCGCCCGGTGACGACCACGGTTTGGAATTCCCCGGGCACCTTGTCGAGTTCGGTCAGGATTTTCGCGACCGGCCCCATGCCAAAACCACCGCTTAACACCAGCAGCACCGGCTGGTCATCGCGCAAGCCATAAGCCTTGCGCACCCCCTTGGTGTCGGGCTTGGCGGAAAATTTGGACGCAATGGGAATGCCCGTGGCGAGAATGTTCCGGTCGGCCGCACCGCGCGCCACCAGCCGCGCCTTGGTTTCCCCGGCGGCCACGCAATAGAGATCGACGCCGGCTTCCATCCACAGCGCGTGGGCCTCAAAATCCGTCACGATCGAGGCCACGAAGGGGCGCGGGCCGTTTTTCTTTTCCCGGAGCAGGGCGAGCGTTTGCAGCGGCAGATAATGGGTGCACAGCACAATGTCCGGCTGGAATTGCACAATGGCCTTGGCGAACCGCTGTTGGGAGCCGCTGGGAAACTTGCGCTGGAGCCCCTGCAATTTGGCCAGCAACTTGGGATCATCCGACTTGGCGAAGACCATGCCCCAAAGTTCCGGGGCGCGCTCAATCAACTGGACGTAGCCATCCGAGTAGATTTTCCGGTGCAGCGGGGAAAACAGCGTGAGCAGGTCAATTTTCTTGAGGGTGTCATCGGGTCGGGCGGCGTGCCAGGCTTCTTCCAACGCCGCCGCCGCCGCCAGATGTCCGCCGCCGGCGGTCACGGTTGCAATGAGGATTCGCATCGCCAAACGCTAACAGACCGGCCCGCTGGTTGAGAAGGATTTTGTCGGCAGGGGTCTGGGAACCACACGTCGCCCGCATCCCGCATCCCGCATCCCGCATCACGCATCACGCATCACGCATCACGCATCACGCATCACGCATCACGCATCACGCATCACGCATCACGCATCACGCATCCCGCATCACGCCACATTTGACCCGCCGCCCAATTTCCCGCATTATTCAGCCATGGCAAGCAGCTTCGGACATTTATTCCGCCTGGCGACGTGGGGCGAGTCTCACGGCGGCGGCGTGGGCGTGGTGGTGGACGGTTGTCCGCCCCGCCTGCGGCTTTCCGAGGCGGACATCCAGCCTGATCTTGACCGCCGCCGGCCCGGGCAGTCCAAAATCGTCACCCCGCGCAAAGAATCCGACACGATCCACATCATGTCCGGTATTTCCAGCGATGGCCTGACCCTGGGCACGCCGATTTGTCTGTGGGTCAAAAACGAGGACCAGCGTTCCGAGGCCTACAACGAGATGCAGGATAAATTCCGCCCGTCGCACGCGGATTACACCTACCAAGCCAAGTATGGCATCCGGGCCTGGCAGGGCGGGGGACGCTCCAGCGCGCGGGAAACGATTGGCCGCGTGGCCGCCGGGGCCATTGCCAAAAAAGTCTTGCGCGAGCAATTCGGCGTGGAAGTGCTGGCCTACGTCAAACAGGTCCAGGCCATTGTCGGCCAGGTGGACCCCGAAAAGGTTCAGTTCGCCGACGTGGAAGCCAGCATCGTGCGCTGCCCCGATGCCTTGGCGGCGGAGAAAATGATCGCCTTGATCGAGGCCACCCGCAACGCCGGCAACACCGTGGGCGGCATCGTGGAAGGTCTGGCGCGCGGCGTGCCCGCCGGGTGGGGCGAACCCGTGTTCGACAAGCTGGAGGCGGATCTGGCCAAGGCCATGTTGAGCCTGCCCGCGTGCAAGGGGTTTGAGAGCGGCGACGGCTTTGCCGGCATTTTGCTGACGGGTTTGGAGCACAACGACCCCATCCGCGCGCAGGCGGGGAAAATCCACACGACCTCCAACCGTTCCGGCGGCATTCAAGGCGGCATCTCCAACGGCGAAACCATTTTCTTCCGCACCGCGTTCAAGCCCGTCGCCACCGTCATGCACGAGCAGGATACCGTGGACATCCACGGCCACAACACCACGCTGAAAGGCCGCGGACGCCATGATGCCTGCGTGTTGCCGCGCGCCGTGCCGATGGTGGAAGCCATGACCGCGCTGGTGTTGGTGGACCACGCGTTGCGGCAGCGGGCCCAATGCGGGGGTGGAACGGGCCACTGGCCCGTCCTGCCGGGCTGCCAGCCCGGCTGAGCGAGGGGCGGACTGCGGGAAATGGGCTCCGCTCACCAAAAGAGCGCCTCACCCGTTCCGTCCGCTAAAAAACGGATTTGCCGATTTGCCCAAACGAGCCTAGGATCATTTTATGCCAGAAAAATTAGTGAACGAACTGCCGCCGGATTTGCGGCGGCTGTACATCAAGGCGCAGGAAGCGGCGCAACGGGAAAACCCGGATTACGCCATGACGCTGATCTGCCAGATACTGGAAAAGGAACCGGCATTCTTTCACGCCCGCCAGACGTTGCGGTTGGAGCAGGCCAAAAAGGCCGCCGGGGCGTCCACGGGATTCTTCAAGAAAATGATGAGCGGAGCCGGCGCCTCGCCGCAGATTGCCAAGGCCAAAATGGCCTTGAACCGCAATCCCGCCGAGGCCATGGCCATTGCCGAGCAGGTGCTCAATGCCGACCCGCACAACTCTTATGCCCACCGCATTATTGTGGATGCGGCGCTGGCGCTGGAATTGCCCCAGACCGCCGCGATGTCGCTGGCGAACATGGTGCGGCATTCGCCCAAGGACAAGTCGCTGATGATTGAATATGTCGAACTGGCGGCGCGCGTGGGGGGCGAGTCGGCGCAGACCGCCGAAACGGCCCTGGATGAAATGATGCGCAACCTGCCGTTTGACCCCGATCTGGCCCAGGCCCAGAAAAACCTGTCCGCCCGCAAAACCATGGACGAGGGCGGCTACAGCGCCCTGGAAGATGGCAAAGGCTCCTTCCGCGACATCCTGGCCAACAAGGAGGAGGCCGTCACCCTGGAGCAAAGCCATCGCGTGCAGCAGACGGAGGACACGGCGGCCCGGCTCATCAAGGAATACGAAGGCCGCCTGGCGAATGAACCGGACAACGTCAAGATGATCCGCTCGCTGGCGGAGTTGTACACCGAAAAGAAGGAGTTTGACCTCGCGCTGGAGATGTATGCGCGCATCAAGAACTCCACGCACGGCAGCGCCGATTCCGCGCTGGACCGCGCCATCGCCGACACCACGGTCAAGAAGATGGATTACCTGGCCTCGCAGGTGAACCCGTTCGCGGCCGATCACGCCGATCAGGTGGCGCAATTGCAGGCCAGCAAGGCGGAGTTCAAACTGGCCGAATGCCGGCAGCGGGCGGATAAATACCCCACCGATCTCGCCATCCGGTTTGAGCTGGGCCAGCTTTATTTCGAGGCCGGCAAAGTGACCGAGGCCGTGGCCGAACTCCAGAAGGCGCAGCAAAACCCCAATCGGCGCATCCCGGCCATGTGTCTGCTGGCGCAGTGTTTTGCCCGGCGCGGCATGAATGACTCCGCCGTGCGCACCCTGCAAAACGCCATCAAGGAAAAGCCTTCCTTGGACGACGAAAAGAAGGACCTGATTTATCACCTCGGCTGTGTCCTGGAGAAAATGGGCAAGAAGAGCGAGGCCATTGAGCAGTTCCTGCAAATTTACGAGACGGATATCAGCTACCGCGACGTGGCCGCAAAAGTGGACGCGCATTACGCGTCGCAGTAGTATCCAGACGTTTGAACCCGAACGCCGGATGTGAAGGAGGCAACGCCATCGAAAGGCCTTGTGGCGAGCCCATCGCGGTAGGGCGCGTCACTCCGTGCGCGCCGCGCCTGCAACCAGCGGGTGCAAACGTTTCCCGACGTTGCCTTCCCGCAGCAACCGGCACCCCGCCGCTCACTTATCCCGCCACTGCAACAGGCGCAGGGCATTGCCGATGACAATCAGGTCCGAGCCGCCCATGGCGGCGGCACAGCAGACCGGACTGATGAAACCCAGCGCGGCCAGGGGCACGCCCAGGGCGTTGTAAAAGAAGGCCCAGAACAGGTTTTGCTTGATCGTGCGCAAGGTCGCGCGGGCCAGCCCGAGCGCTTCGGGCACCGCCTCGATTTCCGATTTGAGCAGGATGATGTCCGCCGCCTCGCGGGCCACGTCGCTGGCGCGGCTGACCGCGATGCCCAAATCCGCCTGGGTGAGGGCCGGGGCATCGTTGATGCCATCGCCGACAAACGCCACGCGCTCGCCCCGGGCCTGGAGTTGTTTGATTTGGGCGGCTTTTTGCTCGGGCCGCACCTCGGCGAGCACGTGTTCCGGCGCGATGCCCAGCTCTTGCGCAATGGCGGTCGCGGTGGCCAGGTTATCGCCGGTGAGCAGGTAAATTTTCAGGTTCTGCCGGCGCAGTCGCGCCACCACGGCGGCCGCGCCGGGCTTGACCACATCGCGGATGGCGAAGCAGGCGAGCAGTTCCTGGTCGGCGGCGAGTCCCACCAGGCTGGCTCCGCGCGCGGACCAGCCGGCCGCAAACGTTTCGCCCGGGGCCAGATTCACGCCGCTCTCGCGCAGCCAGCGGAGCGAGCCAAGATGGATTGCCGATTGCCGATTGCCGATTGCCGATTGGGCTTCGACCCCGGAGCCGCGGATTTCTTTCCAGTCGGTGACGGGGGGAACGGAGGCGTTTGGCGGATGATTCTGGCAATACGCGGCGACGGCGCGGCTGAAGGGGTGCGTGGAGGAGCGGGCCAGCGCCAGGGCGAGGGCGGTTGCGGGGAGAGGGCAGGGGACGCCGGGCCAGGATTCGGCCACCTCGGGCTTGCCGACGGTGAGGGTGCCGGTTTTATCGAAGATCACCGTCGTGATGGTTCCGGCTTTTTCCAAAGCCACGCCATCGCGGATTAAGATGCCGCGCCGGGCCGCGGTGTTGGCGCTGGCCATGATGGCCGCCGGGGTGGCCAGCCCCATGGCGCAAGGGCAGGCAATGATTAATACGGCCGCAGCGATAATGAATCCGGCCGCCATGCCGGTTGGGATATGGGAATGCCACAGGAATTGCGCCAGAAATTCATGCGCGTGCCGGGCGGCATCCGGGGCCAGCCCCCACCATAAGCCGGCGGCGAGGGCGATGCCGACAATGACCGGCACGAAGACGTTGCTGATGCGGTCGCCCAGCCGCTGGATTTCCGCGCGGCTGGTCTGGGCGCGTTGCACGGCGGCGACGATGTGGGCCAGGGCGGTGGTCTCGCCCGTGGCGGTGACGCGCAGGACCAGGCGGCCGTTTAAATTCAGGGTGCCGGCAAACAGATCGCTGCCGGTCTGTTTGTCCCTCGGCATGGCTTCCCCGGTGAGCATGGCTTCGTCCACGGAGGATTCACCCTCCAGCACCACGCCGTCCACGGGCACGCGGTCGCCGGGGCGCAAGACCACGCGATCGTTCGTCGTTAAGCTGGCGACGGGGACTTCGATCTCCGCCTCCGGCGGGGCGGCGAAGGCCATGGGATTGAGCGGGGTCGTGGCCGGGCTTTGCACGGCGGACGGCGACTTGGCCGGGGCCAAGCTGGGAAGCCGGAAATCGCGGGAGCCGGAGCCGGTGAGGGAAAAGTTTTTGGCGGCAGCCGGCTTGGGCCGCAGGGAGGGGAGTTTGCGCGCGGTTTGCGGGGCGAGGTGCAACAGGGCTTTCAGCGCGCTGCCGGCCTGGTCGTTGACCCGGGCTTCGAGCCAATGGCCGAAACTGATCAGGGAAATGATGGCGGCCGCTTCCATGAAATAGACATGGCCGCCGGTGCCGGCGAGCAAAGCCCAGGTGCTGTAGCCGAAGGCCGTGGAGGAGCCGAGCGCCACGAGGGTATCCATGTTGGATTGCCCGACTTTGAGCTGCCGCCAGGCCCCGGAAT
>Ga0302282_1001127_pt1 | contig 19383 bp, 15 predicted proteins | sample III_Fen_E1_3_FD_198763 | JGI IMG/M metagenome (GOLD analysis project Ga0302282, IMG submission 198763) | Peat permafrost microbial communities from Stordalen Mire near Abisko, Sweden - III_Fen_E1_3 | ecosystem: Environmental > Terrestrial > Soil > Wetlands > Permafrost | place: Sweden: Abisko... | reverse complement strand
ATGATGCATTATCAGGAATACGGGAGAATTGGCTGTGCCGCGGATACACTTTCAACAACAACTCGCTGAACTGAAGGACAAGCTGCTGGCGATGGCTGCACTGGCGCAGCAGGCGGTTGAGTCCGCGGTGGACGCGTATCTGCAGCGCGACAAGGGCCTTTGCCAGTATGTGAAGCAGAATGAGACAGCTATCAACAGCGCCCAGCGCGAACTGGACGAGATGGCCTATGAACTGCTGGCCAAAGAACAGCCGATGGCTATCGATCTGCGGTTCATTCTGGCGGTGATCAAGATCAATGGGGATCTCGAGCGCATTGGCGACCAATCGATGGGCGTGGTGAGGCGCACCAAGGAAATTCTGAACGCCGAGGAAGTGGATCTGCCGGTGGACTTTGCTGCAATGGGTGAGTTTGCGGGACGCATGATCCGGTCTGCTGTGCAGGCACTGCTGGAAGGCGATGCCCGCCTGGCCGACACTGTGCGCGAGATGGACGACGAAATCGACCGCATGAATCGGCGCGCCCATAATGACCTGCTGAAGCTTATCCAAGAGAATCCGCGGTTTACGCAGCAGGCCATGAACGGGATCCTGGTGTCGCGGAATCTGGAGCGGATTGCCGACCACGCTTCAAACATCGCTACAGATGTGATTTTCTGGGTGCGCGGCGCGGATGTGCGCCACCAGCTCAGCATGTCGATGGACTGATCAGCGATCTCAACTCATCCCCATTTGCTGTGTCACCGGCATTGCTCAACGAAACCTTAGCGGACACCAGTGCGATCACTTCGGCCGGAGTGGTCGCGATTGCGTCCGCTTGGGAATACTCCTCTTGCGTACCATAGCCCCAGGCGGCGGCCAGGCAGCGGACGCCGTTGGCGCGGCCTGCGCGAATATCGAAGATGCGGTCGCCGATCATCCAGGCGTTTTCTGGAGCCAGGGAGTGGTCTAGAAGCAAGCGGGCCAGCAGGTCTTCCTTGCTGTGGCTGGCGTACTCGGATTTGTCGCCGTAGATGGCCGTGAATTGGCCAGAAAGGCCGAATAGATCGAGAATGCGCACGGCGAAATGCTGTTGTTTCGAGGTGCAGACGTAGAGGGGGAATCCGCGCTGTTGCAGCTCGGTGAGCATCTCGTTTACCCCGGCGTAGACGGAGTTGTTCTTCCAGCCCTCGCGGTCGTAGCAGCCGCGGTAATCGCGTGCGAGCGCGGCTCGGTCTTCATCGGTTCCCTCGGGGAGCAGATCCTCGGTCCACTGTTCCACCGGCGGACCGACAAAACGCTCCAGCGGGCCGCGAGAATCGATATGCCACGCGTCCAGCACCCTGCGAAGGCAGCTGAGGATGCCCGGCATGGAGTCGGTCAGCGTTCCATCCAGGTCGAAGATGAGGGCAGGTGGGGTTTGAGGCATGGGTTAAGTTTCGCAGGAGGAACCGTGGCAGGCCAAATGTCAACGTGCGATGGGCGGCGTCAGGGGCTGAAGCCCGATCATTCTTAGGGGGCTCAATTGGCACGACTGAAGTCGTGCCCCTTCACACATTTTCTCGAGGTTCCAGTCCTTCTGCAAAAAGCGGGCGCCCACCGGTGAGGGTAAGCGCCCGTTTGCTTTCCCATTCCGGAGGGAGGGCTAGACCTTCAAGGCGGGGTGCGTTGCATAGTGTAGCAGAACCGCAACGGCGCAGCTGGTGAGGCGTGTTTCGGCCGAATCCGCACGGCTGGTGAGGATGGTGGGTACGCGCGCGCCGAGAACGATTCCGGCGAGTTGCGCGCCGCCCAGGTATTCGAGCTGCTTGGCGAGCATGTTGCCGCTTTCGAGATCGGGAACGACGAGGATGTCGGCCTGGCCGGTGACGGGCGAAACGAGGCCTTTGATTCCAGCAGCCTTGGCGCTCACCGCGGTATCGAATGCCAACGGGCCGTCGAGGATGCCACCGGTGATCTGTCCGCGATCGGCCATCTTGCAGAGAGCCGCTGCGTCCAGGGTCGACTTGATTTTGGGATTGACGGTTTCCACTGCGGAAAGCAGAGCAACCTTGGGTTCGGGAATTCCGAGCGCGTGGGCCAGGTCGATGGCGTTCTGCACAATGTGCACCTTGTCCTCAAGCTCGGGAACAATGTTGATGGCCGCGTCGGTAATGAGCAGGGTGCGGGCGTAGGCGGGCGTATCCATAATGAACACGTGCGAGATGCGCTTCGAGGTGCGGAGGCCGGTGTCGGCCTTCATGGCGGCCTTCATCAGCTCGTCGGTATGGAGGCTGCCCTTCATCATGGCCTGGGCATTGCCGGCGCGGCACATGGCTACGCCCAGTTCGGCGGACTTGCGCTCGGTTTCGGCTTCAATCACGGCATATTTGCTGATGTCCAAGCCGATCTTGGCGGCCAGCGCATTCATCTCGGCCGAAGGGCCAATGAGGGTGGGCTCAATCAGGCCTTCCACCGCAGCTTCTACGGTGCCGCGCAGGGCGACATCAGAAAGCGGCCAAACAACGGCGGTGGTGATGGCGGGGAGTCCCTTGCAACGCTCAAGGAACTGGTGAAAAACGTGGAAGTCGGCGGGGTGGCCAACCAGCGGGTCAAGGGCAACGCCTTCGGCCAAGGTAGCAAGATCGCTCATGTATGGAATCTCCTGGGCGGCCGGCAAAAGCGGGCTGGCCCTGCGATTCATTCTCATCCTCCGGCGGTTGATCGAATGTGTTAAAGATCACACTTTGATGTTCTGTCCCGCATAACGGTAGGTGGATCTCCTGCATTCCCGAGGATTGTCAGGTTTTTTTCCCGTTCCTGATTGTTCCAGCTCAATGCTACAATTGGCGGACCCCGGAGGGTACTGTGAAGATTCTGCATTCCTTAACTCGAATTGCGCCTGCTTCGATCGTCCTGCTTGCCGCTGGCATTGCCTGCGCGCAACCAGCCAAAACTCCTGCGTCGTGGGCATTGAAGGCGGAGCGCACGGTGAATGGACCGGAAGCCGACCTGGTGGTGCGGACTGGCGACATCAACAACCTTGGGTTTGGATGGCCCTCGGACTACGATCCATTTTCCGGGAAGTCGACGGGGCATGGGTATCCGTGGGATCCTCGGCCCGGCGCGCCGGCTGGGACCGACCGCATCCTTATTGGGTCAGTGGATACCAAGGCAGATGCTCAAAAACACAGCCACGATGGGTACACGGACTATGGCATCGACCATCGCGCGGCTTCCATGCCCGTCCCGATTGTGCTGAATGTCGGCGAGCTTCCGGCAAAGGTGAACGTGGTGCTGTTGCAGATGTTTCTTGACGACTTTCAGGCGCCGGTGTGGGGATCGCATTTTCAAATCACCCTGAATGGCACGCGGATTCCTTCATTCGAGATGGCGATCAACTCGCTGCAGCAGACGGGCCCGATCGGCAAGCTGGTGACGTTCAAGCTGCTGCCGGAGTATTGGCCTCTGCTGAAGACGGGCCAGGTCAAGGTGCTGATTGACGATCCAACGACGCATATTCCGGATGGATATGCCATTGATTTTGTGCGCATCCTGGTGAACCCAAAGCCATTCAAATATCCGGTTTCGTTGAGCTATACGGTGGTGGATGCAGCCACGAAAAAGCCCATTCCGGCCGCCACGGTGGATGCAGCAAATGCGACGGGAACTACGGACGCGCGCGGCCAAGGTGTGTTGAAAAATCTGCCTGCCGGCATGGTTACCGCATCGGCGATTGCGCCGGGATACGACGAAGAAGTACTGCCAGTGGACATTGTTGCGGGAGAGGTGGGGAAGGCAAGCTTTGAGCTGAAGCGGCACAGTGAAGGCATTGCCGATCTCGAGCGTTCCATCAGTCAGAGTGGCTCCGCAGCAATCTATGGTGTGCACTTCGATACCGGTTCTGCCACGTTACGGCCTGACAGCACGGCGGCATTGCAGAACGTGTTGGCGCTGATTGTGAAGCGGCCTGCCTCGCATTGGATTATCTCCGGCCACACGGACAACCAGGGTGCGGCGGACTTGAACCAGAAGCTATCGCAGTCGCGCGCTGCCTCCGTGATTGCGTGGCTGGTTTCGCATGGGGTTGCGGTAAACCGGCTGACACCGCAGGGGTACGGAGCGACTCGGCCGGTGGCTGACAATGCTACGGAAGCGGGGCGTGCGCTGAATCGGCGCGTGGAGATGCAATTGGTGGATGCACAGGCGGCGCATTAAGGCTGCTTTCGGAGATTTCGCGGGAGCCCTATGTTTCCGGGTGCCCGCGGCGATTGAACCGATGGCCGCACAGGAACGTAGAGATTGCATCCTCAGTCGGCGGAGGCGCGATGCATTTCGATCACTTGTTCAAGTGGTTTTGCTATGGCTGGTTCGCCGCGGAGGCAATCATCGCGATTGCCATGCGCACTCGCCGCAGCGGCGGCAGGCTGCGAGACCGAGGAACGCAGCTGCTGCTTTGGGTCACGATTACGGTCGCCATGGTGGGCTCCGACTGGGTGCAGAAGATCGCCCCCTGGAGCATGTTTCATGATGCGGAGTGGCTGAAGCCGCTGAGCCTGGCGGTGCTGATCACCGGACTTACCATTCGCGCCATTGCCATTGTTACTTTGGGCAAGGCATTCAGCGTGAATGTTGCCATCCGCAGTGAGCAAAAAGTGCTGCGAACCGGTCTGTATAGCTTTGTCCGTCACCCGTCGTATCTGGGCATGGAAGTGGGATTTCTAGCGATCGGACTCCATACGCGGAACTGGGCATGTCTCATGTGGGTCTTTGTGCTGCCGACGCTGGCCATTCTCTACCGGATTCACGTTGAGGAAGCGGCGCTGCGTGAGGCTTTCGGCGAGGAGTATGCAGACTATAGCCGGGTGACGAAGCGGCTGTTCCCGGGGGTGTATTGAGCACTCGCTGAGGAAATTGAATCAATATAAAACCCCGCCTGGCAGCGGGGTTTTTATTGGGTCTAGATTTTCTTTCTGTAATTGAAGTCAGGTTACAGATGCCGGTTCGAAACTGACATCTGTAACCTGCCCTCGGTCACGTGCTTTTAGAAGATGATCTTCAGTGCGAACTGGGTGTTAAATGGTTCGCCGGCGCCGATTCCAGGCGCGCCGTTGAAGCTTCCAATTGTGGTAAAGAGCGATAGCCCGTTGTCATAGGTGATCGAAGGATTAAAGTTGTCCTCCAAAGGCGGGGCATAGTTTGTCCGGTTGAAGAGGTTGAACATCTCGATGCGGAACTGCGTTGTGATCTTTTCCGTGATGTGTGTGTTTTTGAAGACGGAGAAGTCGACGTCGCTATATCCCGGACCAACGAATTCATTACGGCTAGTCGTGCCCCAGGTGCCGGCCGGTGCGTCCACGAAGGCTGCTGGATTGAGCCAGTTCAACCCCACGCCTCCCTTGCGGAAGCCCTGGTAGGGATTGACGCCCGGGACGAGATTTGCGCGCTGGTTGCCATCGTTCGTTCCAGAAGTGTCTGACGAGCTATACACCGAGAAGGGAAGTCCGCCGTGGAAGGTCATGAGACTGTTTAATTCCCATCCCTTGGTAAGCAGCTTCATGTGTTCCGATCCTGGAACCTGGTAGGAAATGGCCGAAACGAAGATATTGCGATTGTCAAAGTCGCTTGGGCCGTAGTCGCCTTTGAAGTTTGTGCTGTCCTGCGGCAGTGCACCGCGATAGGCCGTCACTTCATCCATGCTGTGCGACCAGGTATAGGCTGCCTGTGCCGTGAATCCATGGAATCCGGAAGCACGGATGGTTGCCTGGAGTGAATTGTAGTTAGAGGTTCCGATGCTTTGGATCTCGTTGATGAAGGTGACGTCAGGGAACTGCGCGGCGAAAGGCCGGGCACCACTGCCGTCTGCCGACAGCGCTGCCTGGTTGATGTCGCGAATCGCCAGCAGGTGACGTCCGCCGGATCCAACATAACCGATCTGCGCGACCACCTTGCTGGATAGGCTCTGCTCAAGCTGAAGGTTGTAGTTCAAGTTGTGCGAAGGGACGAAGTTCTTTGCGATTGAGAACAAGCTGTTGGATGGCGCACTGGATGTAAACGGGTCGACCCCGGCCTGAATCGTGTATCCGCCTGGGGTTGAAGTAACCACAGGGTCAGGACCGCCCGGGTTTCCTTCGACTCCGTTGGGAGCACCGTTGCCTGGACGGTTGTCGAGGAAGGGGTTCAGGTTTGGGGTGTCAAAGTAAAGACCGGAACCTGCACGAAGAACCGTTGTTGGCGTTAGCTGATAGGAGAGACCGACGCGCGGGCTGAAATTCAGATAAGTTGGGTCGTAAAGGTTGCTGATCTGGTCACCCTGATAGACCACCCCGCCAAGGTCCGGGCGAAACACGGAGAGGTTCTTCCAGGGATTGTGCAACGGCCCTTCATAATCCCAGCGAACGCCATAGTTGACATTCAGTTTGGGAGAAAGCTGAAATGAGTCCTGAGCGAAGAAGTCAAACGTATTGACAAAGACCTGCCGGTCGGGGTCGCCAAGTGCAATTGAAGAGGTTTTCACTCTTCCTGCAAGAAAATCGGCAAGTGCATTGATGCGCTGATCGCCAGTGTCATAGGAATCAGTCGGGTTTTCCTGGTCGGGCCCCTGAGTTCCATCAAATGTAAAGCTGCCAAGTGCGTGGCGGTGATAGAACTCATCCAGTTGCGCCTGGCGGAATTCACCGCCGAACCGGAACTGGTGTTTTCCGACTGTCCAGGACAGATCGTCGGTAAGATGGCCCGTGATGTCGTTACGTCCCTCTGGAGGCGTCTCCCCAGTGGAGTCAAAGCCCGAGATGTTGATGTTTGGCGAGCCAAGAAGGCCCGACCCCGTAACGAGTCCAAGAGACGCTACGTCGAAGCTGTTGTTCGCGTCGTTGAAGACCTGGTTGAAATAATTGACGCCGGCCAGCACCTGGTTGGTGATGGTTGGAGTAAACACGTGATTGTAAACAATCGCATAGTTCTGCACGTGGATAGGCGCAACTTCGTAATAGTAGTAGAGGGCCGAACCGACCGGGGCTACCTGGTTACCCTGTCCCACAAACCAGTGCGCGGTCAGGCTGTTTTTGTCATTGATGGTGTAATCGATTTTGGCAAGGCCGTTATAGCTGTAGCCGTACTCTGGCGTTGTGCTGGTGTAGTTATTGACAGTGGCCGGTGCGCCGCCAGTGGCTGCGGCAGGCCAGAGCGTGCCGAGCAAATTCGTCGACACGGTATTTACGGGAATATTGAATTTTGCCAGCGCCGCCTCAGCTTCCGCCTGCCAGGCCTGTGTAGGCTCAGTGGCCTGGTCGGGAACGCCAATGGTGAAGCGCTGATGCTCATAGGTGGTGAACCAGAAGAGCTTGTCCTTAATGATTCGACCGCCGGCCGAGTATCCGTAATTGTAATTGCGCACTTCCTGTTTGACAGGGGCGGTAAACGGATTGGTGGCGCCGAACAACTCGTTCCGGTTGTAGTAGTAGAGGCTTCCGTGCAGGGTATTTCCGCCGGCCTTCAGCGATAGGTTCACGCTGCCGCCGGGATTCCGACCGGATTCTGGCGCCGCCTGCGTCTGGGCCGAAAACTGATCGACCGCGTCGATGGGAAGAATGATACCGGCAATGCCGGATACGCCACCCTGATTGACGGCTGGGATATTGTGCCAGAGATCGTTGTTGTCGATACCGTCGATTTGCCAGTTGATTTGATTCGCGCGCGTCCCATTCAGCGATCCATATCCACCCGCACCGCTATTGGAGAAGCCAGGCGCAAGAATGATCAGCTGGGTGAAATCACGGCCATTGAGGGGGGTGTCCTGGAGCGTCTCTCCTTCAATACCCGCAGTCTGCGTGGTGGATGTTGTATCGAGCGTGATTGCGGCTGCGTCCACTTCGACGGTGGTCGCGGTCTGTGCAACGCTCAACTTGACCGGAAGCGTATAGATCTTTCCGGCTGTCACCTGGACCTTTTCGACTTTGGCTGATTGGAAGCCGCTTGCCGAGACCGAGACCACATAGTCAGCCAGGGGGAGTTCCTGAAAGGAGAATTCCCCACCTGTCGAGGAAACGGTCTTGTGGGATACGCCAGTGGCCGAGTCCGTAGCCTCGACGACCGCACCGGGAACCACGGCCCCCGATTGGTCAGTCACCGTACCGTTGATGCCGCCGCGGAATGTCTGGCTAAAGCTATTGGCGGGCAGTGCAAAAAGCACCGCTATCGCCAACAGCACGGTAGTAAATACACTTCGAGTTCGCCTGTGAAGATTCATTGCGCCTTCCTCCAGATGATTCAGGTAGAGTTGTGCTTTCGAGCGCCCGACTAAAATGAAAAATAAGTGCATATGGGCGGGCGCCCATGAACGCACAAGGGATTATTTTTTCTTTGGGTGTCTACAAGGATGGAAAGTGATTGGTTGTACTTCCATAGGTAAAGATACAAAGCAAACGCATCAAAAAGCCATAAGGAAATTCAAAATAAATTTTTAGACAAGGTAGGGAAGCAGGTAAAATCCGGCGTTCCTGGTGGTTTCTGGCGGAATGGGCCAGCCGCGGGTCGTGAATTGGGGATCAGGAGGTCGCTCCGGAGCACGGGGATGGTGTCCGCGAAAATCATGCCGGGACGTAATTCTGTTCCCAGATGCGGATCATGAGGTCGCCGGATGCATGGCGGAATGCGACCACCAGCGAGTCCTCAGTGGAGGGGCCTCCGCACCAGGTCTCGAGGGCCACGGAGGATTCGGGGACTGTCATGGAACATGGGCGCGGGAGGGAGGATTTGATGACGCCGGCAATCATGTTGACGATCTCCCTGACTGCGTCCAGGGCATCCACTTCGGCAACAGTCTCCACGGGTTGCATCATCATGGCCGCAGTGGCGAGGTAAGCCAAATCGCTTGACATGCGCAGTTCGATGCGACCGTTCCAGATGCCTTTGAGGTTGACACTGCCGGAAAGGTGGCCGGGGCAGAGGCAGGAATCCTGGGGTAGCAGCGGCGGGCCCAGGTTCATTGAGAGCATCTGCTCCCAGAATTGCGAGTTGGCCTTGATGACGCAGGCTTCATCGACTTGAGCTACCACGGACAGCACCCCATGAGAGAAGCGATTTGCGATCTCTTTATTTACTTGATGTATCGACTAATGGTGAGAAAATATTTATGGAGCGGCGACCGAGGGCTCATCGATCGTCATTGGAGAATTCTCATGGTGAGCCAGATCACTGATACAGGTGTGCGTTCGCACATACCCGGCCGGTAAAGCGTGGCACCCTGTGCAGAACGAGGTTTACGATGCCGGAATTGTCCCCGAACTTCTTCCCCGCGTCCGCACCGGACACGCGCGCCAATCCTTCGCTGATCCTGGTGGCAACTGATTTGAGCGACCTGGACCGGCTAATGCCATTCGCGCTTGAGCAGGCGGCGGATACCGGCGCGCGGCTGATTTTGCTGCATGTTCTGGCAACCGGCGGAGCCATGGCGGCCGACGCGGCTGGTATGCCTTACTATGATCCGGCGAGCGCATTGGAGTTCGCCTCTAAAACTCTGGAACCGTGGTGCGCACACGGGAACCGTCAGGGAATCAGGTGCGATTCCCTCGTGAGGGAGGGACATCCGGCGCGCCAGATCGCCAGTGTGATTCGCCAGTTCCAGGCCGATCGGATTTTGCTGGGCACGCACAGCCGCAGCCGGTTGGGCAAACTGCTGCTGGGCTCCGTGGCGGAACAGGTGCTGCGCACAGTGAATCTGCCTGTCATCACAGTGGGGCCGGAAGCACATGGGGTTGAGCAGGCGGTTGCCGCGCGGAGCGAGCGCGTGGTGTTGCACGCCACCACACTCAAGGAAGGCTCACGGGCGAGCGCGGAACTGGCTTGCCGCATCGCTGCGGAACAGGGCGCGCGGTTGCTGCTGCTGCACGTGCTGCCTGCTCTTGAGGAAGGGGGCAGGTTTGACGGGTCGCCTGTAAAGGCAGGACAGAGCGGCCAGCCCGCCGGGCTCAATTCCACCGCGCTGCATGAGTTGCACCGTCTGGCCTGCGAGATTTCAGCTGCCCAGGGCTCGGGACCATGCTGCCACGCGATTGTGCCGCACGTTGTGCATGGCAACCCGGCAATCGAGATTCTGGCTGCGGCGGCGGATTACCAGGCCGATCTGATTGTTCTGGGAGCGACTGACCGGTCGGCCTTCGCCAATTTGACCCGCGACAGAACGATTTATCGGGTGCTGGCGCATGCTCGCTGCCCGGTTCTGACGCTGCGTGAAGCACAGCCTGTGCCGGTTGAAGGCGGACAGCACAGTATTGCGCTTCATTCTTGAAAGGCTGGTGTCGGAAAGGGAAGTCAGAGGAGGCCGAAGGCCGGGAAACTAAGCGGTCAGTTTTTCCAGCTGGTCGGGCTTGACGATGGTCATGCTGGCGCCTTTGATGGTGATCCACTGATCGCGGCGGAACTGGTTCAGCAGGCGGGTAACGGTTTCACGCGAGGTGCCGGCCATGTTGGCGATCTCTTCATGGGTCAGCGCCATGGTGAATCGGATTTCAGGCTTGCCGATTGCCGACGAGTTTCCCCAATCGAGGAGCAGCCGGGCTAAACGGCCCGCCGCCGAGCCTGACAGCGCGAGGCGCTTTGCATCGTGAAACACGGTGAGGTACTCGCCGGAGAGAGATTGTGCCGCGTGCATGCTGGCGATGCCGTGGCGTCCCAGAAAATCGACAAACTCCTGTTTGCGCACCGTCTTCACCTGGCATGGTTCGATGGCTTCGGCAGTAACTTCGTGGGGAACATTGGCCAAAACGGCGCTCAGGCCCATCACATCCCCGGGGGCGGCGATTTTTAGAATCATGGTTTTGCCGTCGCGGGAGGTAGAAGAGATTTTGACCTGTCCGAAACAGATGACGAAAACGTTGCGCGCCTGGTCGCCCTCAGTGAACAGTTTTGCGCCCCGTGCGTGGCTCATCATGATGCCGATTCCGTCGTAATCACGGAGCGCCTCAGGGGTGAGATTGCAGAACATTCGCAGATGGCGATGCTCACAGTTAATGCAATCTTCGGGAGGGTGATGAGGGTGGAAGGACGCCATACTTTTCTTCGCGAGTCAAGTTCGAGTATAGCGCAGTTTGGTGGCGCAGAGTCCGCGTCAGCGATCGGGATGGTCTTTTCGCTTACTTTCTTCCGGTTCCGGGAGAGAGTCATTTCACGAAACGTCCGTGGGATCAAATAACGGTTGGCTAGAGAGCCGTCTCCGCACCGCGTCCGCGCAGTCTGCTGGTACGGGCCTGGCAACTGGCGAAATAGCCGCGGGAGACCTCGCGAGCCAACTCCTCCAGCAACTGCATCCGCATGGGGGGATATGCGGAAAAAGCCTGATTGAGCGCCTCTATGGGCAGCATCAAAACCGAAGCCTGCGTCAGAGCGGTCAGCGTGTAGGTATGGCGGCCGTCCCCAAGCGCGGCCCCGACTTCAACAAGATCGCCGGGTCTTGCCGGTCCGAGCATCAAACGAGACTCAAGCCGTTCCGCCTTACGCAGGAATTGTCCTGAAATCACCACATAGAGCCCACGGCAAGTGCCACCCTGGCGGAAGACAATGGCACCCGGCTCGAAGTCGATGCACGCAGCCGCGGAATTCAGCAGACGACCGGTTTCCGGAGGGCAGTTCAATATCTCTGCCAACGGACGTGCCGCGACCGGCTCCATTCGCCCAGATGCCTTCTCAGATTGCACGGTTCCAGCTCCCTTTGCCTTGATCGAAGTCGGTGCGGTGGTGAGTTTTCCTGATTCCCAATTGTTGGCCGCCGTAGAACAGGTGCATTAAACGGTGCGAACTCGCCAAGAACCAAGACCAACGGTGCAGTGAAGTGAACCCAATGCAACAAATCCGGAGAAACAGGTGAAGATTGGAAGGGCGGGCGGCTTCTTTTCCGCTCGCCGACTCCCGAATATGAACTGCTCAACGGTGAAGCTCCGGCGCTAATTGGTATGGGCGGCGGCCAAAACTTCTGCGCTGACCTCAGCCGCCAGCGGAGCGGGTGGAACGCATACGACGGGCACACGCGAACGGGCCAGCAATTGAAATGCTGTCCCATGCAATCCCGGGGTCTCGCTGCTTCGCTTTACCCCTGCAACGAGGAGACTCGGACGGTATTGCGCAATCGCCTCCGCAATAGCGTCGGCCGGACTTCCGTCTTTGACGATGAAGCGCACCGGGAAACGTCCGCTGGGCTTGATGCCGAAGTCCTCGAGTTTGGCAGCACCCGGATTCAAAAATGCCGAAGCTTCGGCGGGGCCGCGCGCATGCAGCACCAGGAGCGTGCGATGAAAGGTTTCCGCAAGCGAATAAGCTGTGTCAGCAGCAGCTGTGGCCGCCTCGTTGCGTTCCATGGCCAGCAAAACCGGACCTCCGGGAGTGGGCCGGAACTCGCCCGCGTTCCAATCAGCCGCAACGGCCATAACGGGACATGGGGACAGACGCACCAGTTGCTCTGCGATTGAGCCTACGATGACTGGTCCGGCGCCCTGCATGCCGCGAGTGCCCATCACAATAAGGCCGGCACCGTATTGCTTTGCCACATCCACCAGCATCTGTGCCACGGCACCCTGGCGAATTTCAGAATTGCTCGGTATTCCTTCGCGGAGAAGGTCACCGGAGAGTTGGTCCAACGCAGACTTGGCCTGTTCGGTGAGCCCCTTCAGCACGCGTCCTGGAATGGAGTCAACGGCCGCATAATCCACCGGGTCAAGCCCGTGAGCGAGCACGATGCGCGCGCCATATCCGGCGGCCAGCTTGCGCGCATACTCAAGCGCCGCTTCCGACTGACCGTGCAGGTCCGTCGCCACGATGATTGTTTTCATTTCGGCTGCGAAGCCCATTCATGCCTCCCGACGCTACCCTGCGCCGATTCACCTTAATTACCCATTGGTGAGGAGTCTGCACTCCCTTGAAAGGACAATCAGTGATACGGTGCACCTCCCGTTGTGATTCGAGTCACATGCGGCGATTCGAGAGGCTTGCTCGAGCTTGTCGTGTGAGCGAACGACTATACATTCATCCGGCCAATGGACTAGGCTTTTACCGGTTATGAGAACCCTGAAGAATTTCGCTGTCCAATCGATTTGCCGGCCTGGAATTACGGGCACGGTTTGCGCCCTGCTTCTGGGCTTTCTGGCTGCATCCGTCGCGGTCTGGGCACAGGCTCCCGTGCCGGATTCACCGGAGATTGAGGCGAAGGCGCGTGCTATGGTGGCCAAGCTCAGTCTGGAGCAGAAGATCGAATTGATTGGCGGCGTAGACAGCATGTATACGCACGCAATTCCGGCGATTGGATTGCCGCGCTTCAAAATGTCGGATGCCTCGGTGGGTGTGCGCACATGGGGGCCAACAACGTCTTATGCGGGCGGTGTAAGCCTGGCCGCCTCGTGGGATCCTGAGTTGGCTCGGCGCATCGGCGAGGGGCTGGGCAAGGACGCCCGCGCACGGAACGTGAACTTCCTGCTGGGGCCTGGCGTGAACATTGCGAGGTCGCCGATTGCAGGAAGGAATTTCGAATACCTGTCGGAAGATCCATATCTCAATTCCACGCTGGTGGTCCCGTACATTCAGGGCGTGCAATCGCAGGGTGTGGTCGCCACGGTGAAGCACTTTGCGCTGAACAGCCAGGAGTACAACAGGCATAACGTCGACTCGGAAGCGGATGAGCGGACGATGCGCGAGCTTTACCTGCCGGCGTTTGAGGCCGCGGTGAAGCAGGGGCACGTGGATGCGGTGATGAACTCCTACAACCTGATCAATGGCCAGCACGCCACGCAGAATGAGTTTTTAAATCTCAAAGTGCTAAAGGGCGAGTGGGGATTTCAGGGCATCCTGATGTCAGACTGGGACGCGACTTACGACTCCGTCGGTGCGGCCAATAACGGGCTCGATCTCGAGATGCCCAGCCCACGTTTCATGAACACGGCGGGCCTGGTGGATGCGGTCAAGGCTGGAACGGTTAAGGAATCTACCATTGATGATAAGGTGGTGCGGCTGCTGCGGACTGCGCTGCGTTATGGGTTCATGGATCGTCCGCAGTTTGACCCGAGCGACTCGACGTATTCGGTTGCCGATCGCGCGATTGCGTTGGATGGCGCGCTTGAGAGCATTACTTTGCTGAAGAACGAAGGTGGCGTGCTGCCGTTAGACCCGGGCAAGATCAAGACCATCGCGATTATCGGGCCGAATGCATGGCCGGCGGTTACTGGCGGCGGAGGATCGTCTGATGCGATGGCTTTTGAGCCGGTGAGCACGTTGACGGGGATTGCCAATGCTGCCGGACCCAACGTGCATGTGCTGTATAGCCGTGGATTGCCGGAGATCGGCGATGTTCTACGCCGCACGCATTGGGATGGCGGGGTAACGGTTGCGACCTATGCGGGCAAGGATTTCAGCGGAACTCCGGAAATGACAACGTCGCCGATGTTTGGCGCCCCTGGCATGGGAAGGCGCGGGCAAGGAGGAATGGCCATGCCAGGACACGTGATCCGCTACAGCGCGAGCTACAGGGCGGTGAAGGCAGGCAAATACCTGGTTTTGACGGATGTGGGCGGTTGGGGCACCAGCATGAAGGTGTCGGCCGACGGCAAGGAACTGGAGACACCTCCGCATGCGGAAGGTCAGATTGCGCCATTCTGGACGCTTGATTTGAAAGAGGGCCAGACGGTGAAAGTGCAGGCGGATTATGTGCCTGGGTTCGGAGGTCGGTTCGGGCTTGGCCTTGCCTATGCGCCGGAACTGGTGATGGGCGAAGCGGTTGAGTTGGCGAAGATTGCCGATGCGGTGGTGGTTGCCGTTGGCTTTACAGGCGATACGGAGAGTGAAGGAAGCGACCGAACCTTCGAGTTGCCGTGGGGCCAGAGCGCTCTGATTGAGGCGGTGGCTGCGGCCAATCCGCATACTATTGTCACGCTGACCGGAGGCGTGGGAGCGGATACGCGCGGCTGGCTCGACAAGGTGCCTGCGCTGCTCGATGTCTACTACCCGGGGCAGGAAGGCGGCACGGCGATTGCCGATGTGATCTTCGGGAAGCACAATCCCGAAGGCAAGCTGCCGGTGAGCTTCGACCGCAGCTGGGAAGAAGACCCCTCCTATGCGTACTACTACCCGGTGAAGGGCGCCGACACTTCGCTGCATGTGACGGAACCAGGCAAGCCCGCGGTCGATTACGTCATCCCGCATGTGAAGTATGACGACAAGCTGATGGTGGGTTACCGCTACTGGACGACGACGGGCAAACATCCGCTATACCCGTTTGGGTTTGGGATGAGTTACACGAAATTCAGCTTCTCAAACCTTAAGGCGCAGGCGACGGCCACTTCAGGGTCGACTGTGCCGATCAGCTTCGACGTGACGAATGCGGGAAGCGTGGCGGGCGCGGAAGTTGCGCAGCTTTATGTCTCAGACCCATCGGCGAAGGTGGCGCGGCCGGAGAGGGAATTGAAGGGCTTCGCGAAAGTGCGGCTTGCTCCGGGCGAAACAAAACATGTGACGCTGAATCTGGATGCGCGCGCCTTCAGCTACTGGGATGAAGCGAAACATGATTGGACCATCGATCCGGGGAAGTTTGTGATCCGGATTGGGGACTCGAGCGAGAACACGCCACTGACGGCGGAGTTAACGATCAAGTAAATCCAAGCGCTGCAGCAATCACAAGCGGCCTGCCGGCTTCAATCGGCAGGCCGTTTTGATTTCGAACCCGAAAATGCCGAAGGTCTATTCAGATTTATGATCGGGGGTTCCGCTCTCACATGGAAGGAAGAGCGTAAATACGGTTCCCGAACTGCGCGCGGACTGGCTGGATTTCACTTTGAGTGTTCCCTGGTGCCGTTCGACAATCTCCCGGCTGATCCAGAGTCCTAATCCTGTGCCCTTGTTGCCTTTCGTTGTGAAGAAAGGCTCAAAGATGCTGGACATGATTTCCGCCGACATTCCCGAACCGGTATCCGCGACCGTCAAAGTAATTCCGTGTCGGCCTGTTTGCCATTCTGTGCAGTCCCGGCTGCGAATTAAGAGCCGTCGTTCCTCGCCGTGCATTGCATCAATCGCATTGCCTACCAGGTTGCTCAATACCTGGCGTATCTCGCCGTCAAGACAGGTCACAGTATGTTGCGCCCGGTCACGCCGCTCCACGGTTACATGGGCGTTCGAAATGCGACCCTGGTAGAGCGGAAGGGTGGCGTCAATGAGGCTGGCAATCGCGACTGGCCCGGGGCCCGTCGATTGACGGTGAAACTGCAGTGTCTGGTTGGCAATCGCCGAGACTCGCCGCAATTCAATCTCAGCAGCCGTCAGATACTTCCTGGCCTCTGGGTTCACGGCGGCGCCCTGCGCCAGATAGATGAGGTTGGTGACCGCTTCGAGGGGATTATTGATTTCATGAGCGATGGAACTGGCCAGGCGGCCCACGGCGTTCAGCTTCTCCGATTGAAGGAGGATTTGTTCGGTCCTCTTTGCGTCCGTCACATCGACGCCGAGCACGATAATGCCGGAAACGGTGCCATCCGGTTCACGCCTCGGCTGGTATACGAAATCCATATACCGTAATTCGAGGGGGTGATCGGGAGTGCGGGCCAACTGGATGGGGATGCGACGGCCAACGTAAGGTTTCCCCGTGTGATACACCTCGTCAAGCAGTTTGAGAAATCCCTGACCCTCGGCTTCCGGCACCGCTTCACGGACTGATTTGCCAAGAAGGCTACGATGGCCCATCAGTCGCTGATAAGCACTGTTCATCATCTCAAACACGTATTCAGGTCCATCCAGCACGGTGAAGAACGCCGGCGCCTGCTCAAAAAGATCGGCAAGCCGCTCCATCTCGCGCTGCTGAAGTTGCCTCGCCAAAATGGTATCCGTGGTTTCTGTGCAGACTACCAAAGTGCCGGCGATTTCTCCCGTTGACGCGTAGACGGGACTGTAGCCGTAGGTCCAATAGACGTCTTCGATCCTGCCATTGCGATGGATGGGTACAAGTTGATTTTCATGCCAGCTTGCCTCGCCCCGCGTCATCACAGCTTCAATCTGCGGGTAGATGAGGTGCCAGATTTCAGGCCAGCATTCCTCACCGTCTTGTCCCAGGGCCTTTGGATGTTTTCCCTCACCGAGACTGGGCCGGTACGCGTCGTTGTAAAACTGGACAAGGTCTTTGCCCCACCATAGGAACATCGGGTGGCGCGAGTTCAACAATGTATTAACGTGATTGAGCAATATCTCCGGCCATTGATCCACCGGCCCGAGCGAGGTCTGGGTCCAATCGAACGCGCGCGTAAGGTCGGCCATTTCGCCGATCCCGAAAAGCCTGTTCGCTCCATTGCCCACTTTCGGGCAACGGTCGGTTTCGTTCTTTTGGTCAGATTGCGCTGTCACACAGGTTCCTATGTCAGGTTGGATGCGTCCCAGTCATTCTATGGCATGAAGTGGAGATACTATCAGTTTATGAAGCGAGTTCTCTTGTCGTGGAGCAGCGGGAAAGATAGCGCTTGGACGCTGCATGTTTTGCGGCAGCAGCCAGAGATCGAGGTGGTCGGACTGCTGACTACGCTGAATGCGGAATTCGATCGCGTGGCCATGCACGGCACACGGCATTCAATACTTGAAGCGCAGGCGGAAGCGGCCGGGTTGCCGCTGTGGATTGTGCCGCTGCCGTGGCCTTGCTCGAATGAGATTTACGAAGCGCGGATGGCAGAGGCTTGCCAGCGAGCGGTCGACGAGGGCGTTGACGCAATAGCTTTTGGCGACTTGTTTCTGGCGGATATTCGGGCCTACCGGGAGGAAAAACTTAAGCCAACCGGGCTGGAACCGCTGTTTCCGCTATGGGAGATTCCCACCGACGAGCTGGCTCGGACGATGATTGCGGGCGGGCTGCGGGCTAAATTGACTTGTGTGGATCCGAAGCAGTTGCCGTCTTCATTTGCGGGGCGGGATTTTGATGCGTCACTTTTGCGGGATCTGCCTCCGGGCACCGATCCTTGCGCAGAAAGGGGCGAGTTTCATACCTGTGCTTATGCCGGACCGATGTTTACCGCGCCGCTAAAACTTGAGGCAGGGGAAATCGTAGAGCGGGACGGATTTGTGTTTGCGGACTTTTACTAGCCTCATATTCACCCCTCAAGTACGTCCATCGCGCAGGTCCCGCCCCTGACTCCTCGAGTGATCTCAGTGCGTACTTTCCGCATGCGCGGTGGTGCAGGCTGAAAATTCAATAGGTATTGCATAGGCTCCTATTACGTCAAACAAAACATTCTTGGGAACTGAGAAGCCCCCTGCGTCCTGGTAGTCCAGGGTCATATCGACGTTGAAGTGGGACTCCCCGATCTGCTCAATCAACTTTATGCTCGATAATCTCCGCAAGTCGCCCGGAATTGGATGCGGAGACGCAACGTATTGGGGATCGATTGTCCCTTTCATCGCCGGAGAATCAAGTACCATGTGCGTCGGGCTGCCATCCTGACTCACGGTGGCAACAAGTCCGGTATCCCCGCTGGAAAGATTCACACTGGCGGACCCATCCGGCATCAAATCGATCTTTTTGACTTCCTCGCCTGTCTTTACCAGGCTTGAGCCGAAGAGTGACCAATAGGTTTGGTAGAAGCCGCCAATGATTTGCTTCATTCCGCCCTCCATTTGCTCTTTAGTCGTGATTTCGCCTCCCGCCCAATCAAAGGTAAGCTCGGGAGCTTTTCCCCGCACTGCATGCGAATGAACCTTTAGGCCATTCAGCAGCTTCAACCGTTCATCCGGCACGGTTTGCTTCATTGATCCGAGGAACTTCACCCAGTCGACCGAGATAGAGCAGTCAATCGTCGTCAAATCGTCGGGGTGATAATAGCTGCCGCGGATCAAATCGGCCATCTTTGATGGGTCTTTGGGAAGCGTCGGGGCTGCGGCTGCTACTTGCGGAGTCGCGGCAGATTTATCGACTCGCTGCTGAGCGCTAAGGATTGCTGCGTTTAGCAATAGAGGCAGTAAGAAGTATTTGGAATGCATTGCAAGAAGTCTGCGCTTCAAACCGCAGATTGTCTACAAAACACTTCATTGTCAGCTCGCACTACCGCAAGCTCTTTAGCGCCGGATACAGCTTCCGCCACTTCGCGTATCCAGCTTTGTAAGCCGCAAGATCGCTCTCATCCGGTTCAATGCGCGATGCGACTTCAATCGCCTGCGCGCAGGCCTCGTCGAGATTGGCCCAATGTCCCGCACCCACACCGGCCATCAGGGCCGATCCGAATGCGCCGCCTTCTTCCGCCGTGAGTACCTCGACCGCGTGGCCGTAAATTCCGGCCTGAATCTTGCGCCAAAGTGGTCCGCGCGCACCGCCGCCGCCGAGCCGAATTCCGCTGACCGGAATGCCGAGATCGGCAAATAATGTGAAAGTGTCATTCAGCGAATAAGCAACGCCCTCAAGTACTGCGCGAACGAAATGCGAGCTG